>Ga0126314_10000478_pt1 | contig 19272 bp, 18 predicted proteins | sample Plot105B_FD_92535 | JGI IMG/M metagenome (GOLD analysis project Ga0126314, IMG submission 92535) | Serpentine soil microbial communities from UC McLaughlin Reserve, CA, USA - Plot105B | ecosystem: Environmental > Terrestrial > Soil > Grasslands | place: USA: UC McLaughlin Reserve, Lake County... | reverse complement strand
CGGTCCGCTGACCGCAGCGAAGCTGATCGGCGAGATCGCCGGCGCCGACCGCTTCGCCACCGATGCCAAGCTCGCCCGCACCGCCGGCTCGGCCCCGATCCCGGCCTCCTCCGGACAAACGCAGCGGCACCGCCTCGACCGCGGCGGCAACCGCCAGCTCAACAGCGCGCTGCACCGACTCGCGATCACAAAGGGCCGCCTGGACCCAGAGACCATCGCCTACCTCGCCCGCAAACAAGCCGAAGGCAAGACCCGCCGCGAAGCGATCCGCTGCCTCAAGCGCCACATCGCCCGCCGCGTCTGGCACCTACTCCAACCCGACCCCGCGACCACCATCCCCACCAGCACTCCGAGGCGCCGCACGCGCAGCGTCACGATCCACTGCAACACGCCGACCGGCACCCTCGACTTGACATAGAAGCAACATCCGTCAGTCGTGCGATCTCGACCCTTCTGGGCACGCGAAATCCCTGCAAAATCGCCGGTGCCTGGCTCACGGGGTCCTTTGGCCGAAGTTCGCAATTTGCGGGCTTTTCACGCCGGTTCAGGGGATGAGCCATGGCTCATCCCCTTTTTCGGGTTCTACTCAGCAGGGCCAGCAACTCGATGACCAGCAGCGTCTGGTTACCACTCCTCCTCGTCGAGGTCCTCCCCGCGCAGCGCGGCCTCCTCCTCGCGAGCCTCCAGGTGCTCGGCCCACGCCTGAGCCATCGCCGCGTCGTCGTACTCGACTCGCGCAAGTTCCGGGTCCGCTGCGTCGGCGGGGGAGTCAAGGTCCTCAGACGCGCCGATAAGGCCGACCAGGAAGCGCGCGACCGCGCTCAACAACTCGTCGTTCTCGGTCCAGTAGCCGAACTCGAGACTGCTTCGCGAGCCGTACGTGAAGTTCGCCGAGGAGACCCACAGGCGCGAGGAGAGAACCAGATGTAGTCGTCGACGTAGCCGGCCGGGTGCTCATCGGTCCAGCAGACATTGCCGAGGAGCGCGAGCTTCGCGTGAGCGATTGGAGGGCGGTCCCTCCCAATCTTGCGGAAGCCGATCGTGCGGAAGGTCGATAGCGCGGCGTTGTCGTCGTGGATCCTGTCGTACGGGCCGACGACGCGTGGCTTTCCCTCGATCGTGGGCGCCATCTCGCCGAGGGCCGACAGGGCTCGCATCGCGATCCCGTTGGTGCGCTCGTTCACTTCGCGCAGCCGGTCGGTCCCAGCCTTGCCTCCCGGCGTGCGGGGGTGCTTGCTGATCACGACGCAGGCCCCGGGCAGCGCTTCGATCGCTTGTATCAGCTTGTCGTCGTTCACCCACGGCGAGCAGCCAAGCATGACCGGGGCGCCGACCCGATGGGACCGGCGTTCCCAGCGAGGCTGACGCTCGTGGATGAAGTCGTCGATGCCGTCGATCAAGCCCTCCAGAACGCTCTGCCCGAAGAAGGCGTGGTTGCCTGCCTCCGGTCCGAGAGCGACGCTGAAGTCGAGGTCGTAGTCGTCGGGGAACGATGGCGCCGGCACGAGAGCAGCGTAATCCCGTCACTCGCAGGCGACTCGTCTGATGACGACGCCCGGCGCGATCCACGGTCGGTGGTTCCGTGGCCGCGCATCGACCGCGAGACCTAATGCTCGCGGCGCTCGAGCTCGCGTGCCCGCAACGCCGTCAGGACGCCGTCCCACCATGAGACGGCAAGGGCGGCCACCTGGGCGCGCTCCTCGTCTGACAGATCGCGGGCGTCCGCGCTGAGCTCTGTCGCGTCCCGGGGCGTACGTCCGCGGCGCATGTAGAAGGCGATGCGATGCGCGCGCTGCAGAGCGACGCTCACAGCCGCGTCGGTCTCCACGCCAAGCTCGGCCATGCGCTCAATGAGCGGGTTCTCCAACGGCGAGACCGCCCGCTCGGCGAACTCGCCCGCGACCGCCTCGTTGATCTCGGCCGCCCGGGCCAACAGCTCCTCGTCGATCGACGGGCGGCCGACTCCCGGCTTCCGCGTGGTCTCGTTCGGGCGACGCGGCTCAGTCATGGCTTGCCTTCGACCGTAAGCGCGACCCCCGATGACAACCGCCACCGAGGGCCCGAGCGGGACCCGACCACGCCCGCCGACCGCGAGGCGGCACCACGAGCCGACGCGCACGATCCACGGGTCAGCCGACCTCACCGGCGGCGGCCACATAGAGCACCAAGATCGATCCGAGCGCAGTCGCGAGCTCCCCGGGGACGCCCAGGCGGTCGCGGTGCAACGCCATCGCCACCGCCGCAACGGCATCGACCGCTTCCAAGACGACGCGGCTCAAGGGCATCGCGTCCACCTCGACCCGGGACACGCGAGCGCTCGCCTGGGCGGCGCCGAGCGCGTGCTCGAGCCACGCCGCAACTCGATAGCCGTTGTCGCGCCCGTGCGCCGCCAGCGCGCGGTCCAGCAGCCGCAGGACACCCGCCGCCTCGCGCGCCAACGCACGGGCGCACTCGGGCGCCGGCTCCGAGGCTGCGTCCACCAGCAGCGCGAAGGCGCCGAGCCGCACGAGCCCCGGAAGCGCCAGCGCCACCAGCTCGTCCGGCGCGACGAGGCGCTCGTGCTCGAGACCGATCGCGTGGCCGCAACCAGCCGCCAGCGCCTGGCGGTACAGAGCGCGCCACTTCTCGGAGCTGACGGTGGAAAGGTGGTGCAACTGGCTCACGGCTGGGAAGCCTCTTCTTCTCTAGGCGCGGCGCAGCGTTCTTCGCCCCCTCAAGGCCTCCGGCCGGTACCCGCGAGTACCTCGAACGTGACATGGCTGCGACCGCGTGCACCCGCGCGACGGTACGCATGACCCGCTCGCTGCGCGAGAGGCGAAAGGCCCAATTTTCCGCTGGGACGCGGCCCAGCGCGCTGCGTCGCTGCGCTTCGCGTACCGCCACGCCGACCTCGGACCGCGATCCGTGCGCCACGCTCTGCGACCCGGACCGAAGTCGCCAGTCGCGCGCCTCTCGATGAGCGACCGAAAGCCATGCCAGTAGATAGGCACGCGACCGTTCGTTGCCTGTCTCCATCGACCAAGGCCGCCGTTCCGACGGCTGATCGGGCGTTGGCTGGATCGTCGCGTGCGAATCGCGCATGCAGGGGCTCGCCTGGTGCGGACAGTCGCACGCCCGGCCGTGGCGTCCCACGATGCCGAAACCGCAGCACGCTTCGCCTACTCGCAAACGGGAAGGATGCCCGGCCCACCTTGTGTTCGCCTTGGCGAAACCTTGGGCAGCCCGGCCGCCCCGTCGCCCTGCCGCATCCGGCGACCGCTGCACACGGCACGGCCGCAGCCACACTCTGCCAATGGCCGAACTGAACGAGTCCGAGCAGCGCTTCGCTGCCTACCTGGACGAGCACGGCTATCTCTGGCAGCACGAGCCCGACTACCAGGCCGAGCTCGGTTTGGCCACGCGCCTGAAGACCAAGCCGGACTTCCTCATCGAGCGCGGCGGGCACCGCGCTGTGGCCGAGGTGCGCCAGTTCGAGACCACAGCCCTCCAGGACCAGCTGTCGAGTTCGGGGCGTGCGGGAGTGGTGGGTCCCGAGAAGCTGTTCGGAGCGCAGCGCTCCGCGATGTTCGAGAAGGCCAAGCAGCTGCGTCCGCTCGCGGGCGCCGGCGTGCCCTTGCTGGTTGTGTTGGCCAACCCGCTCGGCAAGCTCGTGCCGCTGGACGACTGGCACATGCAGGTGGCGATGTGGGGCAATGCTGCGGTCGCCATCCCCATCGACACCACCACCGGCGGTCCAGCCGAAGGCCACGAGCCGTACCTCCAGCTGGAGAACTACGGCGCCTTCGCTTCGCCAGTGATGGAGCACAAGAAGGTGGTGGGCTGGGAGAACCGGCACCCGCACATCGCCGCCGTCGTCGTCGTGCACGAGCGCCTCTACTCGGCCGACTGGCGCGAGGAGATACTCGCCCGCTACCGCGCTCCCGAACGCTCCATCGACGCCGCCATCGAGGACACCTTCAAGGCGATACGGGAGGTTGAGGCGGCGAAGGAGCGCGGGGAGGAACCGCAGGGGGTCTACCAGTGGGTGAGCTTGTACGAGGTGAACGGCGAGGAGGCGGTGCCGCTGCCCGAGGGCTGGTTCGACGGCCCGCGCGACGAGCGCTACGGCTTCGCTCCGGAGGGCGGCTACGGGCGCCTTTGGCCTGAGCCGACGGAGCCGGCCGAGTAGGGCGCTGAGCGCCGGGCGCCGCCGTGTTCGGCCAACGCGCGCTGCATGCGCTCGAGCCCGCGGGCCTGCACGAGTGTGTCCAGGAGGCGGTGGCCCATGGCGGCGGTTTCCGGCAGCCTGAGCGCCTGCATCGCCGCCCCCAGCGCCTGCGCTTCCTCGAGAGTCACGCCGGGCAGCTCCAGGCTCCAGCGAGCGGCGAAGCGGGCCGCGGCTCGACCGTACGAGTCGTCATCCACCGCGGCGAGCACCAAGCAGATGGCCAATGCGTCGTGCAGCTCGATGCGTCCGAGCTCGGCCGCCGTGGTGCGGATGAGCAGTGGATTGCCGGTGGCCAGGGCACGCTTGAAGCGCGAATACGGCGAGCCCTCGCTGGTCATCGGTGACTGGCCCGGAAGGTGGGCATCGAACGCATGTTCGCATGCGGGGCTCGCGCTGGTGGACAACAACGGCGCCAACCCGCGCCGTGTTCGCGAGTGTCGGTTCGCCGGCACCGCCGGCCTCCGCCTGCGCGGCCGCGTGCCGTCCGGCCCGACCACAACGGGCCGCGCCGCGGAGCTGGACGCCAACCGCTGGAGCGATCCGGTCTCCCATGTCCGGTACGCGGTCTACGCTCCAGCTGGAACGAGACCGCCATGACTGCGCCCAGGGATCCAACGTCCGATGCTGACGACGGCGATGAGTCGCACGATCAGCAGCGCGGCGGTGAGCGCCGCGTAGGAAGCGACCGGCGTCTCCGTGCCCGGCGCTCCCTGCCGGCGCCGCGCCTGCTCGAGCGGGGCGACGGCGGCGCGGTCGGGCCGGCCGCCCATCTCGATCTGAACGGCGACCGCCCGCTGACCTTCATGCGCCTCGGCCGCCAGGACCTCGAGACCGGCATGCGCGCGGTCCGCGACGGCGCCCGGCCCACGGCGGTCGTCACCGGGGTGGCCGAGTCCCGGGAGACCACAGTGCGCGCGCGGCACCTGACGCAAGAGGCCGGGGTGAGCCGGCTCGCCGATCCGCTGTTGTTCCGCACCGCTCTGGACGGGTATCGGACGGCGCCTAACCTCCAGACCCTGGACTACACGCCGGGCCGCGACGGCGACCCCTACCGGCCCGAGGAGTTCGACGACCCCGACCTGGAGCGCAGGGTCGGCCGCTCGGTTGTCGGAGCCCAGGTGGACCTGCGCACCGGCGCGGCGATGAGCGGCGCGTTCGTCGTCGAGCGGATCGACGATCCATGGCTGGCGGTCAACCAGCGTCTGCTGCGCATCGGCGCCGACGCCGCAGCGGCCTGGGACGTCCCGCTGATCGCGACCCTGCCGCTGCGCATGTCCGGGTTTGATCGGCTCGAGTCGCAGCGGCTGCTGGTGCGCGCGCTGGCGGCGCGGCGCCCCGCCGCATGGCTGCTCATGATCGACGGGATCTCCGAGGACAGCTCGCCCGAACGGCTCGTCGCGGCGCTGCGCCTTGCACTGCTGCTGCAAGCTACGAGCGCCCCGGTGATCCTCGCGCGGGCCGGGGACCTGCGCCGGCTGTTCTGGGCGCTTGGGGTCGCCGGCGTCGAGTTCGGCCTCGGGCGCCTGCTGCGCTTCTCGGTCCCGGACTTCCGCAAGACCAAGCGCGGCCCCGGTCCTACGCCCGGCCCGCGGGTCGAGCTGCCGTCGCTCGGCTGCTCGGTGCCGTTCGAGCAGGCACGGCGACTGCTCGCCGGCGAGCTGGTCGCCGAGGTCGACTGCACGTGCGCGGCCTGCTCGGCGGCGGTCACACTCGCGGCGCGGATGAACGCTGCCGCCGAGCACGACGCGCACGTGGTGCTCGAGCAGGCGAAGTTCGCACGCGGCAAGACGCCGGCCGCAAGAGTTGACGCGCTCGACAGTGACCTGCGCGCCGCCGTGGGACGCTGCGGCTGGGCGGAGCCTGGCGAGCCGCTCGGCGGGCTGCGCCCCAGGATCGAGCGTCAGCGCGCTGCGCTCCAGGCCGCCGTCGAGGCGGGCCTGCTCGAACCGGCTCGACTCGCTGACGAGCTGCGCCTCTTCGACTGACGCGGCGCTGAGCCATCCTCCGCCCCATCGCGCTGGCCGCCTGCCGACGCAGGGGTCGGCGACGGTCGGTCGCGCTCCCGCGCGCCCGGACTGCTGATCCCCGCGCTCAGCCCTCGTGTAGCGCGACTCGTAGCGCCCAGGACTCCAGCGTGCGTCCGTGCAGGGCGGCACGCCGGTCGCAGGCGCGGGCGAGTCCGATCCGCTCGGAGCGCAGGTGCGGGTCGAGCGGCGACCCAGGAGTCAGGCGGGCGACCAGCCGCTCCGGCAGCACCAGCTCGGGCAACTCATCGATCTCGTCGGGCTCGAGATCGAGGGCCAGCCAGCCACGCAGGGCGCCGGAAGGACCGAGGTAGCGGAGATCGTCCTCGGCTGCGAGCGAGCGCTCCAGGAGCCGCTCGGGATCCGGGAGAGCCGCGAGATCGTCGAGCACGAGGTCCAGCTCGAGCAGGAGCGCCGCCCAGGCATCGATGGCGAGTCCGGCGGCGTCCGCCGCCGCGCGCCAGCGACCGAACGCGTCGCGATCGGCGCTCGCGTCCCACCACGCCGGCCGCTCGCCGGGGCGGAGCCGGGGCGCCGGTGGCGGGCGCGAGGTTGCAGGCGATGCGGCTTGCACAGCACCAGTCTAGGCTTTTGTGGCAGAAATGTCACTTAATCGCGCGAACTGGCGATGGGACGAGGTGCGCGCGCGCAGCGACGCATTGTTCGGCTCGCCCCATCGACTTCGGATCGCCCTGTTGGCGTCAGTGGCCGACGCCGACGAGCTCTACGCGGCCCGGATCGCGGACGAGGCGGACATCGGGCGCAAGGAGGCCGTGCGCGAACTGGCGCACTTCGAGGCCGCTGACCTGCTGGTGCCGGTCACCGCCACCCAGCGGCCACGGCGGCGGGGACGGCCGGCACGCATGCTCGAGCGGCGTGACGAGGAGGCGTGGAACGCGCTGCAGGCGCTCGGCGAGCGGTTCCGACGCCCGCCGCCGGGCGGATCAGGCGCTCAGCTCCGCTGAGCGCTCTCGACGACCGGGTCGTCGAGCAGGTCCAGGCGCTCGAGAAGTGCCACGGTCTTACTCACCTGATCAGGATCGAGCTCCCAGCCCAGGCGCTTGGCCAGCTCGGGGATCTCGGCCTCCTCGACGCCCTCCTCGGACTCGGAGATGATCAGGAAGGTCTTCGCCGCCGAGGAGAGCGTCTTCTGGTCCAGGTTCGGGAGGACCGCGCGGATCCCCTCCACGGCGTCGCGGACGCGATCCCACGCCTGGCTGTTGTGCTCGATCAGGCCCTCGACGCGCGCCGTGCCCGCCTCGGTGAGGTCGTAGGTGTACTTGAGCACGTCCGGGCCGCCGTGCCAGTGCGGCATGCGCTCGACGGTCTCGTGCAGCTCGCCGGCGATCACGGCGTTCGAGACCGCGTCCTCGACCTGGCTCGAGTACGGGCCGTAGAAGTGCGCGCGGTGACCGAGCGCGGTGTTCAGCCCCAGCCCGCAGAAGTAGGCGAGCTTCTGCATCACGGTCCGGCCCGCGATCCGGTCGCCGGCGGCGTGGGTGATCAGCAGGACGGTGTCGCGCGTGGTCACAGGTCGAGCAGCGCGTTCCACAGCAGCTCCTTGGCCTTCAGGTCGAGGGCCGGGTCGTCGGGGTGGTCGGGATCGAGCTTCGGGGTGTACAGATGCAACCACGTCAGGTCGACCACTGCGCCCTGCGTGAAGATCTCGCTCTCGCGCTCCATCAGCAGCGGCTGCGCGTCGTCGCGCTGGATCATGATGTCCTTCGGCCCGAGCGGTCGGCCGGGGCTGCGGTACGTCGGGTTCGCGCGCGAGTCGAGGTAGATCGCCACGAGGTGGGTGGGGAGGCCCAGTTCGCTGGCGATCTGCGCCTCGATCGCCTCCAACCGGTCGCGGGTGAACTCCTCGGGGTCGCGGATCGACGCGAAGCGGGCGTCGCCCAGCTCGTCGAGCTGCTGGTCCAGCCACAAGCTCACGGTCTGGCGTAGCAGGCGACGATCGCGCAGCCGCTCGCCGAGGTCGCGGACCGCCGACCCCTCCGGAGCGGCGCACAGCAGGTCCAGCACCCGAGCGTCAGTGTGCTGAAGGTACGCGGCAAGGAACGCATCGTCGACCCGGGGGCGCCCATCCACCACGGCGACCTTGAACGCCGCCTCCGGGAGCACGCCCTCGGCGATCGCCAGGCGCAGCGCCCGCGTCGCCATGATGTCGGTCGCTAGCCGCGTCTTGTGCCCGTAGACCTGGCGGTGCATGTGGTGGCGGGCCAAGCGCATCTCCTCGACCGCCCACAGGCCGTCGGCGTCAAAGCCGAGCTGGGTCTGGGCGCTGGTTGGCGCGATGACGCGGGCCGTGTCGATGATGCGATCGAGGTCGTAGCGACCGTAGTTGACGCCCGCGTAGTGCGAGTCGCGCAGGAGGTAGTCGAGCTTGTCCGCGTCGGTCGGTCCGCTCACGATGTCACGCATCACCGACCGCGGGCCCTCGAGCCCGACGATCTCCGCCGCGCGCTCGCAGAGCTCGCGGCCCAGCGCGCGGTGGAGCGACTCGTCGGTGCGCATGATCGCTACCGACACCGCCTCGTGCACGCCGTCGGCACCCGACAGCTCGTCGATGACCTGCTCGGACACATGGCTGAAGACGCCGTGGCCGACGTCGTGCAGCAGCGCGGCGACCTGCACGATCTCGCGATCCTCCTCGCTCAGCTCCAGGCTCGCGCTCAGCTGACCCGCGATGTGCCGCACGCCGATCGAGTGCTCGAACCGCGTGTGCAGCGTGCCCGGATAGACGAGGAAGGTCATCGCCAGCTGCCGCACACGTCGCAGGCGCTGGAAGACCGGCGTGTCGACCGCGGCCCACTCGGCGCGGGACAGCTCGATCATGCCGTGGACGGGATCGCGAACGACGCGGGATTTGGGCACAAGAACACAGGCGAACACATGTTCGCATCGAGGTCGGAGCACGTCAACTCCGCGGGCGCGAAGCCGACAGCCACGAGCCCGATCATGACCGATCCGGTGGACGCCGATTGCTGGTCGCGAACCGTCGACGCATGCCCGGCACGCGCTTGCGCGTGCTCGACACCGAGCAGCCCTACTCGTCGGGGAGCCACATTGGGGTAATGGGCGTTTTGGCCCGAGACAAGCCGGATGACCTAGCCGCGGCTCTGCGCGAGAGCTGTTCGAGGGATCGCTCACGGCCGCGCGTTTGCCGTCGGTTGCTCCGTCTCGTCCGGGAACCGCATGAGCCTCCAGACGAGCGCGTGGTCGATCCGCTTGCGCTTCATGCACTGCGCGTAGACCGCGAGCGTCATCCGTGGATCGTCGTGGCCGAGTTGGCCCATCACCCAGCGCAGATCGCGACCAGCGAAGAAGCAGAGACTCGCGAACGTCCGCCGCAGCGTGTGCGGCGTGACCCGCTCGGGCAGCAGCATCTTGCCCTCGGCCGCGCGCTTCTCGTTCACGCGCTCGACGACGCCCTTCGTGCCCTTCGGGTTGTTCTTCCCCTGGGGGACCCCACCGTTCAGCAGCCGGTTGCGGACGTTGGAGGGATTCAGCCTCCCGCCGGGGCGGGTGTGGAAGATGGGGAGGGAGGCGCCATGTTCGTTGCGGAGATGCGCCGGGATCGCGTCCAGGTGCACCTGTAGCTCGTCGAGCAGGAAAGCCGACAGCTCCAGCGTCCTTTCGATGCCAGCCTCGGTCTTCTTGCCGAGCACGAGTTGGCCGCTGTGCATGTCGAGGCGGCCGAGTGGGCTGTCGATCAGCTCCGAGATCCGCGGCCCGGCGATCATCAGCGTGGCGAGGAACTCCCTGCGGCCGTAGCGCTGGTGCTTGGGCAGGCCGCGCTCCCACTCGCCGGCGACGTCGAGCATGTCCACGACCATGTCAGGCTCGAGGAACGATCTGCTCGACCGCGGCACCTTCAGCCGGCGTCGCTTGCCGCGCGCGGGGTTCGCGTCCAACAGGCGGTACTCGACGGCGTCGTCGAGCACCTGCGCGAGCAGGTCCAGAACCATGTTCACGCTTCGCGGGGAGAGGCTCGCGGCCTCGAGCTCGCCGCGGAACGTGTCGACGCGATGGACATCCAGTTGCGCCGTCGTCTCGCGGGCAAGGAAGCGGAGCACGTAGTCCAGCCGCCACTTGTAGTCCAGGCGCGTGTTGCGGGCCAGCTCCGCTTTTCGGCGCTGCCACCAGCGAGACGCGGTCACGTGCACGGTCTCGTCGCCGTCGAGCGTTGACGCGGATTCTTCGGACCGGCCCGGGGGCTCCCAGGTCCCACGCTCGACCTGTTGCAGAATGCGGTCGAGCTCGACGCGCGCTCGCTCGACGCTCCAGCCCTCGTGGTTGGTCCCGAAGTCGATCCGATAGCGCCGTCCGTATGCGCGCAGGCGGGCGCGCACGGTCACGGTGCGCCCGTCGCGCCACGCGTGTGTCTCGATCGCGCCGGTCGCCCGCCGAGCCATCCCGCTACGCCTCGCGCGCCCGCGACGCCTCGAGTTCCCGCCCGAGCCGGCGCCGTCCGCTCCAGCTCGCGTCCCCGTGCCCTCGTCCATTGCGATCGCCTCTACCGGATGAGTTGCCGCTAGCTGGCGCGGCGCCCCTTCGAAGTCCGGTCGCGCAGGAAGGCGATCGCACCGCGACCTGCGGGCTACACCTTCGGTCTCGCCGGCGAGTTGCGACGGTGCGCCTGCAGCCTGGCAGGCGCGTCCGGCATCGCCGGCGACTCGGGCCCGTTGGGCCAATGCGATGACCCAACGGGCTGCGCGGGGCTCTTCGGATCGACCGCTTGGGCCTCTTGCGGGTAGGCGATTGACCCAACGAATGGCCCAACGGCCCATGCGGCCGCGCGGCGGGCGCTGAATCAGCGGACGTTAGCGACCCGAAGAACCTGCATCTTGCAGGGACTTCGGGAGATGGGCGCGGCGGGTTTCGAACCTGCGACCTCTCGCGTGTGAAGCGAGCGCTCTCCCACTGAGCTACGCGCCCTCGGCGACGGCACAGTCTACTGGCGGCCCGCAAGATGAGTGCGGCCGTTCCGGCGGTCACACTGTGCGGCCATGGCGCGCGGCGGCATCACACGGCGGGGTCTGTTGATCGCCGGCGCGGGCGCCGGCGTGGCGGGCGTGGCCTACTGGGGGCGCTTCGCGCTGGGCGACACGTTCGAGGACCACGTGGCGGCCACGCTCGGGCTCGACGAGCGCGTCACCCGCGAGCTTCTGCAGACGATGCGCGACGAGCTCGGGCTGGAGTACGACGCGCGGGCCGCTGCGTTCCTGGCGGCGACGACCGTTCCGAGCCGCTGGGTGATGCTCGGCGGGGCGCGCCGCGAGGCGCTCGAGTCGTTCGTGGGCCCGCTGTTCGGCCTCCAGCAGGGCTACGTGACGGGGTTCGTGTACGGAGGCTTGCGCGACGCGGGGAGCTTCCGGGGCTGCAACGGCCTCGTCCGGTCGTCATGAGCGCCGACGTCGAGGCGGACACCGTGATCGTCGGATCCGGCGTGGCCGGGGCGCTCGTGGCCCGTGCGGCGCTGGCCGCCGGCGACACGGTCGCGCTGCTCGAGCGGGGTGCGCTGGTGCCCTGGCAGGAGCAGATCGAGCGCACGGCCTGGGAGGCCGACGTCCCGGGCGCGGAGCACAATCACGAGAACCACCCGGACGGCGAGGACTGGCCCTGGACCTACGTGTACGGCGTCGGCGGCAGCTCCCTGCGGTGGGCCGGCGTGAGCCCTCGGCTGATCCCGGAGGACTTCGAGATGCGCCGCCGCTTCGGGGTCATGCGCGACTGGCCGTTCGGCTACGAGGAGCTGGCGCCCGACTACGCCGAGGCGGAGCGGATCCTCGGCGTGGCGGGCCCGCGGAGGTCCGACGTCTATCCGCCGCCGGCCTTCGCGCTCCCGCCGCACGAGCCCAGCCCGCAGGACCGCGCCGTTGGGCCGCTGCTTGAGCCGTTCGTGGCGCTGCCGCAGGCGCGGCCGACCCGGCCCGTCGGCGTCCGGCCGCCGTGCTGCGGCTCGGCCCGCTGCCAGCTGTGCCCCGTCAACAGCCGGTTCTCCGTGCTCAACAGCCTGCAGCCCACGCTCGACCACGAGCGGCTCGAGCTGCTCACGGAGACGGTCGCCGCGCGCCTCGTGTCCGAGCCCGCGGGACAGCGGATCGCGGCGGTCGAGGCGGTCGGCGCCGACGGCGAGCGGCGCATGGTGCGGGGAAGGCGCTTCGTGGTGGCCGCCAACGGCATCGAGAGCGCCGGGCTACTGCTGCGCTCCGACCTCGACGCCGGTGACACCGGGCGCAACCTGTTCGACCATCCCAACGCGGCGCTCGAGGTCGAGACGCGAACGGACCTCGGCGTGGGCCACGGCCGCAGCCTGGCCACAGGCGCGAGCTACCGGTACTACAGCGGCGAGTTCCGGCGCGAGCGGGCCGCCGCGCTGGTGGTCGTGAGCAATCCCGGCGCCATCTTCGAGATGGCCCCGCAGGCCATCGAGCTGCTGCTCGCCGGCCGGACCGGCGGCGCGCTGCGGCGGGAGGTCGTGGGCAGATGGAGCCGGACGGTCAAGCTCGAGGTCTACATGGACGACGTCCCGCAGCCCGAGAACCGCGTCGAGCTCTCCTCGTCCATGGACCGCTTCGGACTGCCGCTCAACCGGGTGCGCTACCGGCGGGCCACGCCGTACCTCAAGCGCGGCCTCGACCACGTGATCGAGGACGCCCCGCGCCGCCTCGCGCCGTTGGGCGTCGTGCGCAGTCAGTTCGCCTACGCGATCCAGGGCGCGCACATGATCGGGACGCTGAGGATGGGCGACGACGCCGGCGCCGTCGTCGACGCGGACTGCCGCCATCGGTTGCGCGAGAACCTGTTCGTGGCCGGCAGCGCCGTCTTCCCGACCTTCTCGCCGGCCAACCCGACCGCGACGATCGCGGCGCTCGCGGTGCGGCTCGGCCGCACGCTCGCGCGGGAGGCGGCCTGACGTGGCGGCGCGGACGCGGGCGGTGTTCGCCCTCATCGTCGTCGTGATGGTCGGCGTCCTCGTCGCGGTGGCGGCCGGCGTCGAGCTCCCGCAGTCGATCCAGGATCGCCTCGGCATCTCGGAGCAGGACGCCGGGACCGCTCCGTGCACGCCGGATCGGAGCCTCGTGCGCGCGCCCGCGCAATCCGTGTCCTCCGGCAGCGGGCGCTGGCGGGTGGAGCCGCCGCTGCCGCGCCTGCGCGACGAGCCCAAGGCGATCCGCCGCGGCGCGGAGATCTGGATCCTCGGCGGCGCGGTCCCGGCGGGCGATGGCGTCGGCTCGCTCGCGGACGTGCTCGCGTTTGACCCGGACACGGGCCGCTACCGCCGGATGCCGAGCCTTCCCGAGGCGCTCGATCACGTCGCCGCCGGCGCGTACCGGGGTGATGTGCTCGTCGCGGGTGGCTACACCGCGACGCACGCCGGGGCCCGTGCTTGGCGCTACTCCGCCGAGCGGCGCGAGTGGACACGCGCGCCGTCGCTGCCGCGACCGAGCGCCGCTCCCGGCTCGGCGATGGTCGGGAGCCGCCTCTACGTCGCGGGCGGCACCCCGATCTCCAGCTTCGCACCGGACATCCTCGAGCGCCGCCCGCTCGCGGACGTCGAGGCCTACGACTTCAGGACGGGGCGGTGGACCCGGCTCGCGCCGATGCCCACGCCGCGTCACCACGTCGCGCTCGTCGCGCTGGACGGCAAGCTCTACGCCATCGGGGGGCGCGCGGAGGGCGACTTCTCGAGCCGGGCGGTCGAGCGCTACGACCCGCGCACGGACCGCTGGACGTCGCTGCGCCCGATGCCGCAGGGCGTCGGCGGACCGGCGGTGACGGCCGCCGGTGGCCGGATCGTCGTCGCGGGCGGCGGCGACGACGCCGAGCGCTGGATCTCGCCGGCGTCGTGGTCCTACGACCCGGAGCAGGATCGCTGGACGCGGCTCGCGGATCTCGGCGAGCCCCGCCACGGCGCCGCGCTCGCCGCCGCGCGCGGACGCGCGTACGTGTTCGGCGGGGCGCCGTGCCCCGGCTTCGGCCTCGCGCGCACCGTCGAGTCGCTGCCGGCGCCCGGATGAGTCAGCGCCCGACGGCGGAACGCGCCTGCCGGAGCGTCGCCGGCAGCAGCGCGGGCGCGAGGACCAGCAAGGTGCCCGCGTAGACGGCCAGCGTCGCCGCGCCCGAGAGCAGCAGGGCGAGCAGATCCGGCTCGACGGCCGTGGCCACGACCCGGCCCGCGATCCAGCCCAGCGCGAGCGCGGGCGCCAGCGGCGCCACGGCCCGCATGATCCTGCCCGGCGCGAGCTGGACGCGGCGCCGGATCGCGAGCGTGAGCAGCACCGAGGAGAGCACCATGTCCGCGACCATCACCCAGGCGACCGCGTCGATCCCGCCCCGGTCGGCGGCGACGAACAGTGCGGGCACGAGGACCAGCAGCGTCGCGATGGAGATCGCGCCCATCAGCCCGGCCGCTCCCGCCGAGTTCAGCAGCCACCCGAGCGTCACCTGGACCGGGCGGATCACGCCCCAGATGCCGAGGATCGAGAGCACCGGGATCATCGGCAGCCAGGTCTCACCGAGGATCACGCGCGTGAACGGGTCCGCCGCGGCGCTGAGCACCAGCGACAGCGGGCAGGCCACGAGCGCGACGGTCCGCAGGGTGGACAGGAACGTCGGCCGGACGTCCTCGCCGCGTTGGCGCATGCGGGCGAACCCGGGAAAGGTGACCTTCGCGACCGGGTCGGCGATCGCCCAGTACGGCAGCTCGCCGAGCCGGTAGGCCATGGAGTAGAAGCCGAGCTGCGTCGGGCCGAGCACCCGGCCGACCGCGAGGTAGTCGGCGTTCTCCTGCAGGAACGCACAGGTCCGCTGCACGAGGAAGCCGGACCCGGTGCCGAGCGCCAGCTTGGCGACCTCGCGGTCGAAGGCCGGCCGGACGCGGTAGGGCACGACCCACAGAAGCACCGCCCCGTAGGTGAGGATCCCCGCGAGCTGGCCGCCGACGAGGCTCCACACGCCGGCGTCGGCCAGCGCGCCGAGCGAGATCGCAGTCGCGGCGTAGGCGATGCTCTGCGCGGTGAGGGCGACGAAGCGCCGCCGGAACTCGAGCTCGCGCTGGAGCAGGGCCTCGTGGAACCAGTTGACGCCGCCGAGCAGGATCAGCGGGGCGAGCGCGAGCAGGATCTCCTCGAGGCGCGGCTCTTCGAATGCGCGCGCGACCAGCGGCGACGCCGCGGCGAGCAGCACGGCGAGGGTGGCGGCCGTCCCGACCATGACGGTCAGGACGGTGCCCTGGGCGCGGCGGTCGAGGTCCTGGCGGAGGACGAGCGTGCCGCCGAGGCCGAGGTCGTTGAACATGCTCAGGCCGTTGGTCGCCAGGAGAGCGAGCGCGAACAGGCCGAAGTCGGCGGGCACGAGCAGGCGCGCCAGGACCACCGTGGTCGCGACGGTGATCAGCTTGTTCGCGCCGTAGGACAGGATCGTCCACGGCACGCCCCGCAGGGCCTTCGTCTCGAGACTCACCGGCCGACCAAGGTCCCCAGTGCGTCGGCGAAGCGCGCCGACACGGCCCCGGACTCGAGGCCGTCGCCCGCCGCCGCCGCGGCCGCGCCGAGCCGCTGCCGCAGCGCACCGTCCTCGAGCAAGCGCACGATCGCGGCGGCGAGCGAGGCCTGGTCGTCCGGCGGCACCAGCAGGCCGGTGCGCTCGTGCTCGACGAAGTCGTCGTAGCCGCTCCCGGTCGTGGCGATCAGCGGCCGGCCGAGCACGAGCGTCTCCACCGCGGCCAGCGCGAAGTTCTCCCAGATCGACGGCAGGGCGACGACGTCGGCCGCCCGCAGGCCGGCGTAGAGCCGGTCCGGCGGCTGCAGGCCGAGGAGATGCAGCCGATCGGCGTGCGCCCCGGCGAGCGCTCGGAGATGGTCGCTCATGCGGCCGCCCTCCCAGTCGCCGTCGCGACCCATCAGCACGAGCTGGGCGGAGGGGAAGCGGCGCCATACCTCGTGCATGGCCGAGACGAGCACCTGGACGCCCTTGCGGCCCTCGAGCCGTCCACTGAAGGCGACGACCGGGCCGTCCTCGGGGAAGCCGTCCGGCGTCGGGCCGGCGGCCAGGTCCCGCACGCGCTGCACGTCGACGCCGTTCGGGATCACCACGCTCGGGATGTCGCCGACGTCCCATAGCCGGCGCGTCCAGTCGAGGATCGCGTGACTCGAGGCGATCAGCAGGTCCGAGCGCCGGGTCTGCGCGCGCTCGAGCCGCGCCTGCATCATGTGCCGGGCGCGCATCCGGCGCGAGCGCCGCCAGCCGTGGGAGATCTCCAGCGCCTGCACGAGCGAGGTCGTGAGATTGGTCGCCAGCGGCCCGCTCTCCTTGCGCCGCGAGTAGAGCGCCAGGTCACCGCCCCACTCGGCGCCGAACACCGCGTCGAAGCGGCCCAGCCGGCGCAGCTCCCTCGCGACCGGGACGTTCCAGATCACGTCCTCGAGGAACCACAGCCGCTCGGGATTGGGCCGGTGCAGGACCGATAGCTCGACCCCGACGGCCCGTTCCCGGCGCGACGGGCCCGTGGTGAGCGTGACGACGTGCACGTCATGGCCCTGGGCCGCCAGGGCGGGCGCCATCGCCGCGAACATGGTGCCGATCCCGCCGGTGTACGACGTGATCGGCGGGTACTCGCGGGACACGATGCACACGCGCACGGCCGGGTACGGTACCCGGGTGGGTCCCGCCGCCTCCGTCATCGTGCGCTGCCGGGACGAGCGCGACACGCTCGGGCGCACGCTCGAGACGCTGCGCGCGCAGACGGTGCCGGCCGAGGTCATCGTCGTCGACTCGGGCTCGGTCGACGGGAGCCTGGAGCTGGCGCGGCGCGAGGCCGACCGCGTGCTGGAGATCCCGCCGGACTCGTTCACATACGGCTATGCGCTCAACGTGGGCGCGCGGGCGGCGCAGGCCGACGTGCACTTCGCGCTCTCGTCGCACTGCTTCGCGCCGCCGCACTGGATCGAGCGGGCGCTCGCGCACTACGCGCGCAAGGACGTCGCGGCGACCAACGGGATCCAGACGCTCGCCGACGGCACGCCGGTCACGGAGCCGTTCGTCCAGGACTTCGCGCACGCGCGCGCGGACCCGTGGTGGGGCTTCTCCAACCACGCGTCGTCATGGCGCGCCTCGGTCTGGCGTGAGCACCCGTTCGACGAGCGCATGGACTACGCCGAGGACCGGGAGTGGGCCTGGCGCGTGACCGGGGCGGGATGGAAGATCGTCTACGACCCGCAGCTGTGGGTCGACCTCTCGCACTCGTGGCGCGGGCCGCGCAACTTCTTCGCGCGCCAGCGGCGCGCGGCGCGCGCGGTGGCGGGCTTCTCGGGGGCGCCGCCCTACGGTCTCCGCGAGCTCGCGCGGGACTGGTGGGCGGACATCCCGGACGATCGCCATTCGCCGACGGCGCACCGCTTCCTCAACGTCGGCCGCTTCGCCGGGCTGCTCGGCCACTACGTGGGCCGCCGCGAGGCCGCCGCCGCTAGACGGTGAAGCGCACCAGGCGCGAGCTCACCGCGCGCGCGTCCGCATCGGGACGAACGACCACGCGCACGCGCCAGCGCCCGCGCCGCGCCTGCACGGCGGCGCGGTAGCGCGCCCCCCGGACCGCGGCGCGCGCCCGGCCGCGGACGTGCCAGCGCCGCGTCGCGCGGCTGTGGCGCTGCACCTCGACGTCGACGCGCGCGATGCCGCGCAGCGCGGCCGGGATCCGGCCCCGCACCACGACCCGCGAGCGCGAGGCCGTCGTCACGCGCGGGGTCACGATCCGCGTGAAGGTCGCCGTCGAGACGCGGCGCACGGTCGCGGTCGCCGTCGCGGAGAGGCCCAGGGCGTCGTAGGCCTTGGCGCTGACCTTGTGGTCGCCGAGCTTGACGCCGCGGCCGGCGGTCCAGCTCGCGCCGTACGGCGCCGTGCGGTCGGTGGCGACGAGCTTGCCGTCGACGCGGAACTCGACGCGGTCCACCCCGGCGTCGTCGGTGGCCGTGGCCTCCAGCGTGAGCCCGCTCGTGAACGTCGCGCCGCCGGTGGGGCTGGTCAGCGCGACGGACGGCGCACGGTTCGCCGGCGCGGGAGCCGGGCTCGGCGTGGGCCACGGGGACGGGGCAGGAGCCGGCGCCGGCGCACCGGCGGTCTCCGCGAAGGCCTTGAACGCCGCAAGGCCGGCCTTCGGCGCCCAGGTGGACGTCACGAGCCCGAACTGCGCCTCGTAGTCGTCGCGATCCGCCGCCCACGGGTTGTTGCGCGCCGAGTACCACAGCATCGCCTCGACCCACGGGAACTGCTGGGCGTACGTGTACGCCTTCGTCAGGAAGGACGCCTGCGTCGACTGGCTGACGCCGCCGTCGGCCGACGTCGTGCTGTAGCCGAACTCCGTGATCCACACCTTCTTGGCGCTGTCCCCGAAGGCCTCCATGCTGCGGCGGATCTCCTTGATCGCCGGGAACGCGTTCTTGGAGATGCGTGCGGGGTCCTCGCCGGCGTTGACGCCGTTCCACGACACGGTGGGGTCGACGCCGTAGGTGTACGGGTGCACGGCCACGGCGTCGAAGTAGTCGCGCCCGCCGGCGCGGTAGACGCCCTCGAGGTACTCGAAGTCGCTCTTGGAGAGGCCGCCGAGGAGCACGGTCGACGCGGGGTCGGCCTGCTTGACCGCGGGGTAGGCGGCGCGGAGCATCTTCACGTACTCGGCCGGGTTCGGGCCCGCGGACCAGAAGTAGGCGAGGTTGGGCTCGTTCCAGATCTCGTACACGTGCACGCCGCGCGGGGCGTAGTGCTCGGCCACGCGGCGCACGATGTCGCCGTAGTCGGCGTAGTTCGCCGGCGGGTAGAACTTGTCCCAGCGCTTGGTGCCGGAGCCGTCGACGTACTTGCGAGGATCGCCGGACGCCCAGTACGGGACGCCGTCGGAGACCGGCATGACGACCTGCATGCCGGCGGCGATCACCTTGTCGATCGCGTAGTCGTAGTTGGCGAGCGCGCCCGCGTCGATGCTGCCCCTGCCGTCCGGCTCGAGCGCCACCCAGTTGATGTTGGCGCGCACATAGCGGG
>Ga0126314_10000476_pt1 | contig 19282 bp, 22 predicted proteins | sample Plot105B_FD_92535 | JGI IMG/M metagenome (GOLD analysis project Ga0126314, IMG submission 92535) | Serpentine soil microbial communities from UC McLaughlin Reserve, CA, USA - Plot105B | ecosystem: Environmental > Terrestrial > Soil > Grasslands | place: USA: UC McLaughlin Reserve, Lake County... | reverse complement strand
TTGGGGCGACTGGCGTTGAGAAAAGGGAGGGTCGTGGCCTACGTTATCACCGAAGCTTGTATTGGCACGAAGAACACGGCCTGCGTGGGGGCTTGTCCGGTGGACTGCATCTACGACGCCGGTGACCACTTTATTATCAACCCGGCGGAGTGCATCGACTGTTCCATGTGCATGCCGGAGTGTCCGGTGGAGGCCATCTATCCGGGTGATGAGGTACCCGACGATATGCAGTATTACGTAAGCCGGGCCGCCGAGTTCGACTACTCGAGTACCGCGCCCGGCGTCGAGCTCAACTAGCTGGGCGGATCATGGCCGATCTAAAGCAGCGCAGCCTCGAAGAAGTCAAGGCCTTGAGCGTCGATGAGGCTACGGAGATCATGCGCCAGGCCGGGATCGTGGGCGCGGGGGGCGGCGGTTTCCCGACGTATTTCAAGTACAAGAAACCCTTGCCACACCTGCTCGTCAACGCCACCGAGAGCGAGCCCGGCTACTGGGGGGACAAGCTCCTGCACAAGGAGCACCTCGAAGAGTTCCTGCTGGTCTTCGCGGCCATGAAGTCGATCTTCGACTTCGAACAGATCTCCTTTTGCGTCCACGAGAAAGACCGGGAGTGGTTCGCCGAGTATCAGGAGCACGCGGGTGATGTCTTCGACGTGCGCTACGTGCCGAACACGTACGCCCTCGGCGAGGAGAAGACCCTGGTAAAGCACGCCACGGAGACCAGGGTGCCGAGGTTCGTGGACAACCCGGACGGAACGAGGCGCCCGGGGATGCCGCCGGACGTCGGTAAGGTCGTCAACAACACAGAGTCGCTTCTCAACGTCTACAACGCGCTCTTCCTCGGCAAACCCCTCACCACCAAGTTCTTCACCGTGTACGGCGAGGGGGTGGACACCGGCGTCTTCGAAGTTCCGATAGGCGCTTCGGTGACCGAGGTGCTTGGGCTCGCGGGCGTGGACGTCGAAAACTCGGGACACCTCACGGTGCTTGACGGCGGACCTTACCTGCACGATATGGCCATCGAGGAGCTGGGTACGGAGGACGCCTACGTCCGACGGATGACGAACTCACTCTTCTTGATCCCCCACGGCAGGCAGGGCAAGGAGTACGCCGAGATCGAGACGGAGTGCCCGGAAAAAGGCGTCGTCTCGCTGGTCGGCAGGATCTCTGGCGTGAACCTCCCGTTAGGCGGCGGCCTGCTCAAGCCTGCCACGCCGCTCGTCTCCGAAGGAGATCAGGTCGAGTACGAGCAGAAGATAGGAGAGCCCGTCGACGAAGGCTTCTCGGTCGGCGTCTGGGCGAGCGTTGGAGGTGAGATCTCCTCCCTGGAGAACGGCATCGTCGCCATCTCCGGCGGCGCGATAGCCCAGGAAGAGGCAGAAGCCGAGGCAGAGCCGTCCATGGCTGGAGGGTCGCAACCCCGCGGTGAGGCCGAACCCTTCAGCGAGGCGGGATCTAGCAGCTAGTCAGCACTTCAGCTAGTCAGCTCTTCTGCAAGTCAACATTCCAGCCTGCTGGTGGCAGACTCTGTTGTGCCCTCAGCGATCAACCGGGCTGCCACAGTCGGTGAAAAAATCGAAGAGGGTTGCGGCGACTTGTTGTGGGCTGTCTTCTGTGGCGAAGTGACCGGTCTCGGGTAGGAGCACGAGGTCGGAGCCGGGGATGAGTTCGCGCAGGCGTGCGGCTGTGGCGGCAGGGAGCTAGGCCTCGTTCTCGCCCCAGATGACACGGACGGGGGCGGTGATGGAAGGGAGCAGGGACTCGAAATCGGCGGTGTCTTCTTCGTCGAGTCGGGCGTCTTTCTGCAGGTAGTGTTCTTTACCTTGCTCACCCTTCCACTGGTTTAGGTAGGTTGCCAGCATATGTTCGTCTATCGGGTGGTGGGTTGCAGTGCGCAAGTGTGAGGCTATGACGGCTTCTAAGGTCTCGGTGGGCATGGTCTCGTATGCGTCGAGGTAGTCTTTGAGGTGTCTCGTCGTCGGGGTGTTCCAGGGTCGCACGGCGACGGCTGTCTACGAGGGCGATGCAGCCGAAGAGGACGCCTTCGAGCAGGTGGGCGCGTAGTGCTATTGCGCCGCCGATGCCGTGGCCGGCTACGGAAGGAGCTTCGAGGTCCAGAGTTTCTACAAGCTCAGCGAGCAGGCGCGCCTGGTTCGGGATGGAGACGTCTAGGCCTTCCCCGTGTTCGGATTGGCCGAAGCCGAGGAGGTCGAACGTGTAGACGCTGAACCTGTCGGCGAGCCGTAAGGCGACGTTGCACCAGATATAGGAGTTGGTCGGGGTACCGTGGATAAGGAGCAGCGGGGGGCCGAAGCCGAGCACGTCGTAGGAGATCTCCCTTCCGGAGAGGGTAATGCGCCTTCTGAGGGTCCAGTTTTCCGGCATCAGACCATCTTGCCGTTGCGGCCGACGATCTGGACGAACTGTACGATCATCTGCCTGTAGGTCTCCAGGGATGATATGACGACGTACTCGTTGGGACCGTGGTGCCCACCGCCGACAGGGCCGAACTCCACGCCCGGTATTCCCGCGCGTTGGAAGTAGACGACGTCGCTCGCTCCGTGGCGGCCCACGCCGACGGGATTGCCGCGGAAGTGGCGCGCCGAGACCTCGCGGAGCGCCTTCACGTAAGGGTTGCGGCGCGAGACGTAGGTCGGTTCGCGATAGAACAGGACTTCTACATCGGCCGGAAGGTCGAGGGAGCGGATCTGGCGTACGATCTCGTCCGGCTCCTGGTTCGGAAGGTAGCGGATGTCGAGGTCGTAGGTGCAACGGTCGGGAACGCGGTTGAGGACGTCCCCCCCGATGATACGAGCCAAATTCACGCTCGGGTATGGGAAGAGTTCGCTGCGCTGTTTGGCGAATGGTAGATCAGCCACCCTGCGGTAGTGCTCGTAGGCCAGAAGCGCGGCGTTCTTGCCGAGCCATGGTTGGGAGCCGTGGGCGCTCTTGCCGCGCAGCGTCACGCGGACGTCGAGGACGCCTTTGGCCTGCGTGCCGATGTGGAAGTCCGTGGGCTCGCCCGTAATCAGGAAGTCCCCCACATGGCCATTACCGATCAGGACTTCCGCGCCTGTCCTTGCGCCATGGTCGCCCTCTTCGTCGGGGACGACGAGCAACTCGACCGTGGCCTCGCACCCGAGGTCTTGCAGGTCCTCGACGGCGTACATCATCGCGGCGAGCGCGCCCTTCATGTCGTAGACCCCACGGCCGTAGAGCTCGTCGTCCTGCTCTCGCGGCTCGAACTGCGACTCCTCGCCGGGCACCACATCGACGTGGCCGTGAAGCAAAATCCTCGGTTCGCCCTCCCCCACCCGTACCACGAGCGAGGTGAGATCTCCGCGAGGTCCCGCGCCCGTATACCGCGCCGTCTGAAGTCCTCGCGCCCCGAACCAGCCGTTGATAAAGTCGATCGCGGACTGAGCCGCGCCGGGCGTATACGACCGGTAGCCCACGAGCTGCTGCGTGAGCGCGAATACCTCAGTGTTCTCACCTATTACCGCCAGAAGATTGTCCGCCTTTCGGCCGCCGACGAGAGCAGACTATTCTACAGATTTCGGAAGGTCTCTATCACGACGTGGGACGCCGCCCCCGCGACGAACCCGGCTTACCAACCCGGAGAGCACGGTCTGCTCTCGGCGTTACCCGCAGGTTCCCGCAGCTAAACTCTCTGGCCGCCGACTATGTTCCCGTCGGCAAGCCCTTTGGGCAAGAGATGAGCCCGTCTCCGGCGACAGGACCTCCGGACCGTCTTCCGGAGAAGGGCAAGTCCGGTGACGTGGTGCAAGACAGGTGATCCTTCGTCGTTGTAGTTCAGGCTGTGCGGGTCCGCAGAGCCGCGGTTCGCATCGAGCTCGCCAAGAAGTGTCGGCACGAAAGCTAGCCTTCGACCGTTGCCTGATCCCCGATTAGGCCAGCGTCTAGCGCACAGATCGGGCGCGATTCTCGCGGTCAGGAGCGGACGGAGTCGGCTTACAAGTCCTTGACACGGTGGGCGCATCGGCCGATAGCCGCCAACGATATTATCCCAACCGTCTTCCCTCCCAATGTCACAGACGGCGGGACTGTCTCGTCTCTAAGCTGAGGGTCGGTTCTGGTGTTAGGAAGGTAATGGTTATGCGGGTGTTCGTGGCAAGCGGGACCGGGGTAATAGGACGGCGGCTGGTGCCGCAGCTCGTGGCCCGTGGCTACCAGGTGACGGCTACGACGACGGGCCCGGGCAAGGTGGGCTTGCTAGAGCAGTTGGGCGCCGATGCGGTCGTGATGGACGGACTGGGTGCGGGGTCGGTCGGCAAGGCGGTGGCCGAGGCCCGCCAGGACGCGATCGTGCATCAGATGACCTCGATTGGTCCCGCTCACGCTGGCAAGCCAGATATGAAGCATATGGACCGCTGGTTCGCCACCACCAACCGGCTGCGCACCGAGGGGACGGACCACCTACTGGCCGCCGCCGAGGCGACCGGTGTGTCCAACTTCGTGGCGCAGAGCTACGCCAGCTGGAACGGGATCCGCTAGGGCGGATGGGTGAAGTCCGAGGAGGACCCGCTGGACCTGCACGCGGGGGCGGCGGCGCAAGCGCAGATGGAGGCGATCCGGCACGTCGAGGACGTGGTCATTAAGGCTGGAGGCGCTGCCCTGCGATACGGCGCCCTCTACGGGCCGGTGCCGCCACCGACGACCAGGTCGAGCTCGTGCGCAAGCGGCAATTCCCGCTCGTCGGTGGCGGCACCGGCCACAGCTCGTGGGTGCATCTCGACGACGCGGCAAGCGCCACAGTACTGGCCGTGGAACAGCAGGCGAAGGGCGTGTTCAACATCGTCGACGACGAGCCCGTCCCGGCCAGCGAGTGGCTGCCTTAACTGGCCGCGTGCGCGGGCGCAAAGCCACCGATGCGGGTCCCCAAGTGGCTGGCCCGGCTGCTGGCCGGAGAAGTGGCGGTGACGATGATGACCGAGGGGCGCGGCTTCTCAAACGCCAAGGCCAAGCGGGAGCTCGGGTGGAAGCTGCGCTCCCCCTCGTGGCGCGAGGGCTTCAAGGAAGGGCTGGCGTGACCCGGGCCGAGGAGACCTAGCAACTGCGGGCGCTGCTGTTCGCAATCGCCTACCGGGCACGGGAGCATGTCGCCGCCCGCCGGCCGCGGATTCACATGGACCGAGCAGAGCAGCAGGCGGCCGTCGCTCGGTAGCCGTTGCGGCGGTTGACCCGCTCCTCAGAGACGATGCCGTAGGCAGCGCCACAGAGCGCATCGGCCTCAGCCGACATCAGCGGGTTGACGAACGTGGTCAGCGGCTCGCGCAGCGGATCAGGGCTTGCCTGGGCCGGATGTTCCTCAAGCAGGCAGGCAGGGTCGATACTGGCCGTGACGGTAGTTGGTGCACTCTCTTTCGAGAGTGCTGCGAGAGGTTCACTCGAGGGCTCACCCGGTGGCCGTCGCTCGCGTCAGGAGCGACACGGTCACCGGGGATTCGTAAACCACTCTGCTGGACTCCACTCCGGAGAACACCCTCGCGCTCTTGCGGATTCCGGCTCCCTGCTTTCGCGGGTATAGCGGGTGAGGGACGGACATCCAGGCCGGGCTCGGGGAGGGCGGTAACGGCTTATCTGGTTGCTTCTGCCCGCGTGTATCCCGAGCTTGTCTACCGTTGCCGCGGTGTGAGGCTTCAGTGAGTAACCGGGGCCTCGGCCTCGAAGGCGACGGTCGCGCCGAGGCCGGAGAGCTTCTCTTCGAAGTCCTCATAGCCGCGCAGGATGTGCTTGGCGCCGTCCACAACGGTGGTGCCGTCGGAGATTAGGCCGGCCATGACGAGGGCGGCTCCTCCTCGCAGGTCAGGCGACTGCACGATGGTGCCCGAAAGCTGGCGCGGGCCGCGGATCAGCGCCCTGTGGCCGCCGAAGAGGTCGATGTTTGCGTCGAGGCGGTTGAGCTCCTCGGCGACCTGGAGCCTGTTCTCGTACACGTTCTCGGTGATGATGCTCACGCCGGAAGCCCGGGTGAGCAGAACCATCATCTGGGCCTGGAGGTCGGTCGCGAGGCCGGGGAAAGGGAGGGTCGCCACGTCTACCCCGGAGAGCATGGTCGGGTCGTCGACCCGCACCCTGATGCCCGGAGAGCCCGGGGTGGTGCTTACTTCTACGCCCATGTCGCGCAACTTGTTGAGCTCCATCTTCAGGTGCTCGGGGATGGCGTTTGTCACGGTGACCTCGCCGCCGGTGGCGGCCGTTGCCATGAGGAAGGTGCCGGCTTCGATGCGGTCCGGCATCACGGTCCACTCAATGGGATGGAGTTCTCTGACGCCTTCTATCACAATGCGGCCGGTGCCAGCGCCCATCACCCGCGCGCCCATCGAGTTCAGGAAACCGGCGAGGGCCGAGATCTCCGGTTCCCTCGCGGCGTTCTCGATGATGGTGATCCCATCTGCGAGCACGGCGGCCATCATGACGTTCTCGGTCGCCCCGACGCTCGGGTACTCGAAGTTGACCTCCGCTGCGTGCAGCCCGTGCGGCGCGGTCGCCTTTATAAAGCCGTGGTCGAGCTCGACGTCGGCGCCGAGCGAGCGCAGGCCGTCGACGTGGAAGTTGAACTTCCTCAGGCCGAGGTTGCATCCGCCCGGCGCGGAGACCTCGGCCTCGCCGAAGCGCGCAACGAGCGGGCCGAGGACGACGAGGCTGGCGCGCATCTGGCGCACCAGCTCGTAAGGGGCCGTGTGCGAGTGGACGGTGGAAGCGTCTATCTCCAGGGTGCTACCCGAGAAGCTCGTTTCGACGCCGAGCTCGTCGAGGAGGGAGAGCATGGTGTAGATGTCCTTGATGCGGGGGACGTGGTGTAGCGTGGTCGTCCCGGGCACGAGCAGCGCGGCGGCGACAAACTTCAGGGCCGCGTTCTTCGCCCCCGAGACCTCGACCTCGCCATGTAGACGTTTACCACCCTCGACGTAAAATCTCTCGGACACGGATCCTCCCCGGTACGCGTTCGCCTCCCGGTCCGTTCGTTCGGACTCGTAATATTACTATGCCCGCGAAAGGTAACGCTACGGCAACAGCCGGATAACGTGTTAGTTACGGCCGAAAGGCCGTCTCCCCCGCGTGGGTTCTAACGCCTTTCGGTGCTAGCTTCCGCCGTACTTGCGCGCCAGGCGCACAAGGTTCTCGCCCATACGCTGCCGGCGCTCTATCTCGGCGACCACTCTATCATGATCCTCGTCATCTTCCGAGACCTCGGAGAGTTCGCCCTCCGCCTCCTCGACCCGCACCTCGGCAGCATCTACGTCGATGTCCTCCACCGAGACGGCCTCCTCGACGAGAACCTGAACCAGGTTCTCCGAGACCTTGAAAAAGCCGTCCGAGGTCGCGTAGACGGACTGCTCGTCGCCCTCTTTGATGCGGACCTCCCCGACCTCCACCGTGGAGACCAGAGGAGAATGGTCGACGAGAACCCCGAGGTCACCGTCCGCGATGCGGGCGATCACCAGGTCTGCCTCGCCGTCGTAGATGACCTCCTCGGGCGTTATGACCCGGCAGAATAGCTGCCTGCCCCCGCCCCGCGTTTCACTGTTTTCGGCCACTAGTTCTCGCTATTTTCGCCGTTTTCGCTTGATTCCTCCTCGTGCGAGTCCCCCTCAGAGTCCTCATCGCCGGGTTCCTCGTCCTCCGATTCCTCATCCTCTTCGTCGCTGACGCCGCGGGCCTTCTCGACGGCCTCGTCAATGCCGCCGACGAGATAGAACGCCTGTTCGGGCAGGTCGTCGTGCTTGCCCTCGACGACCTCCTTGAAGGAGCGAATCGTCTCGTCGAGCTCGACGAACTTGCCTTCGAGGCCGGTGAACTGCTCGGCGACGAAGAACGGCTGGCTGAGGAAGCGCTGCAGGCGTCTGGCGCGGCCCACGATCACCTTGTCCTCCTCGGACAATTCGTCGATGCCGAGGATGGCGATGATGTCCTGCAACTCCTTGTAGCGCTGCAGGATGTTCTGGACCTCCTGGGCCACCGCGTAGTGCTCATCGCCGACAACCGCCGGATCCAGGAGCGTCGAAGACGACGAGAGCGGGTCGACCGCGGGGTAGATACCCTGGGCCGAGAGCGAGCGACTAAGCTCGACCGTCGAGTCGAGGTGGGCGAACACCGTGAAAGGCGCCGGGTCGGTGAAGTCGTCGGCTGGCACGTAGACCGCCTGGAAGCTCGTGATCGAACCGTTCTTCGTCGAGGTTATGCGCTCCTGCAAGGCGCCCATCTCGGTACCCAGCGTTGGCTGATAGCCGACCTCGGAGGGCATGCGGCCCATAAGGGCGGAAACCTCGTTGCCCGACTGAACAAAGCGGAAGATATTGTCGACGAAGAAGAGCACGTCCTGGCCAAGCTCCTCGCGGAAGTACTCGGCGATGGTCACGCCCGTCAGCGCGACGCGGAAGCGGGCGCCGGGCGGCTCGTTCATCTGCCCGAACACGAGGCCGACGTTCGGGAGGATGCCCGCCTCCTCGAACTCGCCGTAGAGGTCGTTCCCCTCGCGCGTGCGCTCGCCAACGCCCGCGAAGACAGAGGTGCCCTCGTACTGGAGAGCTATGTTGTTGATCAACTCCTGTATGACGACCGTCTTGCCGACGCCCGCACCGCCGAAGAGGCCGACTTTGCCGCCCCGCCGGACCGGACACAATAGATCTATAACCTTGATGCCCGTGACGAACTGCTCGGCCTGGGTGGCGAGATCCTCGAACCTTGGGGTAGGGCGGTGGATGGGCCAGTAGTCCTCGGCGTCCTCGACGGGACCCGCCTCGTCCACGGGCTGTCCGAGCACGTCGAGGACGCGTCCGAGCACGCTCTTGCCGACGGGAACCACGATCGGCTGGCCGGTGTTCGTGGCGTCCACACCGCGCTTCAGGCCGTCGGTCGAGGCCATGGCAACCGTGCGGACCATGTCGTCCCCGAGGAGCTGCTGCACCTCCAGGGTAAGGTCCGTTGTCTCTCCATCGCTCTCTATCGGCACGGTGACGGCGTTAAAGATCTCCGGTATCTCATCGGGCGGGAACCTGACGTCAACGACCGGTCCCTTGACCTCGATAACGGTTCCAACGCCCTCACGGCGCCCTCCGTGCCCGTCCTGGCTTCCTTCCTGCTGCTGCGTTGCGGCGTGGCCGTTATCTATCTCGCCCTTCTCGCCGCCGAAGGTGGTGCGGTTGAAAGACTGTCCGCTCTCGCTCTCGGTCATACAAGTTCCTTTCTCTAGCCCGCGGAGAGGGCCTCCGCGCCGCCGACGATCTCGAGTATCTCCTGCGTGATCTGGGCCTGCCGCGCCTTGTTCATCGCCAGGGTAAGGTCGCGTACCAGATCGTTCGCGTTGTCTGTGGCGTTTTTCATCGCCGTCATCCTTGCGCCGTGTTCACCAGCGGCGCCTTCGAGCAGCGCCTGCCATACCATCGTCTCCACGTAACGGGGCACGAGCCTCTTGAGTACCGTCTCCGCGTCGGGGACGTACTCCATGTAGGAGGCGCCATCGTCGTCGTCCTCTTCTTCGTCGCCCTCTTCGGCCACGGGCAGGAGGCGTTTCACGACCGGCGTCTGGTTCAGAGCGCTTTCGAAGCGGTTAAAGACCAGGTAGACCTCGTCCGCCTCCGCGTCGTCGAAGACGTTGGTCAGGGTGCGTCCGATCTCCCGCGCCTTCTCGTAGGTCGGGTTGTCCGTGAAACCGGTAAAGACCTCGGCGAGCTCGACCCGCCTGAACCGGAAGAAGGCAACGGCCTTGCGGCCGCTAGCCACTTGGAGCGCGTTCTGATCCTTCTCGTTCCTGAGGCTGACGGTGCGCCTCAGCACCTGCGCGTTGAAACCGCCTGCGAGGCCACGGTCCGCTGTGAGAGCACAGATCGCGACGCGATTCACCTCGCGCCCGACGAGGAGCGGTAGGTCCCCCGAGGCGCTGTCGGCCACGTCGCGCATCATTTGCTCGACGTTGTCGGCGTAGGGACGCGCCTTCTTGACCCTGGCCTCCGCCTTGCGGAACTTCACCGATGAGACCGTTTGCAGGGCGGAGAAGACGCGCGCCTGGTTCTGTACGGTATTGATCTGCCGCTGAAGGTCCCTGGCGGTGGCCAAGTCCTAGCCCTCCTCTTCCTCGCCGTCTTCTTGCTCGGTCTCGTCTCCTTCGTCGACTCCTGGGGAGACGTCGACGAGGCTGGTCTCCTCCGGCTCGTAGTTGGAGTTGAAGTTCTCGATGGTCTCCTCGAGCTTCTCCTCGTTCTCGGCGGAGAGCTTCTGTTCCTCGCGGATAGCCTCGAGCAGATCGCCCTGGGTGTCGCGCATGAAGTCGCGGAACTGGCGCTCCCAGTCCGTGACGGTGTCGGTCTCGATCTCGTCCAGGTAGCCGTTAGAGGCGGCGTAGAGGACCACGACCTGCTCCTCGACGGGCATCGGGTCGAGCTCGCCCTGCTTCAGGATCGCCGTCAGGTGTTCGCCGCGTTTCAGCGTGTCCTGCGTCGCCTTGTCCAGGTCGCTCCCGAACTGGGCGAAGCTCGCCAGCTCACGGTACTGGTTCAGGTCAAGGCGCAGCGTGCCTGCGACGTCCTTCACCGCTTTGATCTGGGCCGAAGATCCCACGCGGCTCACGGAGTTACCCGTGTCGATAGCCGGGCGCTGGCCCGAGTTGAACAGGTCGGAATCAAGGAAGATCTGACCGTCCGTGATGGAGATGACGTTGGTCGGGATGTAAGCCGAGATATCCCCCGCTTTGGTCTCTATGACCGGCAGAGCCGTGAGAGATCCGCCACCGGCCCCGTCCGAGAGCTTGGCAGCACGCTCCAGAAGGCGAGAGTGCAAGTAGAACACGTCGCCCGGATATGCCTCGCGGCCAGGTGGGCGCCTGAGAAGAAGCATCATCTGGCGGTAGGCGACGGCGTGCTTGGAGAGGTCGTCGTAGATCAGGAGCGAGTCCTCGCCCCGGTTCATGAAGAACTCGCCGATGGCGCAGCCCGCGTAGGGAGCCAAATATTGCAGCGTCGCCGACTGTGCCGCGGACGCGTTTACCACGGTCGTATACTCCAGCGCGCCGGACTCTTCCAGGGCGGAGACCACGCCGGCCACGGTCGAGTCCTTCTGGCCGATGGCGACGTAGACGCACTTCACGTCCTGATCGGCCTGGTTGATGATGGTATCGAGCAGGATCGAGGTCTTACCCGTCTTCCTGTCCCCGATCACGAGCTCGCGCTGTCCGCGACCGATCGGGATCATGGCGTCTATGGCCTTGATGCCGGTCTGGAGCGGCTGCTTGACCGGCTGGCGCCTGATGATGCCAGGCGCCACGACCTCTACGGGAAGCGTATCCTCAGACTCGATCTCACCCTTGCCGTCGATCGGACGACCGAGCGCGTCTATAACGCGTCCGAGAACACCCTCGCCGACGGGCACGCTCGCGAGGCGCTCGGTGCGCGTTACGGTGTTGCCCTCCTGGATGTGGGTGTCGTCGCCGGCAACGATGACGCCCACGTTGTCCTCTTCCAGGTTCAGGGCGAGGCCGGTAATCTTCTCTCCGCGCGTGTCCTCGAATTCCAACATCTCCTGGTACATCACGTTGGTCAGGCCGTGGACGCGCGCGATGCCGTCCCCGACCTCGAGTACCTGCCCGACCTCCTCTGTCCTGACCCGGTTCTCGTAATCAGTAATTGCGCCTTTTAGGATGGAGGAGATCTCCTCCGGCCTGAGCCTTCCCACTAAACTACACTCCTCTCGAGCATCCCCTCACGGAGGCTTTCGAGCCGCCCCCTGATACTGCCGTCCATCATTCGTCCCCTATACCTGAAGACCGCGCCCCCGATAAGGTCGGGGTTGACGCTGATCTCCAGAATTATCTCCCGGCCTTCAAGCACGCTTCCGAGACGCTCCCTGAGCCTGTCCTGCTGCTCTTCCGAGAGCTCCACGGCGGTCGTTACCTCGACCTCTATCCTGCCGAGGTGCTCCTTGACTAGCTGCTCGTAACGGATGAGCACGTCTCCCAGGATTTCTTCGCGTCCGTTGTCCACGAGGACCTTCATGAAGTTGGTCGTCGAGGTCTTCATGCCCTCGGTGAGGCCGTCCAGGGCCCGGCGCTTCTGGCGCTCGGGGATCTGGCCACCGTAGAAAAACAGCCTGAGTTCCTCGCTGTCGTGCAGGGCGTCGACGAACTCGCCAAGGTCAGAGAGAACCTCCTCCAGTTCGTCCCGCTCGCGGGCCGCCTCGAAGAGGGCTTCGGCGTAGGTGGAGACGGCGCTCAAGCGGTCCCGCTCCTGGTTCCGGCTACTTCGGATTCGAGGTCATCGAGCGCTTGTGAGATCAGGCTTTCGTGTTCGTCGCGGTCTATGGAGCGGCCGATGACCTGCTCGGAGGCTTGGACGACCATGTCGGCGACCTCGCTCCTGACCTCGCGCACGGCCGACTCGCGCTCGCGGTCTATCTCCTCGCGGGCACGTTGGATGATGCGGTCACCCTCTTCGCGGGCCTCCCTCTTGGTCCGCTCGCGCTGGGCCTCGGCCTGCTTGCGGGCCTCGTCGAGGATACGGCGGCCTTCGCCGCGGGCCTCTTCGATCTGGCGCCTGTACTCGGCCAGAAGCTCGCGGGCCTCAGAGCGCGTCTTCTCGGCCTCGTCTATGGACTTTTCGATCTGGGCCTGACGCTCCAGTATCTGCTTGCGGATCGGCGGATACACGTACCTGAGCAACAAGAACAGCAGGATAAAGAAGGTTATGATCTCCCAGAAGATCAGGCTGGTATTACCCAGGTCGAAGATCCCGGTCGGGTCCAGTTGTGCTAGCACCATTGCCATGGGCACCCTTTCTCCCGCGCTCCTAGAGCACGAAGGCGATGAGCAGGGCGAACACGATGCCGTAGAGCGCGAATGCCTCGACGAGCCCGATACCGAGGAACATAAGCGTCCTGGTCTGGTCGAAGGCCTCCGGCTGGCGGTGGATCGAGGCTATGGTCTGCCCGATCAAATAGCCCATCCCCGCGCCGGGACCGATGACCGCGGTGCCAGCCGCGATGCCGACCCCGATCATGGTGACGTCCCCGCTCGCCTGCAACAACGCCAGCACGGGCATTATCAGCGCTACAATGTCCATTCCTGCTCCTTTCGCCTCTCGGCTGACTCTCTTAGCTTGCTTATAACTCTTAGTGGTCGCGGAACATTGCCAACTCGATGTAAACCTGCGTGAGTATAGCGAAAATGTAGGCCTGCAAAACGGCCACGAAGATCTCGAAGCCGTAGAAAACGACGGACAACGGCACGGATATTATCGCGACGACCGTACCGAAGTACAGGATCAGGCCCAGGAACACGTAGATAATAAGGTGCCCCGCCAGGATGTTGGCGTAGAGCCGCATCCCGAGCGTAAGCGGTTTGGTGAACTCGCCGAGTACCTCGATGCCCCACATGAAAGGGACCATGATGAACTTGAGCGGCAAGCCGGGGGGCGCGAAGCTCCTAAGGTAGGACCCCGTGCCGTTGCGCCTGAACCCCTCGTACTGCGTGAGGATGAACGTGAGCAGAGCGAGAACCAGCGTGAACGAGATGTTCGCTGTGACGGGGTAGGTGTTTGGTATCAGCCCGATCAGGTTCAGCGTAAGGATAAAGACGAAGAGCGAAAGCGTGTAGGGGAACCACTTCTTGCCCTCGTCCCCGACCTGCCCGCCGAGGTTACGCCCGAACCCGTAAACCTCCTCGACTATAACCTGGTAGGCACCCGGTCTGTCTTTGAGCAACCGGCTTCCGACGAACAGGATCAAGAAAGTCACGGCAGCCCCGATCCACAGAAACCAGATGGTCTTGTTGATCGAGATGTCGACCGGGCCGATGTGCAGCGGTATGTGCCAGGCGTGCTGCGCGGCCTCGAAAGTGTGCAAAATCTTCGTTCGTAGCGCGTCCTGGCTGATCTGAGCCAGCGTAATCGTCAAACCTCCGCCCTCCGTTCTACTGTCGCCTCGTGCTTCACCCGCTCGGTCTCACGCTTTATGCCCGCGTGGCTGATCTTTAACGCCCCAGGCATAAGCAAGATGTTCTCTACCAGATAAACCCCAGCGAACCCCCCAAGCATCGGGAGTACGGGCCAGAGCCCGAGGTACGCCGGGATACCCAGCGCTCCTGCGGCCAGCCCGCATCGTGCCACGAACGAGAAAGCCCCGACCATCATACCAAGGGTCATGCTCGGTCCCCACAACAACGATACCGTAAGGGCCGTCGAGAGCAGGCTAAGAAGTCCTATTCCGACCCCGTAAGCGAAAGACTCGGCGTGTGCCATGCCGTAAAAATAGAGAAGCAACACCGCGACAGGAACCATGAGGGCGACGATCCATCCGGCGCACCGGAACGCGAGCCGCCAGTGATCCCCCATCATCCGCCCAACTTCTGGAGCGCCCGGTACACGTAGTACATACCGCCGACGAAGCCAGCCGCCAGCCCGACCAGTAGGAAGAGAGGTAGCGTCCCGACCACCTTGTCTACGAAGTACCCGACAAGCGTCGGGAGAGCGAAGATCAATAAGAGCGTAATTCCAAGACCTATGAAACGCGCATAGTTGCCGCTCGCGTCGCTCCGTTGAGATCTGATGTCGGGCATCATCCAAACTATACATGACAGGCAGATGTGTTGCAATCAGTGTCAATCTCCGGGAAACGCCCCCTCCTGCAAACCGTCGCGAGGCCCTCTAACACTTCCATCCAAGAACGTCTCGATGAGCCGCGCGAGTTGCCCGGGCCCGTCCTCGGGGACGAAAGCGCGCGAACCTAAGACCGCCTCCAGCCGGGCGTCGGGAAAGTCGTGTTGCAGCCTGAGGGCGAGCCGCGGGGAGAAGAAGAGATCCCTGTCACCCCAGGCGATCAAAACCGGACGCTCGAACCCAGGGAAGCTCTGCGCGGCCCCAAGCGTGTAATGACTGGAGACCCCGCGCAGAAACCTCGCGAGGTCCTCCCTGACGCCGGGATCCTGTAGCAGGCGTCCGGCATAGGCGTCGAGCGTGGCCTCGTCGATGTGCCTGATGGCGACGGTCTTGAAGAGCGCCCGCTGGGCGAAACGTGCCCCGAGCGCCCACGCGAGAAGGTCCACAAAGCGCGTGCCGAAGAGCCTCGCCGCATACTGGATGGGCCTGAGGAGCGCCGGGAAGAAGGCCTCGTAAGCGTCGCAGTTGGTCAACACGAGCCTCCCGACGCGCTCCGGATAGTTGGAGATGACGATCTGGCAGATGGCCCCGCCGGTGTCGTTGCCGACGAGCGTCACGTCGCGCACATCGAGCGTCTCCATGAGGTCGGCGACCATCCGCGCGACACCGGCCGGCGACATATCGGCTTTGGGCAACATCGGTACCGAGTGCCCGCCGAGCGGGAAGTCGGGCACGATGCAGCGAAATCTACCCGACAGCTGCGACACCACATCCCGCCAGAGCGTGCCGTTTGCCAGGATGACGTGAACGTAGACTAGCGTGGGACCCGCCTCGACTTCGCGGTAACGGATCACACCACCTTCCAAGCGTACCTCCCTCATCGTACCGGCCTCCACGGCGCCCTCCTCTCGTGGCTTCCTAAACGGATGATATCCTGTTATTGACATCACGTCAATAAACATAGTGTCAATAATGGGGTAAATTCTGTCCTATTGTGGAGAGAGCCTTTGAAGGATGGCGATGAGGTGAGTGGGGATCGGGGGCGGCGCCGGCGCCGCAAGCCGGAGGAGGCCGAGCGGACGATACTGGCTGCGGGGCGCGCGTTCCTGGAGGAGCATCCGTTCAGGGAGATGACGGTGGAGAGCGTTATGGTCAGGACCGGGTTGTCGCGGCCCGCTTTCTACGCGTACTTTAAGGACCGTTACGACCTGGTCACGCGCCTTCTGGAAGGCGTCGGTGGACTGCTCTTCGCGCTGGACTGGCGTTGGCTGTCCGGTACGGTGGACGGGAACGATGCAAGGGAGGTTCTCGTCGATGCATTGCGCGCTGCTTCCCAGACGTTTGTCGAGTACGGACCTGTGCTAAGGGCGATTTCGGACGCGGTTGGCTACGACGCCAGGGTCGAGGAGGTTTACAGGGGAGGCTTGATCGAACGCCTCATCACAGCGGTGGCCACCCGCATCGCGCGCGATGTAGAAGCGGGCGTCACGCCCGTCGACCTGGACCCCGACCAGACTGCGCGGGCGCTCGTGCTCATGACCGAGCGTTACCTACTCGACACGTTCGGGCGCCCCGAGCGCCATCCATCGCGCCGGGAGACGGAGGCAGTCTTCCAGACGTTGGAGGAGGTCTGGGTCAGGACGTTGTACGGTCCGGCGTAGCGGCGGTCCGTGGTTTTGGGCGGTTCGCGAACCGCCCACGTTTTTATGCGGGACGCGTCGTCATGGGTCGGGTGTGAACCGGACCATGGCGAGGCCGCCTTCGGTGGCGAGCTCCATCGCGAGGGGGTCGGGGTAGCCGCCAGAGTAGTGGACCTCCTCGATGCCCGCGTTCATGATCATCTTTACACACATCAGGCACGGCTGGTGGGTGCAGTAGATGGAAGCGCCCGTGATCTGCACGCCGTGGTAGGCGGCCTGGATGATGGCGTTCTGTTCGGCGTGAAGCGTGCGCTGGCAGCTTTCGCGGCCGTCCACTATGCGGATCAGGCATCCCACCTCATCGCAATGCGGCATACCGGATGGGCTACCATTGTAACCGGTCGTGAGGAGGCGTTTGTCGCGTACGATCACGGCCCCGACGGCGAGGCGCGGGCAGGTCGAGCGAGTAGCGACCTCGTGCGCTATGCGCATGAAATACTCGTCCCACGAAGGACGAACCTTCTTTAGGGTCTCGTGCAAGTTCGAGGTGTCTGTTGTGGGGTCCCTAAAGGGTTCCATAGAGCCTGTCTCCGGCATCACCGAGGCCTGGGACGATAAACAAGCGTTCGTCCAGCTCGGGGTCGACGGCTGCGGCGTAGAACGTCACATCGGGGTGCTCTCTGGTGACGCGCTCGACGCCGGGCACGGCGGCTACGGCGTGGAGGCAGGAGATCCAGGTGGCACCCTGTTCCTTTAGCTTGTCTATAGTGGCCGAGAGGCTTCCCCCCGTCGCGAGCATCGGGTCGAGGACGAGGACGAGGTACTCGTCGAGGTTGCTCGGGAGGTTGACGTAGTACTCGACCGGCTGGGCGGTCTCCTCGTCCCGCTGAAGGCCCATGAAGCCCACCGTCGCCGTCGGTAGCAAGGCTAGCGCCCCGTCGAGCATGCCGAGTCCCGCGCGCAGGACGGGAACGAGGCAGACGGGACCGGAGATTTCTTCGACCTCCGTCTCCGTGAGAGGAGTGCGGATCCGAACCTGCCTCGTGGGCATGTTTCCGGTGGCTTCGGCAACCATGATCAGGGCGAGCTCCTTCATCGCCTGCCTGAAGTCGGGGGTCCTGGTCCGCTCGTCGCGCAGGACAGCCAGCTTGTGCCGGCTCAGGGGGCCGTCCACGACGTGGAGGTTTTTCACATCGGGCGTGGTCTCACTCATAGAGCGGGTACGCCTCCGTCAGGGCCGCCACCCTGTCCCGCAGGCCGTTCGTCTCGCCGCGCGTTGTCGCCACGATGATCTCGGCGATCTCGCGCATCTCGTCCTTGCCCATACCGCGGGTCGTCATCGCCGCCGTGCCGAGCCTGACGCCACTGGTTAAGGTCGGCGGCTCGGGGTCGTTGGGAACCATGTTCTTGTTGCAGGTGATGCCGACGGCCTCCAGCGAGTCTTCCAGTTCCTTGCCGGTGACGCCGGAATCGATGAGGTCGACCAGGATCAGATGGTTGTCCGTCCCGCCGGAGACGAGGTTCAGGCCCCCCTCCAGAAGCCCGTGTGCCAGGGCCATGCAGTTATCGACGATCCGGCGGGCGTAGTCCTTGAACTCGGGTTGCAGCGCCTCGCCGAAGGCGACGGCCTTGCCTGCGATAGCGTGCATCAGCGGGCCGCCCTGCATGCCGGGGAAGACGCGGCTGTTGACCTTCTTGGCGAACTCCTCTCGACACAGGATCATGCCTCCGCGCGCGCCCCTGAGCGTCTTATGCGTTGTCGTCGTGACCAGCTCGCAGTAGGGGATCGGCGAGGGGTGAACGTCCGCCGCGACGAGGCCAGCGATGTGGGCCATGTCCGTCAGGAAGAAAGCGCCTACCTCGTCGGAGAGCTCGCGAAACTTCTCGAAGTCGATCGTGCGTGGGTAGGCGCTGGCGCCGGCCAGGATCATGCGCGGTTTCTCCCTGAGCGCGATATCGCGAACCTGGTCGTAGTCGATATAGCCGTCGTCGCCGACGCCGTAGTGGACGAAGTCGTACGTGCGTCCGGAGAAGTTGAGCTTCATGCCGTGCGTGAGGTGCCCGCCGTGGGCGAGGTCCATAGACAGGACCTTGTCGCCCGGGTCGATGAGGGCCGCGTAGGCGGCCTCGTTGGCCTGGCTCCCCGAGTGGGGTTGCACGTTGACGTGCTCGGCCCCGAAGAGTTGTTTTGCCCGGTCAATGGCGAGGGTCTCGACCTTGTCGACCTGCTCGCAGCCGCCATAGTAGCGCTTTCCGGGATAGCCTTCCGCGTATTTGTTCGTCAGGACCGAGCCCTGCGCCGCGAGGACGGCGGGCGAAGTGAAGTTCTCGCTCGCGATAAGCTCGATGGTGTTGCGCTGGCGTTCCAGCTCTCCGTCCAGAGCGTCCTGGACCTCGGTATCCACGACCTCGGTGTACGGTCCGATCACGTTCTACCTCCGCTTCGGGTTAGAGAAGTGCCCGGCCGTGCGCCGGGAAAAGTGGTGGTTGAGCGATCCTGTGGGGCTTCGATCCCCCGCGTCCTCCCTACCAGCCCTGCAACTGCAAGGAGTATAGACCTTCTCCGCAGAGCACTCAAACATCAGCTTGTTGGCGAAACGAACGGCTTATGTGCTGATCGGCACTGGTGTCGTGCCAGATCGGGTTGAATGGCAATGCCACGGAGGGACCGCCATCGCGCAGACCCACGTCTTCTGCTACCCGTGGATTTTCGCTTTCGCGGGAATGACGGAGGAGAAGGACCAGGAGGGGCGCGTACCAGCAGCCCGAAAGCGCAGCCGTCCAAACGGGCTCGGTGTTAGGGTGGTTTCGCGGGCTGGACGCTCGTTACCGCGCTTGAAGTTGCCCGTGGCGCGCGTCAGGGCGAGTTGCTGTTGCTCGTAATCCAAGCCCGGCAAGTCTCTGATGAGCCTTTCGGCCCGTGCATCTTTCAAGACAATCTCACGCTTGCCGTGCTTGCCGTGCCAGTAGACGCAGACCTTGCCGTTCTTCGTGAACGTGTAGGAGATCTCTTCACCGCCCATCGGTCTACGTTTT
>Ga0126314_10000475_pt1 | contig 19310 bp, 19 predicted proteins | sample Plot105B_FD_92535 | JGI IMG/M metagenome (GOLD analysis project Ga0126314, IMG submission 92535) | Serpentine soil microbial communities from UC McLaughlin Reserve, CA, USA - Plot105B | ecosystem: Environmental > Terrestrial > Soil > Grasslands | place: USA: UC McLaughlin Reserve, Lake County... | reverse complement strand
ATGCTATGTGTAGCAGCCTAACTTACCGCAGGGCCCGTAGCTCAGCCAGGTAGAGTACCGGACTTTTAACTATCATAGAAAGAAATCCGGCTGTCTCGGGTTCGAATCCCGACGGGCCCGCTAATCATACGGGTTCTAATATCGGTGCTTTGTATAAAGTAATGACGAAAACCACAAAGGTGAAAATAGCGACAAATGACTGAAAAGCTAGAGACTGTGTTAGACAAGGTTTCCTTGATAGCAAACCCTATCAATTCTTCACTAATACAGGAATTTTACGAATACATGGTAGATAATCGCAAATCAGATAGCTATAAGAAGAACAATCTTAAGACTCTCACACTGTTCAGCCATGAGCTTGGTCCTAAGGTCACTTTTTACGATATTCAGAAAAAAGAGAAGATACTTGAATTTCTAAATAGAAGGATTAAACCAAAAAGTGATGACCCTGATGAAAAATGGATAACTACTTGGAACGATTACCTTGGACGTCTCAAGTTCTTCTTTCGGTGGCTATACAATTACAAGATCAAGAAGGACGTAGAAGGCAGCAAAATAGTTGTTGAGGAGATGGAAGAATGGGAGACGCCTGAATTCATCAGATTAAGAAAAAAGAAAACCAAGCGTGATAGCCCATATTCTGAGGCAGAGATATGGGAACAGGACGAATTGCTTACAGTTATCAAATATGAGCCATACACAAGAAATAAGGCTGCTTTAGCCTTATTCTGGGATTTCAATGCAAGAAGTCATGAAGTGACAAAGCTAAAAATCAAAAACATTCGGTTACGGGAAAGATATGGTGAAGGTGAAGTTCCATATGAAGCCAAGACAGGATCCGGTCCAATACTGCTTACATTATCGTTTCCCTACGTTAGAGATTTGCTTAATCAACACCCCCTGAGAAATTTGCCAGATGCTGCTCTTATCTACAACCTAATCAATAGCAGACCAGTTACACCTGATGCAATGTGGACAATGATGAAGCAGCTTAGACTGCGCATTATTAGAATGCTCGAAAGTGCGCAGATAAAAGATTTAGAAGAAAAGCAAAAGTTAGAATACCTTTTGCGCACAAAAAAGTGGAATCCCTACATTATAAGACATTCTGCAATTACCTCTGATGCAGATTATCTCCCAGAATTTGCTCTAAAAAAGAAGGTAAGATGGTCCATGAATAGCAAGCAGCCGTCTCGGTACATAAAGAAAAAGATGGGCCAAGAACTAAAAAACAGGATTCTAGCACAAAATGGAATAATTCCTGACGTAGATTTAATGAAAAAGCCACCTGTAATAAGCTGTCCCAGATGTAGTGAAACTAATCCAAGAGAAAATAAGTTTTGCTCAAAGTGCAGCTACCCACTTTTACCTGAAGCTTACGAAGAAGTAAAAGCAAGTGAAAGAAAGGAGATGGATGAAATAAAACAGCAATATAACCAAATGAATGTGACGCTGCAAAATATTATTGCAATTATGGTTACAGCTGATGAATCTACTAAGAAAAAACTTGCACAACAGCTAATAGAGAGAGGAGGATATAGGCCGAAAGAAGAGCCGCCAAGCCTCCTATGAAAAATTTATCATATGACTGTATCAATGATCCGCCCAGGAGAAAGAGCTGGGTAATGCATGACAGAGTGCAATGATTGACCGGGGAGTAAAGTTGTGGTTTTATCAACATAACGACCAAAAAGAAGCAAGTGGAGTTAAAGCATCTTATTGAACAGGTATATCCACAGGATTTACGAAAATTTTTGGAAGGTAAAAATACTCGCCATGAATTTCAGGTAATCCACGGATTTGGAAAATTCTACAAGACACATTGCGGGCCGGCAGGCATGCAGCCATCTATAATTGAAGTTACCATGGTCATTCGTTGGATGGAGCCAACCATTTCCTATTTTCATCCAATGAAGAGGAAATTCTGAAAGACTATACCTTAAGGTTGCGGACTCGAGATTTCGAGTAAGAACAAGGGAAACGGTAGTTCAAAAAGATGTGGAAGGTCTGGTTGCACGAGACATGAAAGCCAAGCTTGACGGCAGCTACACACAGCTGAGAATCATGCAAAACGAGCTTAGCACCCTCTTTCAGATAATCGCTGTTGAAGACTCGGATCAGCTAAAGAAGCCTGCAGAAGCAGACAGAATGGGCATAATGGAATGAATAATGTTGACAAAAGATAATAGAATTCGTTCATAAGATAATGTTGGGATTAGCTTTTTCATACTGCTTAATCTCTTCTATTAATTCTTGCTTTGCTCTGGTCCAGAACCTCTTTGTACCATCGGGCATATTATACCAATCAAAATGGTTCAGTCGTAATGAAGGGGGTACAAGAAGGACCGGAAATTCGAAGTAAGGAAGAACAATCACCCTATAGAACACATATTCTTTTGCCATTGTTTTTGTCCATGCATCTTCAAAGAGTTCGGCTTGTCCTCTAAATCTAATCGCTTTTTTAGAGATCCTTCCACGGCTTTGCCCCAACCTTTTAGCCTCCGCCTCACTATAGCTTTCCTTGCCGTATAGAACCTCTTCGTTGCTTGCCATTCCATCGACTACTTTTCTTTCAAGTGAGGGCAATTGTCTAGCATACTCCTCAGCCACCTCTTTTGGAAAGAGTGGTCGAGGCGTAACTAGCCGTCTTGTTTTTCTTTGTCTCTGCCGCTGTCCGTCTTTTCTTTTATTATTGCCATCTGACAAGTACAAAAGCGGCAACTTGTAATTCTGAACTTCAGCAGACCCCATTAAGTGCTTAATGGCACCTTGAGGTTCCTTTTCGCTAAAACTCCAACTCTTTTGACGCTCAATCCAACCCCTTTTAATCATTCTTGGCAAGATCCTTTGGAGGGAAGATTTCCCAATACCTGTAAGCGCAGCGATCTCGTTAAACCTAAACCATTCCCTCTGTTGTTTGAGATGTTCCATATACATCGAAAAAATAAGGCGCTTCTCAAGAAGTGGGTTCACGTTGAATGCATGCGTAAATGTGTACTGGGGTGGATTTCAACTATATAACAATTATGTCCAAATATTGTCAGATATGCAAACAACGATTTGCATATCTAGCCAAACAAGAGACAAACTTAAAGCATTCTTGTACAAGACTGAAACATATGATGCCGGCATTAGAAGGTTAATAACAGTAGCAACAGCATCGTTATCATCATCTCATCAAGAAATTAGAAAGGAAGACGTTCCACTATCACGATACCAGAATAGGGAGGATCCCTGCCAGTAAAATGATACAAAAACGACAACCTCAACCAATTCCAAACCTTGTAGTTAACACATGTCCGACATCATCTTGCAGTACATGTGCTCAAGTCTATATCAATGAAATAATAGGACACAAGATCGTCTGCCAATGCAGGTGCCATGAGCAGACTGAATAGACAAAAGTGGAGAATGAAAAAATATGAAGAACTCAGCATCAAAACCTACCGGCGAGCAAGCAAAAAATGATGATCACATTTGCTTATTTTGCTCTCAGAGAATAGTAGTGGAAAAAGGCCGACAGCGAACCGTTATTGCGCTTAACGAAAATACTCTGCAATCTCATGAGTGCCCCAATGTTCGTTATCAGAAAAGCCGGCTGAAAATGCCAGATTATAAAGAGAATAATGAAAATATTAGGTCAAACGACGAGCACCGATCCCGACAATCCAACCTGTTAGAATTCATACAGAGAGACGCCGCAGATAATGAAAACGATCATGATGATGACAACGCAATTAGGACCTCCAACCCGGAGCCAGCTGAAGACTGAGGCCTAGCCTGATATGACAATCAACGATTCAATTTCTCTGACATCTGCTTTAGCATATCTGGAGATGAGCTTAAGTATCTTTCCACTTGCTGCTAGAGAAAGACCTCCAAAGCAATTCAAGTGGGAAAAGTTCCAGCATACGCTGCCAACTCAAGATCAGGTGAAATTCTGGTTTGACGGGTCTGACAACAATATCGCAATCGTCACAGGTGCTGTTTCAAGGCTGCTTGCATTGGACATTGATGGGCCCCTCGGAAAGTCTTATGTTGACAACGTAATTCAGAATAGGATTCGCCAAGATACTAGAGATGCCATCTCAGATACCCTGTGGGTAGAGACTGGAGGCGGAGGCTTCCATCTCCTAGTTAGATACGACCCTGCAGAATTTCAGCAAGACAATCGAGCTGCAAGTGAAATCAAAAATGCAGTGTTGTGGCGAGGGAAAGATGGTCATAGCGAGATTCGATTGAAAAGTAATGGTGGATATGTGGTGGCACCACCATCTGTACATCCAAGTGGTAGCCATTACAGATTTATTAAAGGAAATGTGATTGCCGAACTGTCAAAAGATCAAATCCTTGATCTGGTAAGGTGCTTTAAGCAGATTAACCGCGTTCGCAGGTCTAGCTCACAAGGAGATGTAGAACGAAAACAACGGGGCGTCCCATTGTCAGAACCAAGAGAGTTAGATGACGAACACATTATGGACATCGTAGTTATTCTGAAGCAGCATTATCTAAAAGGACAGCGCCATGACTTTGTCCTATTCCTATCTGGTTGGCTGCGTAAGGAGGGCATTGCAATTGAAAGTGCCAGAAAAATGATTGAAGGACTTGTAGCTGATGATGAAGAGCCGCACGACAGGATTGCAACACTTGAAGATACATACAGTAAAGAAAGCCCAGAGGAAATCAAAGGATACCAAGGACTGTTTGAAATTCTGGAAGCCCAACTTGGCAGGGCAGACCTAGCGCAGCAAATCTTAAGAGAAGTACAAGATGTGTTTCCGGAAAACAGCCTACTACATGACAATAATGCAGTAGGCGATTCTGATGCGTATGATGACGATGGAGGTGGTGGCACTAAATCGCCCCCAGCATCAGAATTAGCCATAGGGTTTGTGGACAAAAGGGCTGTTCTTTATTTCAAAGACGAATATGGGACTCCTCACATCAAGGTGAAAGTAGGCGATCACACAGAGACTATGCCGGTTCGCAGCTCTAGGTTCGAGCTCTATGTCAGCAAGGTCTTTTATGATGAAATGGATAAACAGGTGCTAAAGGCTGAATCTCTAAACGAAGTAATCCGAATCCTAACTGCAAGAACTGTATTTGACGGCATTACTGCTAAATTGCATTTAAGAACAGCATGGGACATAAGCGATAATGACAATAACAGCGTAGATTACAACACTCTATACTATGACCCTACTACTGAAAATTGGTCATGTATCAAGGTAACTACCAAAGGTTGGGAAATTCTGCCTCGGCATCCCGACAACGTCTTATTCACAAGATTCAAGCAGCTACCACAGATCATGCCCGTTAGAGATTATCAGCCAGATATCATGGACAGGTATCTTGACCTCATGCATATTAGAGGACACGCTGCTAGGCTCCTTGTCAAGGTGATGCTAATTGCCAGTTTCATTCCTGACATCGGACACCCAATAACGGTTCCAAATGGTGAACAGGGCGGGGTCAAATCCACTTATTGCAGGTATCACAAGCGGATTGTTGATCCGTGTGCAGTTGAGCTGTTAACCATCCCAAAGGACAGGAACGAATTTGTGCAGCATATGCACCATAACTATGTCGTTGTATATGACAATGTTAGAATTGTACCAAAGTGGTTCTCTGACGAAATCTGCAAAGCGGTTAGCGGTGCTGGCAACAGCAAGAGGAAGTTGTATACAGACGACGAAGACGTAGCTTATAATTATAAGCGCTGCATTCTTGTAAATGGCATTAATAATGTCCTGACAGAACCTGATGCCCTAGACAGAAGCATTATACTAGATTTCACTCGAATCTCTGATGAGAAGCGCCGTGAGGAAGCTGAAGTTGATGCAGAATTTGAAGCGATGAAACCTGGGCTACTTGGCTACATCCTTGACATTTTGGTAGAGGCATTGAGCATAAAGCCTCCAATCAAGCTCGAGCGAAAACCGAGGATGGCGGATTTTGCAGTTTGGGGCGAGGCAATTGCAAGAGCTATGGGCTGCAAAGATCTAGAGTTTCTTGATGCGTATTACTCAGTGTTGGAACGGCAAAATGTTGATGCTGTCGAAGCAACACTCGTAGGCCCAGCAACTGTTAACTTTGTTGGCACATGGCCGCAGGGAACTGCGAAGTGGGAGGGTTCGCCAGATGCACTACTCGATGAGCTCAGGAAGGTGGCAGAAGCATTCAGAATTGACACCCGCGATTTGATGTGGCCAAAGAAAGGGAACAGCCTGACTAGGAAGCTCAAGCCTCTCTTGCCTGACCTATGCCAAGGCTACCAAATTGATATCGCTATCACAAGAGATGCCAAAGGTGAAAAGACGAAGTCCAAGAACTCCACATGGATAACAGTCAAACGGAAAATATCTCCGATACCTCCACAACCTCCACCGACATCAAATGTGAGCACGAATAATGACAGAAATGGTGGAGGTACTCCTTCTGATGGTGGAGATATTATCTCCACTACCCCTAAAATATCTCCGCCAAAAGAGCCAGGAAATGACGCTCATTTTCATAAAAGCGGAGGTATCGGAGGTAGTGGAGATACTTTCCGATTACCTACAACCGGCATTAGTGTTGATATCACTCAACTGGATGGTAAGGATTATGTTGCATTTGACTTAGAGTGGAGTGACAGCAACAAGAATGACAGTGATACGGGAAGTAACAATCAGACTATCTATGCAGCTGCCTTTGTCGATAACCGTGGCAACCAAAAGGTACTGCATATCTCTGACTTTGCAAATTCTGAACCTGCTCTGCTTCAAGCAATTACAGACGAGATACTAAAGTATCCAGCTTCTATTGGATGGTATAGTACGGGAATTGGTAAAGGAATTCGTAACCATGTAGTAGGAGGTGCGTCTGCAGCGGCATGATATCTGATAATGACGTTAACTCTGACTTGGCAATATTGAATGAAAGGTGCATAAAAAATGGTATACCATCGCCAGTAAAATTCTCTCTTAACGGCAAACCTTGCATCGAAAATAGAATACACATAGATCTATGCGAAGTCTTCCGAAAGGAGCTAGTCAAAGGAACCATTTTCAAAAATAGATACAGAACCCTCAAACTTGAAAATGTATCGCAAGCATTACTTGATAAAGGAAAGTATGAGTCGGGAGCCATATCCGGTGCCAATGTCCACACTCTTACGATAGAGCAGCAGAAGCAGTATGTGCTGCAAGACGCACAGCTAGTAATGGACCTATCTAAGACTAATGCCGGACAAATAATGAGTCTTATGCAGGCAATAGCAGAGCTTACAGGACTAAGTCTAGAGCAGGTATGTCATAGCAGCCTCTCCACATGGTGGACAAAAGTCTTTGATGATATGGGCTGCGTTCCATTACAATTTAGTGGGCGGGATGAAGTTAGGAATCAACAACCAACTAAATACCAAGGTGCCCTTGTGATAGAACCAAAGCCTGGGCGCTATAGGAACTTGAAGGTTGTAGACGTAGTATCTCTGTATCCTTCAGTTGCAATACTGCATAACATATCTTTTGATAGTGTCAATTGTGCTTGCTGCATTAACAGAGAAGATGCCAAAATCTCAGCCGATGTAATAGATAAGGGCTATTGGATATGCAAGCAAAGAGAAGGAGCATTTCAAAAGAAGTTACGAGAGTTCAAGGAAGAAAGAGTAAGACAGAAGCAGCTTGGAAATGAGATAAAACAGCTTGGACTCAAAATCCTAATCAACGGAGGTTATGGTCTGTTCGGCAACCCTGCATTCAAATATGCTGACATCCGGGCGGCTGAACTCATCACCGCCTATGGAAGACATACTTTGCGACAAATGATAGACATTGCATCAAATCTTGGCTTTACAGTAGTAGCTGGGGACACGGATTCACTATTTTTGGATGGCAATGATAGTGACGCTAGCAGAATACCCCGCTTCATCACAGAATGCAAGGAGAAAATGGGAGTAGATGTTGAGCACTCTCAGACTTTCGTCAAGGCAGCAATTATCAAAAAGAAGCACTACTTTGGAGTCACAACTTGTGGCGAAATCAAAGTAGTAGGAATGGAAGGCAAGAAGAATGATAGACCTGTTTGGATTAACAGAGTGTTTGACCAGTTTCTTGAGGACTTTAAGGCAGACAGAGATCCTATAGTTAATCTCAAGGCTGCCATCAATGGCTTAGAGAGTGGAAAGATAGATCCAGAGCTTCTGAAAATAAGAGTAAAGTTGGCAAAGGACCCTTCAGACTATGCTGTAAACAATCCAAACAAGAAGATTGGCATGCTGCTTGGAGCAAAGGCTGGTGATGTCATTTGGTACTTCAAGACAGATGATGACGGCAGTGACAAAAAGAAGAAAGCACGTGTTTCAACAAACCCTCGAGAAATCGGAGTATGCAAATACAAAGAAATGCTCTTGACCACAGTCAAGGATGCATTAGAGATACTAAGCTATAACGCTGAACAGATCTTCAACGACAATATTGGAATAACAAGAAGAGGAGACAGGGTAGATAAACAACGATGACAACAACGACAATGGCTTCTGCAGCAACATCTCCACCACCACTGCCCCCATCATTCCAGCTTTATCAAGGCGATGCTGCTACAGTACTCAAATATTCATTTGCAAGTGAGAGCGTCGACATGGTATTTTGCTCATCACCTTACTGGCAATTGCGGGGAGGTACTGAGATTTTGGCTGGTGAAATAGGCCTAGAAGAGTCCTATAAAGAATATCTTGGCAAAGTTTTGGCAGTCTTCTATGAGGTACATAGAGCGCTAAAGCGAACAGGGGCTTTATTCATAGTCATAAATGACACGTACAATACCCCGAAAATAGGCAATACAAATGGTATCCCCACTAGTCGTGGAAGCGGTATAGTCAAACAGAAGGCCGGAATGCATGAGCATGGTACTAGTGGAGTTAACAAGAAATTACAATCAGGTATTATACCAAATTCTGCACTTCAGATACCTCAGCGCTTAGCGATAGCGATGATAGACTCTGGAAAGTGGTGTCTTCGAAACGACATTATCTGGTATAAAAGAAATGGACAACCAAATACATCTTCAAGTAGGTTTGGATTGGGAGATTACGAACACATCTATTTCTTCACAAAACAATCTGCAGGATACTATTTCAAACCACAATTCGAACCATTTACATCAGCCAAAGGAAAGCAGAAACATAAGCGGCAGGTCTGGGATATACCAACACAACCTAGTAAAGAGCAACACTACTCACAGTTTCCGGCAGAGCTATGTAATATCTGTATAGATGCTGGATGTCCTGAGAATGGGACAGTATGCGATCCATTCATGGGATCCGGCACTACTGGTGTAGCTGCCTTACAATCTGGGAGGAACTTTATTGGGATCGATATATCGCCCAAATTTGTCGAAATCGCTAGAAAGAGGCTGGAGTTCCATAGAGGACGAACCTGCCTATTTTAACGGTCGTGTGAGCTATCCAATATGACGACAAGGATGTTGAAAGCTAGGAATTGTGTTCAATTTGCAAAGGAGGAGGTAGCGGAGATGTTTTGAGATATTTTCTATATGTCTGTACGGGAGTGCGTTAAGTTCTAGGCAATGAACATACCTGATAAGATCAAAAATAATATTATGACTGCCCATTTGTATCCATAGAAAAAGCTAAAGGGCTGAAATGTCTAATATAAGCCTGGATAAGTCCTAACTTGTACGCCGCTCTAAACCACAAGTATGAGGTGATGACCTAATTTGAGCACATCGCTGTCTTCTACTTCTGGTTCTGCTGACACTACATCCCCCCATCGTCTTCCCTAACTAAAAGACAAAGAACTACTAACGACCTTCTACATTGGAGACGCCTGCAGGTTATTAGACTACTATCCCAGGGTCACACAATAGATGAAGTGGCAGATATCCTAAAGTTGTCAGCCAAAACAGTACAGAGAGACCATGCTTACATCAGGGCTCACAGCAAACAGATGATGCGTGAGTATTTTGCTGACACAATGCCAAATGAAATGTTAAAAGTTATCGCAAGGTTAACTGCCGTGTCAGATGAAGCCTGGGAACTTGCAAGACTGGCCAAACAGGAGGGACAGCACAAACTAAGACAAGACGCTCTTAGGTTAGCAAAGGACACTGCTATGGACATAGCAGGTATCGTTATAGATAACCCTTCAATTATTGACGCTGCAAGGGCTGCTGAACAAAGAGAAGACCAGCTGGAAGGTTTTTTGGAAGCAGAAGAAGGAGAAGGAGAGAAGGAGAGGTACAACAACAATGACGAAATCGTATTATCAGAAGACAGAGCAGACTCAGACCCAAACAGAGTATTTTAGTCGGTTTAAAGGGAAACCGTTCTGGATACAAAATAAAGAACAGCATGCAACTGAATACGATAGAACTGGTGGCCGGTGCTGCTTCTGGCATATCATAGGCCTACCTTCAAAAGAAGGTAGGGGTCGTCTACCTGTCTTTGATTATGAATGGGACTTGTACCAAGCCATCGAACAGAAAAAGTATGTCTGGGTAAAGAAGTCAGCTGGACTTGGAATATCGACATTCATGCTGTACTACATTGCATACAAGTCCATGACGTTTGACTTGTGGAAAGGGAAACAAGTCGTTGTTATTACTGGTCCCAATATCGATGTCGCTATTACATTAATCCAGAGACTAAAGAGGTTATTCCCACCAAATCTGTTACCACAAACAAAAGAGACAGTCTGTGAATTGGCAGGCGTTCACATCCAAGCCTTTCCTTCATATAATCTTGACTCTGCTCGTGGACTTGAGAAACCTATCTGTGTTTGGTTGGACGAAGCCGATTATTTCCCGCCAAGTGAACAAGATGAAGCTCGCACAATTTCAGAGAGATACATTGGCAAAAGTCCTGGGATGTCAATTATAATGACCAGTACGCCAAATGCTCCCGAAAATCTTTACGAACAGATTGAGAAATTACCACAAGATCAATGTCTCTATCACAGAATGGTCATGACTTATGAGGTTGGTCTTGGCAAGATCTACACTCCAGAAGAAATTTCAAAAGCTCGCGAGTCTCCATCATTTCCAAGGGAATATGAAGGTCAGTACATTGGCAGTGAGGGTAATGTGTTTAGTCACGAAAGCATTCTGGCAACAACAGTTGTAACTTCAGAACTACAAAAGGAATTCGCCCCCACCAACAGTCCTTTGATGCATAAAGACTTTTACAAGGTGATGGGTGTTGACGGTGGCTGGGGTTCTAGCAAATTTGGTCTCTGTGTTGTACAAATGGTGCCAGCAAACAAAGTTCTTAACAGAAGCCCAATACTCCAAGTCGTCTATGCTGAAGAGCATGAGCGGCCTGACTACAATGAGATAGTCAATAAAATACTCACGCTAAAGGAACATTTTGTAATTGACAAGATATATGTCGATGGTGCAAACCCTGAGGTAGTCCGTCCAATCAAGGCTGGATTAAATCCTCCAGATAGAACAGATTATGAAAAACAAATAGCCAATCTAAAGCAGAGACATCTCAAATGGTTGGACTTGTCTAAGTTTATGACCGTTATTCCAATATCTTTTCGAGAGCATGGAAGGGAGATGCTTGGATGGACCAAGCAATGCTTAGACAATAGATGGGTAGCCATACATCCAGACCATCATCACAAGTTGTTGATAGCATTGAGGACTGCTGTTGCAACTGATAGTTTACTATCCAAGTCTGAGATGTCTCATAGCGACATCTTCGACGCTTTTCGTTTGTGTTTATGGCATTTTCATAAACAGTCGTAACAAGAATAACGGAAATCAAAAGACAAATTAGGCAGTAAGCATAAACTTTCCTTAGACAACGAGAGACTCTAATCGAACAGTGAACCTTTTTCAAATTACATCAGCAACAGAAGAACATCAGAGAAGAACAAATAGAATAGTACCATAGGCCACCACCATCATCATTGTCATTTGACGGTCTCTTAATCTCGTTAGCGAGGCTGCAATCTTCAGTAATGACTGAAAGCTCAACTGCAAGTCCTACAATTATCTCATATGATGACATAGGTAAGAACATCACTTTACAATCTATAGATGGTGATGATAGCTTGAGCTTCTCCAAAAATGTCTTTTTTCTTCATTTGCAAGACTAAGAGTCGAAATAATAAGGCTTCCACTATATTTAGTTCCTATCAGCCCACTTACCCCAAAAAATCGTTTTGTAAAAGACTCTCTGTACTTAACAGCAAGAATATCTCCGCTCCAACATCTTATACTAACAGTATCTTTTCATTTGAGGATAAAATGGCGTCTACTATTTTTTCGGCTTTGCTAGGAGTGATGTGCACCATCTTACATAAGTATGAAAAAGATTGACCATCGTAATGAACATTTCTGAAAAATATTGTAGAAGTTATAAAAATATGTGAAGATGTAGAAGAATATATCCCTCTCTGTATATACAAGCTGCACAAAAAAGTTCTTTTCGATGATGAGTATCATCAATAATACCCTCTAGTTATCTTCACCTGCTATTTCTGATACTTTCTGCTCACCAGGTACAATACAACCTTTAGCATTTCAATCTCTCTGTAACCAACCTTCTTGTGTGTCTTCAATGTGAGTTGCTTCTTGCTCAAGGAAGCTCACAGTTGACTTCGGGGTCTGGGTCACTAAGGCATGTGTCGGTGCCTGTACCCCCATCTAAGCTGTCATTATTCACTACACCGTCACGGCTGTCGAGATGGTCATTACCTTCACCGCCCAACATGCTATCATCACCATCATCTTCGTTGCCAAACATGCGGTCATCACCATTACCGCCTTCAATGTAATCATTACCATCATTCAGACTACCGGTAGTTATGTCATCATTACCATCACCGCCAAACAGCTCGTCATCACCATCACCGCTAAGTATGAAGTCATGCCCCTCATCACCACAGATAAGGTCGTCTCCGCCTCCTGAATCTACTCTATCGTTGCCGCCAAGAAGTGCAATAACATCCCGCTCTGGAGTGTCTCCTATGTCGTCATCGCCAGGAGTACCAACAATGGTGGCAATTTCTCCTTCACAAGTTACATCTTCTTGTGCATCGTCTTGGTCTGGTAATACTAAATTATCTGCAGCTTGCTCTGCTTCTTGTTCTACCTCTGCTTCAACATCTTGGTTGAGGTCAAGGTCGAAAGATTGGGTATTGGTGTCTGTTTGGGTATTGTCGTCAGCAGATGTGTCTGCGATATCGGTATTAGTGTTGTCTCTTGCACTTGACGCAGTAGATGATGATGAGTCTGTTTCTTCTTGTTGAGCTGAGGAGGAGGAGCTCTGTGCAAATACTGATGATGGTATTACTACGTGAGAAGCAGCAGCTCCTAGTAAAGCGTACGTAATAGTAAACATTACCACCACCACTACGAACAGAGAAATAGATTTCCGTATCACATTGGATTATGACTAGGATTAATTTATCCATTATAAGAGATTCTTATCAAACTTACCTAATACTTAGCAAGAACATGTAATTATTGCTTATTGTTAGGACGTTTTTCAAGAAGGGAACAAGAGACAGATGGAAATAGAGTTTATTAAGAGCACCGAGAAGAGGAGGAAGAGGAAATTTCTGAAATGACTGATGAAAAGTTAGAAGAACAAACAAACCAAACTATGACAAAGACAATACAAGCAAAAGAGTTCATAAAAAGCAAAATACCACTAGATGATCTCCCACAGCCATATGTCATTATAAGTGATAGTGGGGAATTTGAAAATCTAAGTAAAACTATTAACATTTTAGCAATTAAACAAAACTACAGAATAGTATCATTTGCTGCAACAGACGTAGATGATGATAATATTAACTATGGATACGTCATCATGGAGAAGAAAGGAGCAGTATAAAGCAAGATGACGATGAGGACAGCAGAGATATAGTAGTAACAATACAGCACTATGGTTGGTAGGTAAGTAAGGCGTTGCTCTCTATTGGCACAATCTTAGCAGTCTAGTAGTTTGAGATATCTCTGTTTCATTCTGCAAATAGCAGATGATGTCCGATTTGCAATACAAAATATGAGACGCTGCTCAGACATATCTAACTTTTTGTCTTTTTCTGCTTCAGCGAGTTTGAAGTGCAAGCAGGAAAGGAAGGTATTGTTCTACCCATTTAACTTAGAGCCACCACCGTCGCCACCAAGTAATCCCAATCCTCTCAGAGTGGTAAAGTTAACAGCTAAAAGGTACCATAAATACCACTTCTGTCAAAAGCAGCAGCGGAATTAAACCCCACAGCCATACAACCTGGATTGCAGGTGGGAGTTTGGGTTTTGAGGCAGCAGAATATAGTTCTGTTAATAATTCAACTATAGCATACTTCGAAGATGGCACAGGCACTAGATACTTTGATAATGGTACAGAGCGACATTTCACTCACAATATAACAGGCCCTGACTATCTGTATGAAAATGGGACTATATACCACTTGTCAAATGGTAGTGAGGTGTTTGCAGATTAAATGAAGAAGTCGTTAATAATTGGATCAGCAACGGTGTTACTGTTGCTGCTATCATCATTAGTAACAACTATGGCAGCATATGCGCAAACAAATAATACTACAGCACTATCATCATAAGAGCGTCATCAACAGTTAGTAGAACAGTACGAACGACAACAGCAACAAGCACAGCAGCAACCACAAACATCACCACAGCCACAAATACAGCAACAACCAACACTACCAACAGCAGAATGGAATCCATTAGAGCCTGGGCCTATACCGACTCCTCCGCCAACTACTGACGCAGACCTAATCAGGTTCAACGAATTATTCGCACAGTGCAAGGCAGGACAGGACAAAATTGCGTCACTTCAAGGTAACTCGTACGACCATGCAGCTCAAGATACATGCATCAATGCAATGAGAAACGCGATTGCTCAGTTCTGCGAGAACTTTCAGACATTTGACACTGCAAAGTGCAGTTATGTCAACCGTCCAGATGTAATACTGTTCTTGGAAATCAATGACCAACTTTTTGGCTTTGGAGACAGACCGACGACTGGAGAATTAGAAGGACTTCTAAATTAGAAGTGAGAGCAGGAGAAGAAGAAGGGGAAGAGCCCTCAGCAGAGGGAGTAATAGAAGAAGCAGTAGGAGGACCACAGGTGGCAGAATAGTAACAGAAGTAGTAGTAGAAGAGCTAAAGAAGTAAAAGAGGAAAAAGAAAAAGAAAAGGGTTTAGTTATTTATCTTTGGTATTGCCTCAAGTAAGGGTGCTCTGAGAAGTTGACATATTCTTTATCATGCCTGTAGCAAGTATCAGGGTTTGTGATCTCTAGGTAGTCGGGGTCTGATGGGTCCAGCTCGCTCCTAGCTTGATATTCTTGCAATCTCTGTTCGCAGGCTTCAATTGATGGTTCACAACTCGAACCACTTGCTCCATTACTTGGTGTGTAGTAATCAATGCAGTAAACAGTTGCTAGTCTTCCTACATCAGCTTTGTAACATCCATCACTTGTAACTTCTAAATAATCTGGGTCTGATGGGTCTAATTCATTCCTAGCTTGATATTCTGCTAACCTTTGGTCACAAGCTCGTTTAGTTGGTTCACACTGGGCGCCCGAAGCACCATTTCGAGGTGTGTAGTAGTCGATGCAATACTCTTGAAAATTCTTATTTCTTGCAGCAGCATGATGGTCTGCATATACGTTTGTCACTGACAGAAAGCTCAGCATCAGCAAAGCTCCTATATTCAATGAAATAAAGGAAAGTTTTGATGGCATTGTAGCATTTGAAGCACATCTTATCTATTTGTGAGTGATTAAGCTTTTCGCTTTACAATGTTTCATTTATTATCATAAGCTATCTTGCAATATTCATTTTATCCGTTACAAGACACAAAAAATAATAATTGAACAACCCTCCGATGAATTTTATGTGTTCTTTTTCATTGTCTACTAACATGTCATGAAACATGTTTTTCCATCCACTCGATACCTCGAGCTTTTAAAGTACAGGGAAGCTGCTCTTCCAACTTACACACGCGACTGACAGCATATTGCAAAGCCTCTGTTACTTCCCCACTATTGTCTGAAAACATTTTTGATAAAACTCTGGCCGCTTTCTTGACTGCTCTATCATTACGCGTCCGAATTGAGCCACCTTTTCCTCGTTCTTCTTTCTTCTCTTCTCCTCCTCTCTTTATTCTATTCTATCAATTCAAACGAGTTAAAGACTTCCTGTACTGCTGGCGAGTGCTGTTGTGTTTGAGTGTTGTTCAGGTTGTTATAGATAACGTATCCTGTATTTCTATCCTGATTTAATACATACATCTGTGAACTTTTTCTATCAACTTCGACTGGAAAGAAAATGTTTACTGGAACTTGGACTGTATATGTCATATTAACAAGTTTTGTAAATTCATCTATATCTGTACTATTTTCTATTTTTATTCCAAAGACGCTGGCGTTGTTTTGCAGCCATTGGATTCGTAATGCAAGCAAATCGTTTATTGTTATTGTATAATTACTACTAGTGATGTTATTTCCAAATTCTGGTCTAGACTGCAGATCTGGCCATCTCTCTATTGAAATCTCATCAGTACAAGCAGCCCAAACACACCATACTCTCGAGCCACCGATGAAACATGTGCTTTGCAGAGCGAGCTCTTTGGCGGATGTGATAAGTAAGACCCGGGTGCTGGAGAAGGTTCATGGAGTCAATCATGTTACCATAACCTTGAATCGGGAAGTGCTGGTCTCTACAGACCTCAGACACTCTCTAATCAGGGAGGAAATAAGGAAGCTGGAAAAGAATCGAAAGAAATAGCAGAAAGTTTAGGCTCATCGCGTATATGGAACCCGTCACTATGACAACACCAAATCCTGCTGGTGCCATATTGCAGAAACCTTTTTAGCTTCCTGTTATATTCAAAAATTAGCAAGAATCCTCTTTTTGAAGCGATATCACTTCACGGCCCGACGGACTAGCCTATCATACGCGGTTGACGGTGAAATATCTTTGATTCTTAAAGAAGCATACATTGGTGATCTGAGCATCCTAGTTATCCAAAGTTGTATTTTGCTGCGAACAGGTTATAGCATCTCATCTGTATTTAGATCACCTTGTAGCTATTGCTTTTCCTATTATACTAATGGATAATAAAAATTGTGCTAGTTTGTGTCGTTCAAAACCACCAAAAACCATTAGAAACCATTAATAACAAAAGCTTGATGAACAAATCAGATTTCGAATGGTTATTTCTAAAATACCAGAAAAACAAAGAGTTCTTATCCTTCAGGGAGGAGGTGCTCTTGCAGCTTATGAAGCAGGAGTATTTGAAGCTCTATCTGAGCAGCTTTCTAAAGAAGACACAGACAGACCATTATTTGACATAATAGCAGGAACTTCAGGTGGTGCAATTAACGCTGCATTGCTTGTGAGTTACTTTCGCGATAATAAGACATGGGATGGAGCCGCTGAAAGATTATCAAACTATTGGAGGGGTGTTTCTGTAGACTTAAGCGAAGAAGTAGACTTTTGGATCCGATGGTGGAATGAAGAGCATAAGAGCAATCCTAGTGCTGCATCATATGAATCAGCCAGAAGATACTACTCTACGAAGCATCTTTTACAAAATGGCGCGTATGAGAAATTTCCAAAACCAAATATAATACTAGACGAGAAATTTTTTGATAATCACCCTGCTTTACCTAATAACATATGGATACGCTATGAAAAAGATTTTATAAGAAAAGGTATTGAGGATTTCAACTTCACAATATCTACAAGCTATGAACAAGGCGAGCCTCGACTGCTTGTTGTAAGCACTAATGTCAAGGACGGTTCAACTGTAACCTTTGACAGTTATGATACAGAATCAGAAGCTGGAGCTTACAAAGGTAGCACCACCTCTGGAGGATATAGCAAGCGTACTGTAAGACGTAGTGGAGGCGTAAAATTGGCCCACATTATGGCCAGTTCATCTATTCCATTGTTCTACAATTTTGAAGAAATGGATGGAGACAAATACTGTGACGGCGGTGTACTAAGTAATACTCCATTAAGGGAAGTTCTGCAGGCACATAGAGATTACTGGTATAAGGATGTTGGAAAAGAAAAACCTAATAGCAAGGTTCCAGAGTTGGAAATATTCATAGTTGGAGTCTGGCCTAGCAAAGGAGAAGACAATAGAGAAGGTCTATCAAACTTTGACGAAGTTAAAGAAAGACTGTACGACATAAACCTTTCAGACAAGACAGTATATGATGAAAAGGTAGCTGTTATCGTTTCTGATTATATTGAGATAATAAAGCAAATAACGGATCGTGCCCTGTCCAATATGAGCAGCAAAGAACAGAAAGAAGCCTTTCAAGATGACATTAAGCTCTTCTACCATAGGCCTGCCCAAAGTACGGGCCGAGACGGTAAGCCTAGGAAATATGGATCTCTTGTACGAGGAAGAACAAATGTATCAAGTGTAACTAGAATAGAATGCAAGGCTGATCAGAATAGCATTTCAAATAAAGCATTTGATATTACTAAAACTACCATAGAAAATTTAATTCCACAAGGCAAGAGGGATGCTGCTGAAATTCTAAAGACAAGGCCCAAGGGGAAATGAGGCTCATATAGAAAAGATTACCATTTATGGCTATATGATATTTCCATATCCGTGCTGAAATTGCAGCCCTGGATTCAAATAAATTTTTATCCAAATCCCTCCGGCATTACATCACAGGAAGTCTTTTTAGCTACCCATTACATTCAAAAAGACCAGCAAAAAGAATCCACTTTTTGAAGCAATATCAATTCACGGCGCGACTGGTCCGCTCCCTTATCAGTTCTTTTCCTTTCTTTCTCCTACTTCGTTCCAACCACTCAGGTCTACCTCAGTAAATATCGCTTCATTTCCCTTTGCAGAAGCAATCCATTTCTTTAATTTCTGTTTCCAATCTATTTGCTTTTCATCCACTACCATCTCATCCAAGGCATCAACAAATCTTGTGTAAAACTCATCCACTTTTGTCATTGCTCTAAAATTCTCATCTTCCTTTAAGCCAATAGCAAATTCATTTCTGGCACCATTTGTATATATGCAGATTAATAATTTTCGATGCTTATTTTTAGTCGTTGTATTTGTCAATTTTTCATTTCTCTGAATCAATCCGTACTTTTTTCGCCTTTAGTTAGATAGTATGATTTAATCACAGACTTTATCGCCTCATCTATTTTAAAAAGTAATAGAAAGGAGTAGATACAGAGGTGTGGTTAACTTCACATAACCTTGTTACACGGCTTCCACAGCTATTGTATCATTCTCAATTTTTGAAGATTTTTCTCTCATTTCTCCCGAGCCAGTCTTTT
>Ga0126314_10000474_pt1 | contig 19324 bp, 21 predicted proteins | sample Plot105B_FD_92535 | JGI IMG/M metagenome (GOLD analysis project Ga0126314, IMG submission 92535) | Serpentine soil microbial communities from UC McLaughlin Reserve, CA, USA - Plot105B | ecosystem: Environmental > Terrestrial > Soil > Grasslands | place: USA: UC McLaughlin Reserve, Lake County... | reverse complement strand
CGCCGATGATCTTCCGCGACATCGAGCCGACGAGTCCTCTCGATTCCACCAACGTGGCGGGTTTATCGTCCTCTAGAGGCTCGGAGATCTCACGCCGTTTCCTGAAGCTGCCCTCGGCAGGCTCCAAGGACTTCATCGTCGCTTCGACCTCGTCGTCAGCCTCGCGCACGCGCAGGGCGTAGCCAGACCGGTAGAGACGCCAGTCGTCGGTATCGTAGTAGGAGTCCGTGATTTCCACCGTGGAGTCAGTGGCGACCGTGGGGCCGGAAGAACCAGAGGCGTACCTGTAGAGCCAGTCTTCGACCGGCCCGAAATCTTCGGCGTCGAACTGCCACTCTATCTCCGTGTGATCCGTGGCAGGAGGCTCCTCTGTTCCCGACGATTTGCTGGCCTGATTCGTTTTCATACGCGTCCCGTCACCCCGCAACAGAGGCGCAATTTAGCACGGGCGCGAGCCCCAAGCAACGAGCGAAACCACAAAACCGACCGGCTGAAGTGCCGGCCCGCTGATCTAAAACCCTTCTTCGAGCAGAATCCTCTGGCTGTCTATCTGTTCTTCGCCATCTTTGGGGTGCAGCCTTTCGAAGGTGCCGTCGGGGCCGAGCTCCCAGCCGTTCGCGTTGTCGACGAGTTGGAGGTCGAGCATGCGTCGGACCTTCTCACGGTGGTGCTTCTCGCGCAGGGGGAAGGCCGTCTCGACGCGCCGGTCGAGGTTGCGCTGCATGAGGTCGGCGCTTCCGAGGTACATTTGCTCGTCGTTCCCGTCGGAGAAAGCGAAGATGCGCGCGTGCTCCAGGAAACGTCCGACCAGCGAGACCACGCGGATGTTCTCGCTCACGCCCTCAACGCCCGGCCTCAGGCAGCAGATGCTGCGCACGATCAGGTCTATCTTCACCCCGGCCTGGGAGGCCTCGTAGAAGAGCTCGATGATCTGGGGGTCCGTGAGCGAATTGGTCTTGCACGTGATGGTGACACTCTCGCCGTTCCTCGCCTTCTCGGTCTGCTCCTCGATCAGGCGCACTATGCTCTCGCGCAGGGTCAGCGGGGCGACGAGGAGCTCCTGGTACTCCTCCTGTTCTGAGTATCCCGTCAGGTAGTTGAAGAGGTCCGAGCCATCCTCGGCGAGTTTGGGATCGTCGGTGAAGTACGAGAAATCCGTGTAGATTCGGGCAGTTGCGGGGTTGTAGTTGCCCGTGCCGAGGTGGACGTAGCGCCTCAGGCCCGAGCCCTCGCGCCTGACGACCAGGCTTATCTTGGCGTGCGTCTTGAGGCCGACGATGCCGTAGGCGACGTGGACGCCCCGCGCCTCCAACTGGCGCGCCCAGGTGATGTTCGGCTCCTCGTCGAAGCGCGCCTTCAGCTCGACCATGACGGCGACCTGCGTCTGCTCGTCGCGCGCCTCCGAAAGCTTCTCGACTATCGGGGAGTTGGAGCCGACGCGGTAGAGGGTCTGCTTTATGGCGAGCACCTCGGGGTCGTTGGCCGCCGCCCTGACAAAGTCCACGACGGGGGCGAAAGAGTCGTATGGGTGGAAGAGCAGCAGATCACCGTTCCGGATCGCCTGGGTTATCGAACGGGCGCTCCGGATCTCCTGCGGCATCCGGGGGGTGATCGGAGGGTAAAGCAAATCCGAGCGGTCGAGGTGCGTGAGCTCCTCTAGGTCGGCAAGCCCTATGGGATGGGGGGACTCGAATACGGAGTTCTCGTCGAGCTTGAGGTTGCCCGCCAGCCAGTCCCTGAGGTCGTCGGGCATCTCGTCGGAGACAACGAGCCTGACGCTCTGGCCGAACCAGCGGCTCTCGAGCTCATCCTCTATCGCTTGCAAGAGGTCGGACGCTTCGTCTTCCTCGATCACGAAGTCGGCGTTGCGGGTTACCTGGAAGATGTAGCTTGCGACGACATCCTTGCTTGGAAAGAGTTCGTCCAGGTTCGCGGAGATGACCTCTTCGACCCTGACGAAGCGCATCTCGGGCCTCTCCCCGGGGCCGCGGTCCTTGTCGGGCAGCCGCATAAAGCGGTCTATCGTGGTCGGCACCTTTATGCGGGCCATCACCCGCCTGCCCCCGTCCCCGATCACGACGAGCACGTTGAGCGAGAGGTTGGAGATGTGCGGGAACGGGTGGGCCGGGTCTATAGCGAGCGGCGTTAGTATGGGCAGTATGTCCCTGACGAACCTCTCCCTGAGCTCCCGCCGCTCGGCGGCCCGGACCTTGTCGTGGGGCACCATTCGTATCCCCACCTCTTCGAGGGCGGGCATGAGCTCCGCGTTCATTATCCTGCGCCGCTCCTCGAAGAACTCTTCCGTGTGATCGTGGATGTGCAGGAGCTGCTCCTCGGGCGTCATCCCATCAGGGACGGGGTTCGGAAGCTCCGAGGCCACTTGCTGCTGCAACCCGGCGACCCGGATCATGAAGAACTCGTCCAGGTTGGTCTCGGAGATGGCCACGAACCGCACCCTTTCGAGGAGCGGATGCCGCTCGTCGCGGGCCTGCTCCAGAACCCTGTTGTTGAACCCGAGCCACGAGAGCTCACGGTTTATGTACAGCGATGGGTCGGAGAGGCTAGGCCTGCGCGCTACGTCCGTCATATCTCATCTCCCCCCTCGAGCGCGAGCAGGGTGCCTTCCCTGATCCCCCCCCGCGCTACCGTCAGTTCGTCTTTTCCATAGTGCTCGAGTACCGTGGCGAGCGTGGTGATCGCCGCCGGCAGCACCCGAGCCCTCTCCGGCGCGAGCCCCTGCTCCCGCGCGAGCACCCCAGACGGGTACTCTCTTATCTCCCCGGACAATCGCCACAAGCGATCGACCGTCAGCCCGTCGCGCGTAATCTTCAGGATCGCCCGCGCCGACCCGCCAACGGCAACGACCCGGGCTTCGCCGATGTCCCATTCGGGTAAGAGCCGTCCCGCGTGTTCACGCAACGCCCCGAGCTCCGCGTCCGTGGGAGGGTCTTGCCGCACGAAGCGTTCCGTGGTGCGGTTTGTGCCCAGCGGCAGCGAGACCCGCTCCGCAAGCCCATCGGAGCCGTCGCCGAGTATGAGTTGGGCGGAGCCGCCCCCGAGGTCTACGACGAGTACCCTTCCCTCGTGGCGCACGGCTGAGAGGGCGCCGCGGAAACCGAGGGCGGCCTCTTTCTCGCCAGAGATCAGACGCATCTTCAGGCCGGTCGCCTCCCGCACGCGGCCCACGAGCTCCTCGCCGTTCTCGGCGTCGCGCACGGCGCTCGTCGCGAGAATCTCCGGCGACGGCGCCCCGTTCATGGCTGCTATACTGGCGAACAGCGTGATCGCCTCAGCCGCAAGCGCGAGACGCCCCTCGTCGAGGCGGCCGGTCTTCTCCACGCCGGCCCCGAGCCTGGCCGAGACCTTCTCGCCCGTTACGGGCAGGACGGCCCCGTCGTCTACCTCACCGACGAGGAGATGGATGGTGTTAGAACCAACGTCCACGACGGAGTGCCGACTCACACCATCCCCCACGATACGATGTAAAACACCATGCCGCTCATGATAACGTCCCGCAGCCCCGAGTGATATATTCGAGTCTTCTAGAAGGACTTTGATCTCCAAAACGCAATCCCGGCGCGAGCCAGCATCGGAAGCGGAGGAAACCATCTCCAAGAAAGTAAAGAAGGCGAAGAAGCGGACACAGAAGGGCGGCGCGCTCGCGTTGCTCGAAAGACCGAACGTGAAGGTCCGTGACTACGACGCCCACGTCCTCGTCTGCAAGGGCGGCGACTGCAAAAAACGCGGATCGAAAAACGTTCGCGGCGCACTCAAAGACGAACTGCGCGCACGGGGCATGAACAGGGACGTCCGCATGGACTCCGTGGACTGCCTCGGCCTCTGCAAGCACGGCCCGAACCTCATCGTCTACCCCGGGGGTACCTGGTACCTGGGTGTGACGGAGAACGACGTGACCGCGGTTGTACAAGAGCATCTGGTAAACGGCGAACCCGTCGAACACCTGTCTGCCGAGTTCAGACCCCGCAGGCGGCCGAAGTGAAGAGCGGGGCCGCAAACGGCCCTGTCCACGCGGAAATCTTGTAGCAACGCGGCCGGTTTTTGGCCCACGGTCGCGTCCCGAACTCTGATGAAGCCCGTAGCCCCGGTCTGCAAGGGCGGTTCGCGAACCGCTCCTACAAGTGCACCGTTTTAGCTAACGCTCTCTAGTTCCGCACGAACTATGAGACGCTGGTTGTAGTCGGGTAGGGTGCACGTCTGAAGGGTGATGACGCTCTTGCCGGGGACGGGCTTCGTGACGTGGAGGGCGTCTGGGTTGACGACGAAGCTCTTGTACACGCTGTAGGTGTATTTGGTGCCGTTGGAGTCGGTGAGGATGACCTTGTCGCCGTTCTCTAGCGCGTTCAGATCCCAGAACACGAGGTAGCTCTTGGTGCCGGGAAAGCCCATACGGTGCCCCGCGATGTAGACGTTGGACCCCTCACGCCACGGGAAACCCGTGCCCCTGACGTGCAGCGTTCCGTCGTGGAGCGCGCTCTTATCGCCCGCGGCGCCCGTGTAAACGGGCACGTGATCGACCCGCCGCATCTCGGGGACCGTCAGGGTCATCTCCGCGTTGCCGGGAGCCATATGCGCGATCGCCGCGCCGGCGAACGGATCGCCGATGAGGAAGGAGTACCCGATAAGAGTCAGCCCTGACACGAAGAGCAGAGTTGCCAAGAGGTACGCCAGCGTCCCGCCACTCCTTCTGGACCTGTACGTCTTCACGTTCCTCTGCCTCCTCTCCGCAAGGCAGATTACTTCTCTGCTGCAGAAATATCCTCTACGATAGTAACAGTTTGGTTACAAAGTGGGCTCTTGCCGATAACGGTTGGGCGATGTGCCCGGCAGGAGCCCACCTTGGCAGGAGCCCTACTGTTTGCCTTCCAGTTCGCCCCGCACTATCAGGCGGTGCGAGTAGTCGGGGAGCGTACAGGTTTGCAGGCTGACGATGTTCTTCCCCTTTATGGGCCGCAGGATGCTGACGTCGTCAGGGGAGATGATGCGTTTCTCGAAAACCCTGTAGGTGTAGCGGGTCCCGTCTGAGTCGGTGAGGAAGATCTCATCCCCCTCCTGGAGCCTGTTGAGGTCCCAGAACACGAGGTTGCTCTTCGTTCCCGGGTAGCCGACCCTGTGACCTGCGATGTAAACGTTGGCATTCCTCTGCCACGGGAAACCCGTGCCCCTGACGTGCAGCGTTCCATCGTGGAGCGCCCTATCGTAGCCGCTCTCCGGGGCGTCGTAGACGGGCACGCCGTCGACCCGCTTCATCCCGGGGACGGTGAGCCTGAGCTCCTTGCTCTCCGACGTCTTCGGTGTGGGGCGATCGTCGCCCTTTATCCCGGCGACGATCCTCTGGGGGATGCTCCTGTGGAACTTGGCCTCGAGCTCGTCGGAGATCCTACCGTGCACCCGCCCTGGGTCTTCGGCCGAAGCCGACGAGCCCCCGGCAAACAGCGAATACCCCAGAAGGCCGAGACCGGCGACCACGAACACCGTTGCCGCGAGGGCGGCCAACGCTGTCCTCACTTTGCCTGCCACCAGCTTCATCATCATCGACCCCCTTTCTCCTGTAGTTTCTATGGTCGATAAGTGAACTTTAAGCCCCGCAGATGACAATACGGTTACATAATGGGGGATTGTAGGTAACGGTCAACCCTGTAAGCATTACGTCGCTTCCGACGCTATAATCCGGCGCGTGAAGGTAGGGATCGTGAGGGAGGTAGCCGAAGGCGAGCGCCGGGTCGGGCTCGTGCCCGAGACCGTCGGTAGGCTTGTCAAAGACGGTTTCGAGGTCGTCGTCGAGTCCGGGGCCGGCCGCGACTACAACCTGGACGAAAACTACGAGGACGCCGGGGCCACCGTCGTGGACGGTGACGAGGACGTGTACGGAGAGGCCGATCTCATAGTCAAAGTGGCGGCGCCCACGGAGGAAGAGATCGGGCAGATGAGCGAGGGTCAGGTCCTGATCTGCTTCCTCAACGGCCCCCAGAACCCGGAGACGGTGGAGCAACTATCCAAAGCCGGCGTCACCGTATTTTCCAACGAGGCCATACCAAGAACCAGCGTCGCCCAGAGCATGGACGCCCTCTCCTCTATGGGCTCCATCGCCGGCTACAAGTGCGCCCTGATCGGGGCTGATACTCTGGGCAAGTACGTGCCCATGCTGTCGACCGCGGCGGGTACGACCAAGGCGGCGAACGTCCTCGTGCTCGGGGTGGCCGTGGCGGGCTTGCAGGCCATAGCAATCATGAACAGGCTAGGGGGCGAGGTGTTCGCCTACGACATCCGTCCCGAGACCAAGGAGCAGGCAGAGTCGCTAGGCGCCACTTTTATCGACTCGGACGATGAGAAAGAAGAGGAGGAAGAGGACCCGTTCGAGGAGTACAGACCCACCGGCTGGCGCAACCTCATGGTCAAGCTCGGGTTCTACTCGTTCGGTGAGCCGCCGAGGGACAAGTACATCGTCGAGGGCGAAGAAGGCGAGGAAGAGAACGAAGACGAGGAAGATGAGGGCTGGTCGAACGAGAAGCTGGAGGAGGACCAGAAGCTCCTGCGCGAGCGCGTGGAAGAGATGGACATCATCATAACCACGGCGCTCGTCCCAGGCAGGGAGGCCCCCAAACTGGTGGATCGAGACATGGTCGAGAGCCTCAAACCGGGTTCCGTTATCGTCGACCTCGCGGCGGAGAGCGGTGGGAATTGCGAGCTGACCGAGCCGGGGGAGACCGTCGAGCACGAGGGGGTCAGGATCCTGGGTCCTGTCAACTTGCCGAGCAGCATGCCCATCCACGCCAGCCAGCTCCTCTCGCGCAACATGTACAACCTCATAGACCACATCACGGAGGACAGATCAGAAGACAAGGATGAGAAGGACCCGCAGCTGGAGCTGGATTTCGAGGATGAGATCATAGACTCCACCTGCATCGCGCACGAGGGTGAGATCAGGGACAAAGCGACAAAGGAAGCCCTCTCGGAGACCGAAGAAGAGACCCAGGAAGGGCGGAGCTGAGGTGGGTATCCTGCTCGCGCAGGTTGCCATTTTGGTGGTGGCGGCGTTCCTCGGGTTCGAGTTGATCTCACGGGTCCCAAGCCTCTTGCACACGCCGCTCATGAGCGCGACGAACGCCATCCACGGCATCGTGCTCGTCGGCGCGGTCATCTCGCTTGCCGCGGCGAGCGACTCCTTCACGACGGTTATAGGCATGATCGCCGTTGTCTTCGGCGCCATAAACGTGGTCGGCGGCTTCTGGGTGACGAACAGGATGCTCGGCATGTTCCGTCCGCCCGTCAAAAAGGTTAAGAAGAGGGAGCAGTAAGGTGCAGGTGGCGACGTTTATAGCCTACCTCGTGGCGGCGGCGCTCTTTATCGTCGGCATCAGGCGCCTGCGCACCCCCGAGACGGCCCGCTCGGGGAACACCCTGGCGACGGTCGGGATGGTCATCGCCCTCGTGGCGACCGTTTTCGTGGCGAACATAGACGAGGTCTTGAGCGGGGTTCAGATCCTGGCCGGCGTGGCGGTCGGTTCCGTAATCGGCGCGGTCGCCGCCCAGCGGGTTCAGATGACGGCGATGCCCCAGATGGTCGCGGCCTTCAACGGGGTCGGCGGTGCCACGGCAGCGCTCGTCGCCCTCTCCGAGTTCTACCAGGCCGAGGCGCTCGGCACCCACCCGGAGACGCTCGTCGCCACGATCGCGGTGCTTCTAAGCGTCGTGATAGGCACCGTCAGCTTCGCCGGCAGCATCATCGCCTTTACCAAGCTGCAGGAGCTCGCGCTCACCGGCTCGGTCACGTTTCCGCTGCAGCAGGTGGTAAACGCCATCATAGCCCTCGTCATCGTGGGGCTCGCCGTGAACATCCTCGCCGACGGGATATTGCTCGACCCGCTCATCTCCCTGTATCTCATACTCGGCGCCTCGATTCTTCTTGGGGTGCTTTTCGTGATACCTATTGGCGGGGCGGACATGCCCATCGTGATCTCGCTCCTCAACTCGTTCACAGGGCTTGCCGCCGCCGCCTCCGGCTTCGTGCTGAACAACTACGCCCTCATCATCAGCGGCACGCTAGTTGGGGCCTCGGGTACGATCCTGACGCGCGAGATGAGTAGCGCCCTGGGGCGTCCCTTGAGGAAGATCATCTTCGCCGGCATAACGGCCTCGGCGACGAGCAGCGGGGGCGAGGACGACGAGGAACGGCCCGTCAACGACGTGAGCGCTGGCGCGGTCGGCGAGTACCTCTCGGACGAGGCGGAGAAGGTCGTGATCGTCCCAGGCTACGGCCTCGCCGTCGCCCAGGCGCAGGGCCCGATGTACGACCTGATGGAGGCGCTCGAGTCGCAGGGCAAGGAGGTCTTCTTCGGCATCCACCCCGTGGCCGGAAGGATGCCAGGCCACATGAACGTGCTCCTCACAGAAGCCGGCGTCCCCTACGACAAGCTCTACGACCTCGAAGACATAAACCCCGAGCTAGAAGATGCCGACGCCGCCATCATCGTCGGCGCCAACGACGTCGTTAACCCCGCGGCCAACGACCCAGAACAGGACACCCCCATCTCCGGTATGCCCGTACTGGAGGTGGAAAACGCCGAGCGCGTCATCTTCGTCAAGCGCTCCCTGAGCCCCGGCTTCGCCGGCGTCGACAACCCACTCTTCTACGACACCGACAAGACCATGATGCTCTTCTCCGACGCCAAGCAGGGCCTGCAAGAGATCGTCGAAGCAGTAAAGAACGGGTAGGGCGTTCTACCGAGAAGACGCTTCGAGAAGCGCTTCTACTTGACGATGGGCTGGGCCAGGATCCAGAGGCTCGTTATAGTGTAGAGGACCATCAAGACGAGCATCGGGAGCTGGCTCCTGAAGGCGCGTCCGGGATCTCGCAGGAGACGAAGCGAGATCGAGTGCGCCAGATACACGGCGATGACATGCCCAGCCACGATCAGGGCGACCTGCGAGTACCAGACGAAGCTCGCCCCGACGATGCCGTAGCGGGGCTCGAAGTCTGCGGTGCCGAACAGGTTCCACCCCCATCCTAAAGGGTCGGAGATCAGGGAAACTACCATCTGTCCCTGGATGAGCAGATACGTGTAGTAGTGGGCCATCTGGTAGGCGATGGCGATCGGTACTAAAGAGAATGCGTAAGCCGCCGCAAACTGCCCGTACCCCGTCTCCCGCCCCCCGCCGAAGATTCGGCTGAGTCCCACGAAGCCGAGGTAGATGCCGAAGAACAGCAACGGCAGCAGGATCACACCGAGCGTCTGGGTAACGGGGGTGAGACGTACGATCTCGAGCCAAAGCGGGGTTTCGAGAAGGCCGTCGAAGGTCACGCCCGCAAGCACCAGAATCACGAACGCCGCCACCCCCGGCAACGCCTTCTCCGGCAGCCCGAGACCAACCGCGGGAGGACGCAGGTTCAGTTCGCGCGCCTCGGGTGCGGCGCGCCGGAAGCACTCGTAGCAGTTCACGCACCGTCCCGGCTCACATCCACCACAGCCCTGGCAGGCGCTCGGATCCTTCACCCTCACCTCCGTGGGCGCGAACCTGCCGACCAAGCCGAAGAACACGGAGAACGCCTCTCCGCGGCGCAGCCAGGTTTCCTTTCCAAAGAAGGCCATGCCGTAGATCGTGATCAGGGTGTAACCGAGGGCGAATACGGAGATGTTGCGCGGCACATAAGATTCGGAGAAGATGTTCTCGAACCATACGAATACCAGGTAGAGCCCCACCGCAGGCCAGATACCGAACGCTTCCGGATAGGGCTCGTCAAGCTCTAACTTGTCCCTGAAGCCCGCCCGGCAGGTCAGCCCTTCGGCCCAGTCGAAGAGGACGCTCCAGAGATTCACCAAAGGCCACAGGTTCGCGACAAGCGCGGTAAAGAAGCCGAAACCCACCCACCACGTCACCCACACGAAGGTCGGGGCGATGTTGAAGCCGCTCTACAAACCTACCAGCCCGGCGATATCACCACAACCAGGAAGAGCACAACGGATAGCAGCCGCAGGCCGCCCACGAGCAAACGCGAGGTTAACAGCCCTCGTAACAAGGGCACGCCAAACAGGCCGAAGCGGGGATAGTGGTAGGCAGCGTCCGCATCTCGTGTCTTGCGGGAGAAGAGGACGAGCGGGACGAAAGCCAGCACGACCGCTGCCGCGGCGCCGTAGAGGTAGAGCCAGAGTGGGATCGGGATGTCGTAGGTCGGCCCGAAGCCATGGGCCAGCGCCGGACTGGTATATACCACCAATAGGCAGAACGCGAGCGCTGCGGTCAACATGCGTCGCGTCGTCACCTCCCTACCTGGGGCGCACCTGGAGCACGCCGAGCTCCTCCTCGGTCTCGTGGTCTCCTATCTCGAAGCGTCCCGTGAAGTCTGCCTTGAAGCGAAGCTTGGCTCTCTGGCCGGGCTCGACCTCCTGCTCCGCGTCGTAGCCGTGCATGTGGAGTTCCATTGGCTCGTCGGAGTCGATGCGGAGCGTCACCTTGTCGCCTCTGTCGGCGGAGATCTCGGCCGGTTTCATCTCACCATCTGTGATGGAGACGTCGAATGTCCGTTCCCGCGGCGTGCCTGACGGGGTCTCGGGACGCAACAAGAACAACAGCCCGCCGAGGAAGAGCACGACAACCAGGATCACGATAGCTGCTCTGGTCAACTCCCTCCACCTCCGTGGCGCCAGATCTCTGTTTTCGTCACGATCGCAGCCCGACTGTAGCGGAAAGGCGCTACGTCAGCGTTTCTCGCGCCGCCGGGTCGCGTACCTCATGAGACCGTCGGTGAGCATAGGATAACTGCCGGCCATGTCGTAGCGCTCGGACTGCGCGGGGTCCGCGCCCTCGGCGAGCATTTCGGCGTCTCCCTTAACCTTTAGCTCTTCGGAGATCTCCTCCCGGTCGGCACCGTCGTCCATCTGCCCCTCGATGAACAGCAACCAATCCTGGAGGCGCTGCTCGAGCTCGCTGAGATGCCGCCCCACGTCCTCGTAGCTCCCGAAGTGGGTGGGCCACAGGCTGGCAGGGTTTATCTCTCTTATGAGGTTGATGCTCCTTGCCCAGGCCTCGACGTCGACCTCCGGAGGAGGCGTCGGCGGACGGATGTAGGACTGACCTGGCAGCCGGATGCCCGCAACGTCGCCGGTGAAGAGCACTCCAGAATCGGGCTCCAGGTATGCGAGGTGGTGGTAGGCGTGGCCTGGCGTATCGTGGGCGACCAGGACGCCTCTTGCGGCCTCCGTCTCGTCGCCTTCTTTCAGCATCACGATCCGGTCCTCCGGCACGGGACGCGCCTCGCCCCAGAGCTCGTCCATGCTCTCGCCGTAGATGCGGGCCGCGCTCTTTACGAGCTTGGAAGGGTCAACGAGGTGGGGGTATCCGACCTCGTGCACATAGAAGGTCGCGTTCGGTAGCAGCTCAGAGACATGCCCCGAGGCGCCTGCGTGGTCCAGGTGTATGTGTGTCAGGAAGACCTGTTGCACGTCTTCGTGGGAGACGCCGTGCTCCTTCAAGCCGGCTGTGAGCCGGTCGAGGCAGGTAGTCGGGCCTGTCTCGACGAGGGTGGCGGAAGTTCCGTCCTCGGCCAGCAGAAGAAACGAGGCTATGACCTGCTCCGTGCCCATGAAATCGAGGTCTATGGTCACTATCTTCATCTACGTCCCTTCGCGCGGTCGCTCCAACCGGAGATTATACAGACCCTCTTTGTTAGACTTCCGGCGCGCCTCCGAAAAGAAAGGACCCCATCTTGGATCTCAACCTCATGCGCGAGCTATCCGTCAAGACTGACACGAAGATCGTCCTGCTCATCCTAGACGGTCTGGGAGGACTTCCGATGGACCCGTCCGGCCCTACCGATTTGGAGGCCGCCGAGACCCCGAACCTCGACGCCCTCGCCGCGCGCTCCGACCTCGGGCTCTCGCGCCCTGTTGCGGCGGGTGTGAGCCCGGGAAGCGGTCCCGGACACCTCGGCCTCTTCGGTTACGACCCGCTCCGCTTCCAGGTCGGCCGCGGCGTCCTCAGTGCCCTCGGCGTCGGCTTCGACCTACAGGGGAGCGACCTGGCAGCCCGCGTAAACTTCGCGACCAAGGACGAATCCGGCAAGATCTCGGACCGAAGGGCCGGCCGCATACCCTCGGAAAAGGGCGAGGAGCTTGTAGATCTCCTGAACGCGAACCTGAACATCGACGGCGTCGAAGTGTTCGTGATGCACGAGAAGGAGTACAGGGCCGTCGCCGTCTTCAGGGGCCAGGATCTCTCAGACGCCTTGGCCGACTCGGACCCCCAGCGCACCGGCCTCGAACCGCTCACGGTCGAGACGACGGACGGGTCACAGGGGGCTAGGAAGAGCGCGGAGATCGCCAACTCCTTCGTCGAGCAGGCGAACGAGATACTGGCCGACCAGCACCCCGCGAACACGGTCCTGGTTCGCGGCTTCGGGATGCACCCGGCCCTCCCCTCCTTCGACGAGACCTACGACCTGGACGCCGCCGCCATCGCGAGCTACCCGATGTACAAAGGCCTCGCCCGCCTCGCAGGCATGCAACTCCTCAAGGAGGGCGAAGGCATCGCTGGCGAGATCGAAACCCTGAAGGCGAACTGGGACGATCACGACTTCTTCTTCATCCACATAAAACCGACCGACGCCGCGGGCGAAGACGGGGACTTTGACAGGAAAGCCTCCGTCATCGAAGAGGTAGACGCCCAAATACCAGGCTTGCTCGACCTAAACCCCGACGCCCTCGCCATCACGGGAGACCACGCCACCCCGGCCAAGATGAAGAGCCACTCCTGGCACGGAGTACCGTTCCTGCTCGCCTCACCATACACCCTCCCAACCGCCGACAGCTTCGGCGAACGCCAGTGCGCGGGCGGCTCGCTAGGCGTGTTCCAGGCAGAGGAGATCATGGGCTTCCTCATGGGCCACGCTTTGAAGCTCAACCGCTTTGGCGCATGAGGTGCTGACAAGCGGAGGCGAAGCCGGAGCGTGCTAAGGAGCGAGGAACTGGCGACGCTGGAGCGGGAGGTTGTGTCCTGCCGGCTTTGTCCTCGCCTTGTAGCCTGGCGCGAAGAAGTGGCGAGGGAGAAGCGCGCTTCCTTCAAAGATGAGGTCTACTGGGGGCGTCCCGTTCCGGGCTTCGGCGATCCCGAAGCGGATGTCGTCGTCTTTGGATTGGCGCCCGCTGCCCACGGGGCGAACAGAACGGGGCGCTACTTCACCGGCGACAGGTCAGGCGATTTTCTCTTTGCGGCGCTCTACCGCACCGGGTTCGCCAGCAGCCCCGTTTCGCGGAGAAAGGGCGACGGCATGCGGCTCTCTGGGCTCTGGATCTCGGCCGCCGTCCGCTGCGCCCCGCCCCAGAACAGGCCGACCCCCGCAGAGCGCGACGCCTGCCTACCTTACGCCGCCCGCGAGCTGGAGCTGCTCGACGCGAAGGTCCTCCTCTGCCTGGGCGCCTTCGCCTGGGACGCCGCCCTGCGCCTGCTGGAACTCAGGCCGAAGCCCAGGTTCGCCCACGGCGCCGAACACAAGGTCGGCCCGCTCGTCCTTCTTGGTTGCTATCACCCTTCGCAACAGAACACCTTCACCGGCGTCCTGAAACCTGAGATGATCGACGCCGTCCTGTCGCGGGCGTTGGAGCTATCCTGGAAGGGAGCGAGAGAAGGCGAAGGTTTCGTCGGCTAGAATAGACGCCCGTGGAATTCTCTAAGTCTGAAAGAGTCTTTACGACCCTGCCGGCAGCGGTGCTCCTCCTCGCCGCGCTGCTCCTCGTGGGGGCCTGCTCTAACGGCAACGAGAACCAGAAGAAAGACAAACCCCCCGGGCAGGAGACCGAGATGGTGGAGGAGACCACCTCCCTTCCGACCACCGGGCTGGAGACGACGGAAGATACGCAGCCCCCCGAGGTCACCCTCGGCGACGACGGCGGGGGCGAGCCTGACATCATGATCCGGCTGGAAGGAGATCCCAGCACTACTTTCTCCGGCCTCTGCTCGGTGGGGGCGGAGCAGAACGTGCTTAGCGGCCAGGTCCCCAAGCGCTTCGAGTTCGACCTGAAAGGACGGCCTCTCTCCTGCCGCATCGAGAAACAGGATGGCAAGACGGGCGACCTCAAGGTCGTCCTGATCGCCGGCGAAGCCACCCGCTCCGTCCAACAGACGAACACGCCAGGCAACGTCATCAAAGTCTCGTATGAAGAGTAGGCATCAGGCATCAGGTCTGATGCCTGTCGACCGAAGGGAGACATCATGAACCGAGAAGAAGCCTGGGCCCTCATGTGCGCGTGGACCGAGAGCGACTCTTTGCGCAAGCATATGCTCGCCGTCGAGGCAGCCATGCGGGCGTACGCCTGCCGCTTTGGCGAGGATGAGGAGAAGTGGGGCGTTACCGGCCTCCTGCACGACATGGACTACGAGAAGCATCCGACGCCCGGCGAGCACCCGATGGTGGGCGTCAGGGAGCTGGAGAGGCGAGGCTATCCCGAAGACGTCCTCCACGCTATAAAGGGGCACGCCGACTACCTCGACGTGCCCCGCGACACGCGGATGTCCAAGACGCTCTACGCTGTTGACGAGCTCTCCGGCTTTATCGTCGCCTGCGCCCTGATGCGTCCGGAGGGCCTGGAGAACATGAAGGCCAAAAGCGTCCGCAAAAAGATGAAACAGAAATCCTTCGCTGCGGCCGTGAACCGTGACGACATCGTGCGGGGCGCCGAGGAGCTGGGCGTCGACCTCAACGAGCACATAGAGTTCGTGGCAAGCGCCCTCAGGGAGCGCTCGGACGAGCTCGGCTTCGCACCGCGCAGCGCTTAGAAACTACCACTGCGCCTTTGCTAGGATGGGCGGGTTGGAGAGGAGCGGCGATTTGGTCAGGGTGATGGTGGTCTTCGGAGGCCGCAGCAGGGAGCACGAGGTGTCCCTGGCCTCGGCGCGCGCCATAACGGAAGCTCTAGAGAAGAGCGGCCGTCACGAGGTAGTTCCCGTCGGCATAACCAGGGAAGGGCGTTGGATCTCCTCTGGCGAACCCATGCGCGAGCTGGAGTCGAGGGCCGGCTACCTGCCCGACGGCTCCGACCTCAAAGTCTCCGGCCCACCGGCCTCGCCCTCCGAGAAACTGCCAGCGGGGCTCGGCTCCGTGGACGTCGTCTTCCCCGTACTGCACGGTCCGTACGGCGAGGACGGCACGATACAGGGTATGCTCGAGCTCGCCGGCATCCCCTACGTCGGCAGCGGGGTGCTAGGCAGCGCAGCCGGCATGGACAAGCCGACCATGAAGAAAATTTTCGCCCACCACGACCTTCCGCAGGTCGCATGGGTCGCCCTCACCAGCAAGCAGTGGGAGAAAAATAGAGGAGATCTCACGGAGGAGATCGAAGATTCCCTCGGATACCCGTGCTTTGTGAAACCGGCGAACCTCGGATCGAGCGTCGGCATTCGCAAGGCGGAGAACGCGCGGGAGCTTGGCGAAGCCATCGACGAGGCGGCGCGCCTGGACCGGCGCATCATCGTCGAGGAGGGCATCGACGCCAGGGAGATCGAGGTCTCCGTCCTCGGCAACGAGGACCCCGAGGTCTCCGTCCCGGGTGAGATCGTCATCAAGGAAAACGCCTTCTACGACTACGAGGCGAAGTACGTCGAGGGCGGGATGGAACTCCTCGCCCCAGCCCCCATCCCTGACGAGACCGCACAGGAGATAAGGCGCGTCGCCCGCACGGCCTTCGAGGCCATAGACGCGGCTGGCATGGCGCGCGTCGACTTCTTCCTCGAACGCGGCACCGACCGGTTGCTCCTGAACGAGATCAACACCATCCCAGGCTTCACCCCGACGAGCGTCTACGCCGAACTATGGGCGACCAGCCGCCTCCCCTACGAAGATCTCCTCGACCGCCTAATAGACCTCGCCCTCGAACGCCACAGGTAGCCGGCGCCGGGCTTCGACCCTGTTTGCGCCCTGGCGGGGTGAGATTAGGCGGGGCACCCCTCCTTGCAGCCGGCGCGCCGGGATACTTTAATGGCCGGATGCTACTCGCCCTGCTCCAGCAAGTGAAGACCGGGATCGAAGGCGCCGTTAACGACGCCGGAGAGGTGGCCGAAGACGTCTCGCGGGAACCTCGCTCGATCTTCAGGGGACTCGGGGAGTTTCTGCAAGGTACCTACGGCTACTTCGTCAGTGGGGAGTTCATAGGCGACCTCCTCGCTTCGTTGGCGGTGATGTTTCTTGGGATTCTGTTCTACCGGGTTCTGACGCATGGAGTGCCCAGGATCCTGCGGTGGCGCCGGCAGGAAGGGTTCCTGGATGAGGAGGCCGTATCCCGCATCAAGCGCCAGGACACCGCGATCACCCTTACCCGCAACGCCCTGAGGTACGTGATCTTCGCGATCGTAGCGCTTGTGGTGTTGAGCATATTCATAGAGAACCCGCTCCCCGGGGTGGCCGGAGCCACGATCCTCGCCGCCGTTATCGGCTTCGGGGCGCAGAGTTTTTTGCGGGACGTGATCGCCGGTTTCTCCATCGTCTTCGAGGGACAGTACAGCGTCGGGGACTTCGTCCTGATCAAGCCGCAGGACGTCTCTGGGGTTGTGGAAGAGCTGGGCTTGAGGATGACCAAGATCAGGTCCCTCTCGGGCGAGGTTAGCTACATCCCAAACGGCACGATGCAGGGCGTCGTCAACTACATCTCGGGCCAGCAACGGTTCAACGTGGAGGTACAGGTTTCCGGCGCAGAAGCCGCCTCGCGGGTCGAGAACGCGCTGGGCGAGTCATCGGAGCTGTACCTGAGCCCGCCCCGCCTTATCGAGCGTAACGAGACCGACGGACGCATCAAAATGCGCATCGTGGCCGGCGTCCTGCCTTCTATGGCCTGGCTCGTCGAGGATAACCTCACGCAGCACATAAAGGCCGCCGCGGGTGAAGATGCCCTCGCAGCAGAACCCCTGACATACAAGGTAGATCAGGCGAACCTCAGGAGGATAAGGTCCCTTCTTCCCCAGGAAGCCGAGCGCAACCTGCCGCCGCAGGCGAACAAGAAGCTATAAAGCGATCAGCCATCAGCAAGAGCTTACCCGCCATCATCGTGGCGTGTTCGCGATCGATTTCTGCCGCACAGCCGATAGCTGAAGCTGACCGGCTGAAATGCCGAGAGCTAACCCCCTGGTTGCCAGTCGCCGCGCAGGTGACCGTTCGTCTGGGCCTTCTCGCGGGTCTGGCGCTCGCGTTCCAGCCTCTCCGCTGCCGCGCTCAGGAGTTCTTTGACTTTTTGCAGGCGTTCGTGTTCTGAGGTGAGCTCCAGGATCTGCTGCCTGACCTCGGGCTCGAACTCGACCCGGCCGGCGATCGCGAACGAGAGGTTCCTATATGGGGGCTCTATCTCGATGCCGACGGAACCCTCGGTCGCGGCTTCGACGACCCGCTCCAGCAAGGCTATACACTCCTCGGCCAGCTTGCCCACGTCCTCCTCCGGCTCGTCCTGAAAAAATTCGATCTCACCGACGTAGTAGGGCTTTCCCGTCAGGACGTTGTTCAGCTTGAAGCGGCGCGAGCCCTCAACAAGGATCAACATCCGTCCGTCCTCGTAGCGCTCGACGAGCTCGACTATCTTCGCCGTGCAGCCCACCTCCCGCGTCCCCGACTCGTCGGCGAAGACCATCCCGAACTCGTCCTCCTGCTCGAGGCACTCGTTCACCATCTGCTTGTAGCGCTCCTCGAAGATGTGCAGCGGCAACGGGGCGCCAGGCATCAGCACCACGTTCAGCGGGAAAAGGGGTATGTCCGACACGCGCACTCCTTTTGCTCTTTGACGCAATTCTATCCCACCTCGCATGTGCCCTGCTCGGCTCCTGCCGCTGGCCGGCGGGTGGGGTAAGCTACGGACGAGAACACCGAGTTTCGGGGGTGGGAGATGGAATCTTCGATGGCCATGACGCACGTCTTTTTCGTCTACCGAATGTCGTGAAAGAGGGGACGCACGCGGGCCGCGTCGCGCTCGTAACAGGAGCGGGACGCGGCATCGGGGCGGCGACTGCTCGTCTTCTCGCCGCCGAAGGCGCCGCCTTGGCCCTCGCCGCCCGCACGGAAGGGGAGATCATCTCCGTGGCACACGAGATCACCTCCCGCGGCGGCACCGCCATCCCTGTTCGCCTGGACGTGGCCGATGAGGAATCTGTCTCATTCTGCTTCGAGCGGGTGCGCGCCGAGCTCGGCGACGTCACCATCCTGGTAAACAACGCAGGCACACCCGGCATCCCGCTCCCCGTCGCGGCCACAAAGCCCGAAAGTTGGCGGCGAGCCTTCGACGTAAACGTGACCGGGCCCTTCCTGTGCGCCAGGGAGGTGCTGCCAGGCATGGCTTCCGCGAACTGGGGCCGCATAATCAACGTCTCGAGCGCCGCCGCCAGGCACCCCGTTGCGGGGATGGCCGCCTACGGCGCCTCCAAGGCGGCCCTGGATCAGCTCACGCGTGTCCTCGCCCTCGAAGGCGAACCGTACGGGATCTCGGTGACGGGCGTCTACCCGGGCGTCATAGACACCAGGATGCAAGAAGAATCGCGAAGCTTCGGGCAGGATCTGATCGGCAAACAGCTCCACCGCATGTTCCAGGGCTACAAGGACTACGACATGCTCCTCCCCCCCGAAGAGCCGGCCGAGCTAATAAGCTACCTCTGCACCCCCGCCGCAGGGCGCCTGAGCGGCCACATCATCCGCCTCGAACAACTCGAAGCGCTCAAGGCGGAACCTTGAGCATCTGAGCCGGCCAGCAATTCAGCTAGTCAGGCGGGGGAGGTAGGAGTTGCTCACGGAAAAACGACGCTCCCATCCTAGATGTTCGTCCACGGACGGGAGCGGTGCGGTTCGGCGAGAAGCTAACCGGCCAAAGTGCTGAAACGCTGATTAGCGTCTATTCGTCCTTGCTGATCCAGTAGGTGAACCCTAAGAAGCCGCAGTAGAGGGAGATGATGATAAAGAAGGCGACGAAGAACCTGAAGACGCCTATGGCCGTCGGGTTGCCGGTGCTTCCCGCCTGCAGGAGCAGCGCCAGATCCGTCACTGCCCCGCTCCTTCGGCTAGAGGCACGGTCGGGCATTTCTCGCCGACGATCTTCTGATCGAGCGTAACGCACCAGTGGATGAGGTAGCCCGGGTTGTTGTCGACCCGGCGCGCCGTCTCGCGGGTGTAGCCCATCGTCACCATCGTCATCACCACGAAGAAGGCGCACGCCATCAGCGCGACCTGGCTCCACCGGCTCGCCCGGCCCCAGTGGAACCCCGTCGCGGAGGCCCTCAGGTACAGGGCAAGGATGAAGAAGCCGACGAGCATCATCCCGATCAGGCCGATGTACTTCCAGGGGTACAT
>Ga0126314_10000473_pt1 | contig 19330 bp, 18 predicted proteins | sample Plot105B_FD_92535 | JGI IMG/M metagenome (GOLD analysis project Ga0126314, IMG submission 92535) | Serpentine soil microbial communities from UC McLaughlin Reserve, CA, USA - Plot105B | ecosystem: Environmental > Terrestrial > Soil > Grasslands | place: USA: UC McLaughlin Reserve, Lake County... | reverse complement strand
TGGGTTGGGAAAACCGGCACCCAATTCGAGATGCTTTACATCGCGACCGTTGCGACGCAGCGCCTGCAACAGTTCATATTCATAAATGTAGCCGCCGGTCTTCTGAGTGGCATCGCCGGGAATGGCGAAGGCCGCTGCGCGCTTTGGTGTTCGTTCAGTCATATGGCGAGTTGCTCGCTGGCAAAGGTTTTGAGAATTCGGCGCTCGAACCAATGGACCGCCGCATAGAGCAGGCTTGCCGCCACGGCGAGGAGGATGATGGCGCTCCAGAGCATGGCATAGTTCGAAGTCGAGGCGGTAAGAGCCATTAGGCTTCCAATACCTGTGCCAGTTGCCAACCATTCCGCAGTTGTAGCGGAAAGGAATGCCGCTGGCACCGCCATGCGCGCGGAGGCGAAGATCGCCGGCAACATGGCGGGTATCTGCGCATGGAAAATTCTCTTCCAGGGCGAGGCAGCATAACTCGCAAACAGGTCGAGCACTGATTGGGGCGTCCGCCGCATGCCTTCGAGGCAAGCGGCGAGCGTTGGAAAAAAGATCATGACCGCGACGATCACAATGGTCCCAACCGCCCCACGACCGAGCGCCAAAACGAGAAGAGGCGCCGTCGTTACGATGGGCACGGAGCGCAGGGCGATGGCGATCGGCAACATGCCAGCGGCAAGCCGGGGGCGAAGTACGAGCAGAATGGCAAGCCCGGCACCCAACAGGAGGCCGACGAGGTAGCCTGGAAAAGTCAGCGATAAGGTCTGCCAGAAAGAGTCGGCAAGGATTGCGCGATTGGCTGACGCCCCAGGGTCCGTGACGAGGAAAGCAAAGACATCCTGCGGGCGTTTTGCAAAGAATGACGACAGGCCCAGGACGTTCATCAGGCCAAGCCAAAGCGCCAGAATGCTCACGGTCAGAAGCGCGAAGCTTCCAACACTATTGGTCAGGGCAGCCGCCCTTGACCGTGGCAGATCCTGGCGACTGGCCGAAAGCAGCAGCGGCGGAGGTCCCGCGCCAAGGGTGCGCCCGAGCCAGCCGAACAGCCAGAATCCCAGAGCCGAAAGGGTGGCGGCCAGGGCAGCGATGGCCCAGGTCATATCTACATCGAGCCCGCGCATGGCACGAACGCTGAGGACACCGAGGCCACGCTCGGCACCGGTGAACTCGCCCACCATGGCGCCCAGAAATGCCGCTGGCGCGCCGATCTGCAGGCCCGCGGTAAAATAGGGAAGCGAGGCCAAGGCGCGAACATGGATGATTTCACTCACCCGCCCGCGCCCGTAGCTGCGCACCAGATCGAGCCAACTGGCCGGCATGGAGCGGAGGCCAACCAGCAGGCAGAGATAGGTCGTGTAATATGTGGCGAGTGCGGCCAGGACGATCTGCGGGCCATCACCGACGCCGTAAATGACGCGCAGGATCGGACCCGTTGCGACGAATGGCAGGCAGAAGAAAACCAGCGCCACACCCGAAATCAAACGCTCGACACGCGGCACAGCCAGCGCGATCGTGGCAAGCACTGCGGCCGCAGCATTGCCGAGGACGAAGCCGATGGTGGCGGATTTCAACGTTATCCCGGCCGAGGCGAACAGCAATGGCGCTTCGGCAATTATGGCCCGAAGGACGTCCGCGGGGCCGGCAAAGACGAACAGGCCCTGGGTGATGCTGGCCAGCGCCTGCCACAGGGCCAACCCTACAAGAGCGGTGAGAAGGCTCGGCACGGCTGCAGCGATACGGCCCGTCACGACGTCAGCAATCCATCGTCGGCGGCGGCCAATGCGCTAGATACTTCCGCCATTACCGCACGCTTGGCGCTGTCGCTGCCACGCATGCCGGTGAAATCGCCGACAATCCGGGCAGGACGTGGCGAGAAGACGATCACGCGGTCGCTGACGTTGACGGCCTCGGCAATGGAATGAGTGACCAAAAGCGTGGTGGTGCCGGGCTTTTGCCAAAGCGCCGGCAAATCCTGGTTGAGCCGGGCGCGGGTCAGTTCGTCGACGGCACCGAAGGGTTCGTCCAGCAAAAGCAGGCTCGGCTCGGTCACGAGACACCGTGCAATCGCAGCGCGCTGGCGCATGCCCCCGGAGAGTTCGGCAGGTCTGGTATCAGCAAACTGGCTTAGCCCGACAAGATCGATGAGCCCGGAAACCTTGGCCTCGTCTTTGCCCCTGCGGGCCAGCTTCAGCGCGAGGGCCACGTTCTGGCGCACCGTGAGCCAGGGCAGCAGCGCGGCATCCTGGAAGGCGAAGGCGAGACCCGCTCTCCTCGTGACCTCTATCGGGGTCTGGCCGCCAATCTGCACTGAGCCCACCGTCGGCTCTTCGAGCCCGGCGATCAGGCGGAGAAGGGTAGACTTACCACAGCCGGAGGGCCCGACCAGGGCTGTCGTTTCTCCGGCGTTGAATCGGACATTGATCGGCCCCACGGCGCTGATCGTCTTTCCGCCACTGTGAAAGGTCTTTTCCAGCTGCGTGCAGACTATGTCGGGCGATCGCCAAGCGTCAGCCGAGGGCATGCACGTCCTCGAGGATGGATCGGTCCCACAAATCGGCCGTGACACTGCGGCCGAGGAGCCCCAGCGTCTCGACGTTTTGCGCGACGGTTTCGTCCGTAAACCAGCCGAAGCCGAATTCGTCGGTGAGCGCTGAAAACATCAGCGGCACCTGGCGTTCGGCCTGTAGCTCCTGGGTGGGCAGGTCTAGCCCCTGGTCAGGATACATGTCGAGCGTCAGCGCCGCGGCCGCCCTCGGATCGGCCTTATAGTCGTTCCAGCCGTGCACTTCGCCCCGCATGAGGGCAACGAGGTCGCTTCGGCGATTGGCTATGCTGTCGTCGGTCGCGATATAGGTCTGCGAATGCACCGCGTAGCCGTGATCGGCCATCAGCATGGTGACGCTGACGACGCCCTTGATTGCCATGGAAACAGGAAGATCGGTTTCCCAGCAGAGGAGGCAATCGACCTGGTCGGCGATCAGCGGGGCAGCGTCATACTGGGTCGGCACGATCTCGATCTGGTTGATGTCGACATTGTTGATGGTGCAGAGCGCTTGCAGCACCGGCGTATTTGCCAGCGCCATGCCGATGCGCTTGCCGACCAGATCGGCCGGAGTGTTGACCGGATTGGCGGGAAGCGAAGCTATGACGAAGGGGTTTTTCTGCATGGCGACGCCGATGATCTTGAACGGCGCGCCCTGCTCTACCGAAGCCGAGGCATAGTCTGCTGCCGAAATGCCGATCAGGGCCTGTCCCGTAACGACGGCCGGATCGACCGGCGCATTGGGACCGCCGGGATTCAGCGCCACATTCAGCCCCGCTTCGGACCAATAGCCCTTCAACTTGGCAATGTAGCTGCCACCGAACTGTACCGAATGCAGCCAGCTCAGCTGCAAGGCGACGTCTTTGGTCTCCTGCGCAAAAAGGCGCGGTGACAGGGCGGCCAGGCCAACGGTTCCGAGGCCCGCAGAGACGAACTGGCGACGAGAGAGCTTGAGATGGGTCACGACGATCTCCAGGTTTCAGACAATATTTGAACGGTGCCGAAGCAGAACGAAAAGGCCCGGCAGGCTTGCGGTGAGGATCACGAGGCCAAAGGCGAGGCTCGCGGCAAAACCGGCAGCAGCGGTCGCGCCGGCCATCGGGAACAGCGCCGCGGCAGCGCCCTCGCGAAAACCCCAGCCGGCCACGGTTGTGGGGATGAGCATGGCGCAAAGGATCAGCGGCACGAGCACGAGAACTCCCTCGACGGAGAGCGTGGTGCCCGTGGCGAGGGCGCAGAGGGTGAAACTCGAGAGGTTCAAAGCCACGATGACGACCGCCAGCGGCGCTTGTTCGCTCCAGGCGCCTTTGGCAAAGAGTGCTGTCACGATCGAACCGCCCAGGTCAGGGCGCCAATGCCGGCGCGCCAAGCGCACCGCCAACAGGCAGACGACGGCGAGCGCCAGGAACAACAGCGCTGCCGCCCAAAGCTCATTCGTCCCGATCGAAAGCACCAGTCCACCCGGCTCAAGGAACGCCCAGACGACGGCGAGCGCCAGCAGGCCAAACATCGCGATCTGACCGGCAAGGCGTTCGATGATCACAGCCTTGGCGGCGATGCCGATGCCTGCTTGGTGTCGGGCGCGAACGGCTCGCGCTGCGTCGCCAAGGACGCCGCCCGGAAGCGACTGATTGACGAGTTGGGAGAGGTAATATTCGGCTATGGCGCGGCGCGGTGGGATGTCCTGGCCGAGACGCGCCGCGACACGATGCCAGCGCCAGGCCGATGCTATGGTCTGCAGGTTCACCGCACCAAAGGCCAGGAACAGATGGAGCCAGTCGGCCTCGGACAGAAGCGCCAAGGCGGCCGGTCCATCGGCGATATTCCACAAGAACCCGATGATGACGACGGGCGGCAAAAGGCGCAGCAACAGCTTGAGCGCCGCCCTGCCCCCTTCGCGCCTTTCAAGCTTGAACGCCGACGTCGTCATGGCTGCCCTCCGCCTGAGGACAGGACGGATATGAAGCGATCGCGAAAGGCACTCATGGGCCATACGGGCGCCGCAGCATCGGGAATGAGCCCTTCTGTGAAGTCCCAGGTCTCGAACAAGGAAAGGGCGGCCTCGGTGCCAACGAGATGGACAGGCACGTCTTGCCCCTCGATCTGAGACACGCTCTGGGCCGGCGGATGGTCGCCAAGGACGACCAACAGCCAATCGCGACCCGCGTGAAGGGCGGCAAAATCGAAGACGATCTCAAGCGAATAGTCGAGGGCCAACCGGTATTGGTCGCGCATCAGTTCGCGGTTCGCCCAGACATCGCCCCCAGGTGGACCGACATGCTGACTGGCGTCGAAAATCGAGCCGTCGCCCACGGCATCCCAATCGACAATGCGCGGCACAGGCGTCCACGGCGCATGCGACGAGAGCAGCGCGGTCATGGCGAAATCCGGCGTGCCGTCGTTAGGAAGAATGCGATCGACGGTGCTCAAGGTGTACTGGTCCGGCATCGTGGTCCAGTTGAACGCTTCGCCGTAGTAGTCGAGATCGGCCGCTTCATAGATGGCGTCGAATCCCATGAAGCGCGCTTCGGGCCAAGGCAGGGTGATGGCCGGCATGATGGTGGTGGTGCGATAGCCCGATGCCTGCGCCAGATGGTAAAGCGAGGGGCGAGAGCTTGCCAGCATCGCCCGGTAACGCGCCTGGTTGTCTATCGAAAGACCCGATGCCAGCGTCGCGTGCGCCAACCAGCTCTGCCCGCCAGCGACCGGCGAGGTCAGCCAGCCCGACCGCATGGACAGTCCCGCGGCGGCCAATTTGCGTTCGGATGCCTCGAGACGAGCCAGATGGGTGGGGGCATAGAGGGGGTTTCGATAAGCCGTTTGCCCGTAGCTTTCGACGAAGATGACGAAAACATCGCGCCCGGCCAGGCGATCGAAGAGATTGTCACGTCCGGCAAAAGGGTCGGTCTGCGCTTCGGTTTCGAAGGCCGCGAGATCGGCGTAAAGCGTCCGAAACGTCGTGGTCCGGTCGACGGCCAGTTGCGTCGAAAAACTGCTGCCAGGCAAATCCACCGGCAGCGTCCACGCCTGCCTTGCAGCGCCCACATCGGCGATGACAAAGAAGAACGCCACAAGACCGAGGGCTCCGGCTCCGAGCTTCGCACCCCTGCCCGGTTGGAAGCGGCTGATCCGGCCCGTGCCCCACCAGAGGATACCAGCCAAGGCAAACGGGACAAGGCCGACGCCCACCGCCAGAATAATCGCCAGCGGCCAGCCTACCGAGCCGCCGGCCAGCCGCAGCCCGGCTTCGGCGAGTGGCAGGTCCATGAGGGGGTTGAATGAGCGGTTGAAGGCAGTGAACGTCGCGAGATCGGCCAGTTTCAGCACCGATATGCACGTTAGGAGGAGGACAATCCCGGCCCGCGCGGCATAAGTCAGCGCGTGGCCAGCGGGCAGCACGATCAAGAGCCCCACGATGGCGAACCATTCGAGAGGCAACTGCACAAACATGCCTAGCGCAAGCGCATCGGGGTGGTTCCGTTGCGCCAAGACGGCATAGATCGCAAGGCCGGCGAGGAAAAGTCTGGTGATGCCGGCTTGTTTCCCGGTCAAGAGCGACGCCTTGCCAGCCAGATCACGTCACGGCCAAAGGAGTAGGCCAGAAGCAGCGTTGCGATCGCCGCAAGGCTCCAGGACACGGGACCACTGATGACTGGCGCGAGCAGCGCAATCAGCGCCGCAATTTGCACCACGCAGATCGCCTTGCGCGTGAAACGCTCGGGGAGCGGCGCCAGAAGCCATGGCCATACAAAACCTGCGCCGAAGAACAGATAGCGCATGCTGCCAAGGGCAAGCACCCATGCTCCTGCCTTGCCAGACTGCCAGCACAGCAGAGCGAGAAGGAGCGCAAAGATGGAGTCGATCTCCATGTCGAAGCGCGCGCCGAAGTCCGAGACCAGCCCTTGACGGCGCGCAAAATACCCGTCGACGCCATCGAGGCAGAGCGAGAAAACGGCGATGGCAAGTACGGCCCAGGCGAGCTGGTCGCTTTGGGCCAAAAGTCCGGGCACAACCAATAACGCGCACAGCGCAGCGATGATCGCGGCTCTCGACAGCGTGACAATATTGGCAATGCCCAACCGAGCATGCGGATAGTGGCGTAGCAGCGCCACCCCCGCAAGAGCGGCAAAAGCGCCGAAGACCAGGAGTGCCGTGATGGCACCGGCGACCGATTGCGTGAGGGTCGAGCCCAGCGCAAGCACCGCCGGTGCAAGCAACAGGCACGCAATCAGATATCGCACGGCAACAGGCGAAGCGCGCCGATAAGGGCACGAAGACAAGCGCCGCGCTGTTTCAGCTTCTATCATGCTTGCCCTTGCCAGAACTCCTGCCCAATGACGACAATTATGTCATGTTACGGTATCTCCGTAAGAGTGGTTCACCGAAAGCATGGAAAAAGGCAATGAGCACCGCGGCCGGCTACAAACCTCTTGCCAAGATCTTCCATTGGTTGACCGCACTGCTGGTGCTGCTGACCATTCCTGCAGCGTTGATCATGCTGACACCGGGCATCGGGCGGTGGTTGCAAGACCCGCTGTTCATGTTCCATAAAAACATTGGCGTCGTGCTTCTCGTCTTGGTGGCAGCGCGGCTGGCGTATCGCCTGCTCAATCCGCCGCCGCCCCTGCCGCAGAGCATGCCACGCTTCCAGCGGTATCTAGCCGAAACCACGCATTGGCTGCTTTATGGCTTGCTCCTCGCCATGGCGGTTTCCGGGTTCATCCGCGTTATGGCCGGCGGCTTCCCGCTGGAGCTTTTCGACCGGTTTGGCATTCAAAACCTGGTTCCACGCTCGGACAGCCTGGCGGAAACGGCAAAGCGGATTCACGCCGTCCTGCGATTTCCTTTGATCACGCTGATCGTGCTCCACATCGCCGCAGCGCTTTTCCATGGCCTCATCAAGCGAGACGGAATTGCCAACCGCATGCTGCGGTAGGGACGAGAACGCTCGGAGTATTGGCTTTACAGCACCAATCAGGTCGGCATGGGCACCGTCCTAGGATAGTCAGTATAGCCCTCCGGTCCTTCCCCATAAAACGTATCCTTGTTCGGTGTATTCAAAGGGAGGTTTAGTCGGAGGCGCTCGGCCAAGTCCGGGGTGGCGATGTAGTCCCGACCGAATGCTAGAGCGTCAGCATGCCCAGCCTCGATAAAGCGCTCCCCATCTTCCTTGGACATAAGTTCGTTGGCGATGACCGGGCCACCGAACCGGCGCTTGATCTCGCCGAGCAGGCTGTCTTCGGCTTCGATCTCGCGCACGAAAATGAAGGCGATCTTCCGCTTTGCCAGTTCATCCGCGAAATAGCCGAAGATCGCCTTGGGATTGCTATCACCCATATCGTGCTCCTCGCCCCGCGGTCGGAGATGGACGCCGACCCGATCGGCGCCCCACACGTCGATCACCGCGTCCACGATCTCAAGGAGGAACCTGGCGCGGTTCTCGACGGAGCCGCCATAGTGATCGGTGCGCTTGTTGGTATTGTCCTGAAGGAACTGGTCGATGAGATAGCCATTGGCGGCATGCAATTCGACGCCATCAAAGCCAGCCACCTTAGCTCTCTCCGCGCCCCGTCGAAAGTCCTCGACGATGCCAGGGATTTCTTCGGTCTCAAGGGCCCGTGGAACCGGATGCGGCCGTTTCGGTCGCAAACCCGATACGTGACCGGCCGCGGCGATTGCGCTCGGCGCGACCGGAAGCTGACCGTCGAGCAGTTCGGGGTCGGAGATGCGACCGACGTGCCAGAGCTGCAGGAACATGCGACCGCCGGCTTCGTGGACATTCCGGGTGACGTTTCGCCAGCCTTCGACCTGGGCATCGTTCCAGATACCCGGCGTTCCCCAATAGCCAACGCCCTGTGGGGACACCGAGGTCGCTTCGCTCAGGATCAATCCCGCACCGGCCCGCTGCCGATAATATTCGGCCATCATGGCGTTTGGCACGCGCTCGACGCCTGCGCGCTTGCGCGTGAGTGGGGCCATGATAACGCGGTTTGGCAGCTCAAGAGCGCCAACCTGCAGTGGATCGAACAAACGGGACATCTGCATCTCCTTGGTATGGCAGATATAGACCCGCTTCATTTAGTGGACAATTTCCCTTCTGGTCGTCAGACCGTATACTTCAGGTCGTCAATTGGAGCGTGCGAAATGGCTCTTACCAATGCCTTCGCTGGCGTAGAAATCTTCATTACCGTGGTGAAGGCCGGATCATTCACCGCGGCGGCGGCACATTTGGGCATCACCAAGTCGGCTGTCGCCAAGTCGGTGGCCCAGTTGGAAGGTCGGCTTGACGTCAAGCTTCTGCATCGGACCACACGTCGCTTGTCGGTGACGCCTGAAGGCCTGGCCTACCTTGAGCAAGCCGAAGCCGCTCTCGATCAGCTCCGATCTGCGGAAGACGTCGCACGGTCCAAGGCCAGCACGGTTCGAGGCGTGCTGCGAGTGGACATGCCCGCGGCGTTCGGACGGCGGATCGCCATGCCGATCCTGCTGGATATTCTTAGGGCCCACCCCGACCTTCGCTTGGAGGCCAGCTTCTCGGACCGGATCATCGACCCTGTCGAAGAAGGCGTAGACCTCTGTCTTCGCTTCGGCGAGTTGCCTGACCGAACTGACATTGCCGCACGACCACTCGGATCGCAGCGCCTCGTTCTTTGTGCAGCGCCAGGTTATCTAAATGAAGCAGGGGAGCCACTAAACCTGCACGATCTTCAAAATCATCCCTGCATCCTCGGCAGCAGACAAGGCAGAGCCGCATCCTGGCGCTTCCTGGATGAGGCAGGGCACGTAAAGTCTGTTGATCCGCCGGCGACACACCTGGTGAGCGACGGGGAGGTAATCATCGATATGGCAGTCGCCGGTTTCGGCTTGTGTCAGATGCCGCAGTCTCTCCTCCAGCCTCACATTGATCGGAAAGAACTGGTCGAGGTGCTGCCGGATCGGTGCCAGGTGCGATCGCCGTTCAACGCTGTCTGGCCAGCAACTCGGGCGATGCTCCCCAGGGTCCGCATTGTGGTGGATGAGCTCGTTCGACGCGCCAACGCGAGAGCTCTCTAGCAAGCAGCCGGCGCCTGGAGCGGAGTCGGAAGTCGGGCAACTCTCCAGCCGACGTTGTGCTCCGGCTAGCTGCCCAAGATCGGGGAAGCTAGGAGATGGACCGACCTCCCGCGACTGTATGGCGTCTGCCAGCGCCACTCTGTGCGCTGGGAGCTACACACAAACGCAATTGAGCACGGAAAGCCTGCTGATTATCCTATTTGTGGGGGCAGTCGCTGGATGGACGGCCGGACAGATCGTTCGTGGCTATGGCTTCGGCCTGCTGGGCAACATTGCCGTCGGCAGACCGAGTGCGGTTTTTTTCTGTGCCCAGCAGCTTCGAACTCACCGCCGGCAGGCAGTCTACGGATGTATCAATTCTTCATGCGGACAAGCTCGTTTCGCGCTGTTCCATTGATATTATCGTCGATGGCTACGCTGAGCTTGGCGTTTGGACGCACCCGTCCTATCGAGGGCGCGGGTTGGCAAAGATTGTAGCCTGCGCCGGTATTCGCTGAGCTTGCGAGCGGGGCGTCACTGCCTTTGCTTGGCACAGTCATGCTTCAAATATTCGTTCTCAGAAGGTCGCAACGGCTTTCGGCTCTGAGATTACGGATCGCTATCAGGCCTTTAGCGCTAGTCTGCCTGCTGAAAATGACGGCGACCTCGGTATCTCTAATTGTCGCCATATGGCGGCCTTTGGCATGCAGCGAGCGCGCCGCGAATGACGGAATGGGGTCGGATATCGCCCTCGCCCGCTTGGTTTTTGGGTAGTGAGCGGGCCGGCAGATTGGGCGGAATTGTACACCACGGAGCTCAAGAACGCCCTAACTTACCAGCCGACTGTCATATCGGAAGGCATATGCGCGCAATTGGCACTTGCTCCTGCGGAAGAGGTATGGCGCTGTTCTGAGCGATGGCGCGTGCGGAACCGAGGGTAACCTAGCAGCCCTTATGGCCGAGCAGTTCACTGCCGAAAAACTGAACATGTGCCACGGCGGGGGCGGCGAACAGACCAAGCTGATTGCTGGCGCTTTCCGTTTCGAGAGCGCCTCTGTGCCCTGGATCGTATCGGCGCTGCCGTCGGTTATCCATGTACCAAAGGCAAGCGGCGAGACGACCGGATGGGCGGAAGGCCTGGGTTATTTCATGATGAAGGAGGCCCAGGAGGTACACCCTGGCGCGTCCATCATGATTTCACGGCTGATCGACGTGTTGGTTATCAGCATCCTGGTCTGGATCTCCGATACTCGCGTGTTAGGAGCTCGTTTACGCGAAGCACCGCACATTGACCGGCGCGAACCGTACTGCGTACGCGCAGTCTAGCCAACTCGGCTATGATAATGGACATCGCTGTGATTGCCGGTATCTTGGCGGCTCTCGCCATTATCACCTTGATTGCTGGCCCCTGGCCCGCTTCTGGCGTCGCCGCGGAAGCCACTGGTAAGCCTCGGGACTACCCCGCATGCAGCTTAGGGCCAGAAGCGGTAGTGTCAGTCTGCCTATTGGCCGCAAGGTCGGTAATCGCTGCCCGATCTCGATCCGTTACCTCGCCTGCGCATCCGCTGCTTCAGCGTCCTGACCGTCACGCAACGAAGGCGACTTTGCACCAGTCATGAACGCCACTGCGTCCGACATCGTGTAATCTTTTGGGTCGATGACGCAGAGACGTTGCCCGAGGCGATGCACATGTATGCGATCCGCTACCTCGAACACATGCGGCATGTTGTGACTGATAAGAATGATTGGGATGCCGCGGGCGCGAACGTCCTGGATCAGTTCAAGCACTCGTCGAGATTCCTTCACACCCAGCGCAGCGGTCGGTTCATCAAGGATGATGACCCGGCTGCCAAAGGCTGCGGCGCGGGCCACGGCCACACCCTGGCGCTGGCCGCCGGAAAGCGTTTCGACCGCCTGGTTGATGTTCTGGATGGTCATGAGACCAAGATCGCTGAGCTTTTGCCGCGCAATGCGCTCCATCTCGGCGCGATCGAGCTGGCGCAGCACCGTGCCCAGAAAGCCCGGCTTTCTTAACTCGCGGCCCATGAACATGTTGTCGGCAATCGACAGTGCCGGCGACATGGCGAGCGTCTGGTAGACGGTCTCCACCCCGGCATTGCGGGCATCGATGGGCGAAGCAAAGCTTACCTTCTTGCCTTCGAGAAATATGTCGCCGCTGTCGGGGCGGATGGCGCCAGAGAGCGCCTTGATCAAGGACGACTTACCGGCGCCGTTGTCGCCGATCACAGCCAGGATTTCTCCGGGCATAAGATCGAAGTCGCAATTGTCGAGCGCCGTGACCTTGCCATAGCGCTTATTGAGGCCGCGGGCGAAAAGAAGAGGTTCCATCAGGCAGACACCTTTCTGATCCATTGATCGATTGCCACGGCGCCGATGATCAGCGCGCCAATGAGCAGGTAAGTCCATTGCGCATCGGCACCGAGCAGACGCAGGCCAAGCGAGAAGACCCCCACGATCAAGGCACCAAAGAACATGCCGAGGATCGAGCCGCGTCCGCCAAACAGCGAGATGCCCCCAATCACCACCGCGGTGATGGATTCGATGTTGGCCGATTGTCCCGAGGTCGGCGAAACCGAGCCGATACGCCCGATCAACACCCAACCGGCGAAGGCGCAAATGAGCCCGGAAAGCATATAGACCGAGATCAGGATCCGCCGCGTATTGACGCCCGAAAGCTCGGCAGCCGTTGGATCGTCGCCTACCGCATAGACATGGCGACCCCAGGCAGTGTGCCGCAGCACGTAGGCAAGGAACACGACCAAGACGATAAAAAAGATCACGCCATAGGTGAAAACTGCTCCACCGAAGGAAAACGAGCGACCGAAAAATTGCAACAGCGGCGCCTGGCTTTCTATTTCCTGGGCGCGAATGGTTTCGTTGCCGGAATAAAGAAAGTTTGTGGCCAGCGCGATTTGCCAAATGCCAAGGGTAACGATGAATGGGGGCAACTTCACCCGCGCGATCAGCCAACCATTGATGAAACCGATAAAGGTCCCGACAACAAGTCCACTGGCAATGGCCACGGCCGGAGGCAAGCCCAGGCGAAACGTGAACTGACCCATGATCACCGAGCTCAGGACCATTATTGCGCCTACCGAAAGATCGATGCCAGCAGTAAGAATGACGAGCGACTGCGCCGCGCCGACAATCCCAACGATGGCAACCTGCTGCAGGATCAGCGTCAGTGCGAAACTCGAAAAGAATTTCGTGCCCAGAAGTGCGCCGAAGACAGCGATCGACAGGACCAGGACAATCAGCGGTACGAGAGCTGGATTAGAGTGAAGCGCATGCTGCAAGCGTGACAACAGGGTGACAGGGTGGTCGAAACTAGCAATCGTTTCGGCGTGACGCATAGGGACCTCATCGGCCTCCGCTTGGTTCGACATGGGCATCCCTCCCCGGTTCCCAGCGATGGCAGGGGCGGGTCGCGCCCGTCCCTGCGTAATCGAAATCAGCTATTTCAGCTTTAGCCCCAGCAAAGTTCTTCGCCTTTGGCGGTATCGATCGAGTCCACACCCTCAACAGGCTCATCGGTGACCAGCGTCACGCCGGTATCGAAAAAATCCTTGCCTTCGGTTGGAGTTGGCTTCGTGCCACTAACGGCCCATTCCTTGATTGCTTCGACCCCTAGCGCCGCCATCTGCAGCGGATATTGCTGCGACGTTGCGCCAATCACGCCATCACGCACGTTCGCAACACCTGGGCAGCCGCCGTCGACTGAAACGATCAGCACATCGTTTTCACGGCCAAAAGACTTGAGTGCTTCATAGGCCCCGGCAGCGGCTGGCTCATTGATGGTGTGGACAACATTGATCGACGGATCCTTGGTGAGGAGGTTTTCCATCGCCTTGCGGCCGCCCTCTTCATTGCCCGCAGTTACATCCTGGCCGACTATGCGCGGATCGGTTTCGTCGCCCCACTTGTTCACATCGCCCAGCTCGATGCCAAAACCTTGAAGGAAACCCTGATTTCTCAGGACGTCCACGGTCGGCTGGTTGATACCGAGATTAAGGAGCGCAATTTTTGCATTGGCGGCCTCGGCACCAAGCTTGCCGGCTGCCCATTTGCCGATCAATTCACCGGCCAGGAAATTGTCGGTGGCGAAAGTGGCATCGGCCGCATCCGTAGGCGTGAGCGGCGTATCGAGCGCAATCACGAGAAGCCCGGCATCGCGTGCCTGTTGAACCGATTGCACGATGGCCGATGTATCAGACGCAGTTATCAGAATGCCCTTGGCGCCATCGGCGATGCAGGTTTCGATGGCGGCAACCTGCGTTTCGTGATCGCCATCGACCTTGCCGGCGTAGGACTTGAGCGTGATGCCAAGTTCGGCTGCCTTGGCCTCAGCGCCTTCCTTCATTTTCACGAAGAAGGGGTTGGTGTCGGTCTTGGTGATCAGACAGGCGGTGATAGTCTCCTGCGCCATGGTTGGAACGGTCAGGACGGCAAAGCATATTGCTGTGCTCAAAAGAAGCTTTTTCATTTTCTCTCCCTCGCCATGCAAGCTGGGCTCCTCCCCTGCCTGCCGACGTTTGTTGATTAGACGCCCATATCGTGGCCAGTTCAATCCAGTCCGTCAATATATAAATCTAATTTATTTATTTATTCGCCAGGGGTGATCTTCCGTGTCTTGAAGCCTGCAGGTATGGTGGCGCGATGGGTCCCACACTTATCCGCAGCCTCAGCAGTGGCGTAAACCAAAGCGGCGTTCGCGATCACAATGAGCGCCTGCTGCTGACACTTTTGCAGCGCAACGGCCCCACCCCGGGTAGCGATCTTGCGCGTCTGGCAAACCTTTCGCCGCAAACAGTGTCGATCATCTTGCGCGAGATGGAAGCGGAGGGCCTTCTTTCTCGCGGCACGCCAATCAAGGGCAAGGTGGGTAAACCATCGGTTCCCATGCGTTTGGCTGAGAACGGCGTTTTGTCGTTTGGCTACAAGATCGGCCGACGCAGCGCCGTCCTGCTGTTGAGCGATTTCTGCGGAGTTGTCCGGCATCAGCTGCAGCTCAGCTACAAATATCCTATGCCGGGCCCGATCTTCAATTTTTTGCGGGAAGGCATCGATAAGATTACAGCTGGGTGCAGTCCGGCGGAACGCGACCGGATATGCGGCATGGGCATCGCCTCTCCCTTCGAACTCTGGAAGTGGAATGAACTGGTCGACGCCCCGGCGAAAGAATTCGCCGCGTGGAAGGACGTCGACTTCTTCGCCGAAGTAGCTCGCTTCTCCAAGCTGCCCGTCAGTTTGGTCAATGACGCGACCGCGGGATGCCAAGCCGAGCACATCTACGGGCGCGGCAAGGAATTCCGCGACTACGCATATTTTTTCATCGGCGCCTTTATTGGCGGCGGCGTCGTTCTCAATCATTCTGTTTATCAGGGTCATCAGGGCAATGCAGGGGCGTTGGGCTCTCTTCGCAGCTTTGGCCCGCATGGTGAAAGCCAGCAATTGATTGATACCGCCTCGATCCACCTGCTGGAGGCGCGCTTGGCCGAGAACGGCATCGATCCCCAACAGCTTTATGCCGAGCCGCAAGACTGGAGCCGCTGGGCTCGGTTTGTTGATCCCTGGCTTGGCCAAACGGCACAGGAACTGGCCAAGGCTAGTCTGTCCGTCTGTGCCGTGATCGATTTCGAGGCCATTCTGATTGATGGCGCCTTTCCTGAGGCCGTCAAGCAGGCACTGGTCGAGCGAACGCGACGCTACCTAGTCAACCAGGATATGCGCGGTCTCATCGCACCGCGGATCGAGGCCGGCACCATCGGAGGAAATGCACGAGCTATCGGCGCCGCCGCCAGCCCATTCTTCGACCTCTATTTCATGAATGGCAACGTTCGGCTTTCGGCCTAGCGCAACCCATCATTGGGTCGTGAATTGCCGCTAGGCAATATAATACATTGCGCCCGTTCATCCCCATTCGACGCATCTTTGTTACGTCAGCTTTCTGAGGTTAAGGCTCGCGTGTCACAAATAGCCGGGGTCAACCCGGATGTGACGCATCAGCTAGCGTTTCTGAAGGGAAAGATGCTGCGCGGGCCATGGTGCCCACGCATGAGAATGGCGCGCCAGTTAGGGTAAATCTGCGAACACCTACATTGAGATCACGAGGTGATTTCGAATAGGCCAACGGATGTTAGATGCAGCACTTCAGTTCAATGGCGGTATGGGGGCGGGCGGGGTGTGGTAGCGATGGAGCCCCATTTCTGCCCTTCCGACTTCCTAGAAGCAGCGGATTAAAGTCGAGGTAATGGCAAAGATGGAGTGGTGAAGGAGACCGTCCGCTTTGCAAGCCTTAAGGTCACAAAGCGAACGGCAGCTTTCGAGGATGGTGTGAAATGAACGACTATGCCGCTACGCTTGGCAGCAGCTCGTCTAGACGTTCCATAGTGGACGCCATGCCTGCTTCGAGGCCCATGTCGATCGACTTCTGCAGGTCCTCGGCAGACGCGTAGACGACCTCGGTGGTTACCAATGTTCGACCGGTGGCATCGGCAAAGGTGACATGCCAATTCGACCGCGGCATATTGGGGTTCACCACGCCAGCTTCGTCGCTGAAGCCATCCATGGCCGTGTAGCCCTCGATCGGGCTTACGGATTTGTAGTCGAGGCGGTTCCAGTACTTGTCCCCCTCGGGGGTCACCATGGCGTAGTGCCAGTACCCACCGTCACGGAAGTCCATGTGCTTGGTGCTGGTGGTAAGGGGCTTGGGGGCGAACCACTGGTCGAGCAGCTCCCGCTTTGTGTGATGGTCCCATACAGTCTGCCGATCGGCGTTGAACTCGCGCTTGATCGTGAGCGTGTGGTTCTCCTTGTCGGCTAAAAATTCATACTTCAGGTCAGCTGCCATTTTTCTTCTTATCCAAGTTTTGCAATAGGCCGTCGAGGTTGGTGTATCGGCTCTGCCAAATCCTGCTCTGCTCGCCGAACCATTGCTCGGCGACGTTCAGGGCTTCACGGTCGAGGGTACAGATCCGCACTCTCCCCCGCTTGTTGCAGGTGATGAGGCGAGAATTTTCGAGCACGTCGATGTGCTTCAGGAACGAGGGCAAGGCCATCGGGAATGGCTCCGCGAGCTCCTTGACCGTCGCCGCCCCCTTGACGAGCCGAGCTACGACGGCGCGGCGCGTCGGATCCGACAACGCGTGAAAAACATGATCCAATGCACTTCGTTCACTAGCCATATGGCTAACTATCTCGACGGTGGCAGGTCGTCAAGACGCAACTTAGTTTGGCGAAACTTGGCAGTCAGGCACTTGGAAGCATTCGCTCCAATACCCTGTCCTTCGCGACGTACTGGTGAACCAGTGCCGCCGCAGCGTGGCCAAAAGCCAACAGCATGATTGACCATGCAACGATCAGATGAAGCTGCTCTAGTCGATCGCCAAGGTCACGATTTTCTGCAAACGGGCTCGGAATACTCAACAACCCGAAAAAGGAAAGGTCGTCGCCCGAAAACCATTGCAGGCCAATGCCTAAAGCAATCTGGATGACCAGAAGGGCATAGAGGCCGATGTGGACGATCTTGGCAAGGATACGGGAAACGGTGGGGCCTTCACCGGGGAGCCGTCGGCCAAAAATGGCACGCCAGATGAGGCGCCCAACGATAGCAGCCGCCAGGCCGACACCCAGCGAAATGTGAACACCCTGCAGAGAGCGCAGGCCCCAATCTCGGGGAGCGTAGGTCCATGCCATTGAAGTCAGGAACAAAGCGACGACCAACACCGCTGTCGTCCAGTGCAAGAAGATCGTGACGGCATCATAGCGACGTTCTGATGGCTGGATCGAGCTAGCTATAGTCATAGCGTGAGCCTCCTAGGGCGGGATAACCCTCGCTCAATGACGGCCAGCAGCCTACTTAACTCATGGCAATCTGCGTGAATGTTCGGAAAGGAATAAGGGGCTCAACCGGCGAGACGCTCCCAAAGCCAGACGGAGCCCATGAACACCACCACGCCCGCCCCCGCGCTGAGGGTGGCACGTGCCACCATGCCGGGAGCGTATCGCGTGATGAACAGAATGATCGGGGCGGCAACAAGCACGATTGCCACCTGTCCGATCTCCACGCCCACGTTAAAGGCCGCTAGCGACCAGACAAGGGCGTCCTGCGGCAATGCCAACTCGGCCAGAACGCTTGCGAAACCGAAGCCATGAATGAGTCCGAATCCGAATGCGAACACTACCCGAATGTCAGGTCGTCTGCGCACCTGGGCACTCTGCTGGAGCCGCCAGAGGTCATGGAGACCGACCACGATGATGCTCAACGCGATCACGCTCTCGATGAGTTGGGATGGCAGCCGCACGATATCGAGCGTCGCCAATACCAGCGTGACGCTGTGCGCCACCGTGAACGAGGTCACGATCTTGAGCTGAGACCACAAAGGCCCGCCTAACAAGATCAGGGCGATCACGAAGAGGATGTGGTCGGGGCCGATGAAGATGTGGCGAATCCCCTCCAGCACAAAGGTGCCGATCACGTCCAGCAACGGTCGTGGAAGGCCATCGAACGAGAAGGATGGATTCTGCTGGTCGAGCGCGTATTGCCCCAGCAGTTCCTCGGACCGGTAGACGTTGGCGAACACCTTGTGCAGCGGGTCAGTGGGGAAAAGGTTGGCATCGACCGTGAGGGCACCCGACAGCGCAGCGGCAGAGAGGGTGACGTCGATGTCCGCATCGGACGCTGTAATATCCGTGACCGACAGCGGCACGGGGATTCCATTGGCTGTGAGCCTCAGACGCTCGGTCACCAGGCGGGAAACGGCCGCGCTGATTTCCGATGACAGCGGCGCGGCCAGCATCTCGGCTGTCGTACCCGGCGGAAGCGATGACGGCTCTTCTTGGATGAGAGCTAGATCAGGTAGCTTGACCTCGATCACCGTGCTGGATGCCCCAACATGAATGTCGAGCTGTCCGAACGTGATTTCATGAGCCTCAGCCGGTGCACATATGGCCAACAGGCAAAACAGGAGGCCCGCGAGCCGCCTCATTTCGGCTGCGCCGAATAGGACACCGACAAGGACTGTCCAGCGTCACCGCGCTGCTGGCTGATCACCTTGTAAGTCCAGTCGTCGTTCTGCAGGAAAATGTTGGCAGTCGGCTCGCTTTTAACCGGCTCATACTGATTTCGATATGCCAGCTCATGGGTGCCTTCGGCATCCAGCCGTTGGGCCGTAGCGTAGATCCTGACGATCCCGCCTGCGCCCGACAGGTCTACCAGGCTCGGAATCTGGACGTCGTCCAGTTCCCATTCGAGTGCTGTCGCGTTGACGGTAAGTATCGAGCTGTCCAGCACGCGTCGGGCAAAATCTGTGGCCTCGGTGCCTGTCAGAGCACCATCACCGTTGGCGTCAATGTCGCCAATGACCCTGGCAGCAACCTCGCTGCCGGGGGTGAGATCCAGTTCGAGCCCGACTGATCCTGGCTTGAGTGTCAGGTAAGCGCCTTGAACGAGTTCGTCGACGGGATGGGCTGCGGCCACGCCAGCAAGAGCAGTGACGAGCATAAAGGCGGCAGTTCCTGCTCTAAACACGGTTCTCAATCCAAAGCCGCCCAGGCAGCGCCGTAATCGTTGATCGGATCGCGGTACATGTTGTGCAGGTGATCGGTCGGATCCCCGCCGATGTCCTGCGGCGAAAACTCGAGCAAGATGGTCGGGCCTGTCACGCGCCAATATGAGCCCTGTGTGTCGTCGGCACTGCCGAACCAGGCGAGATAGGTTTCATCAAGGTTGGCTTCAATCGCTGCGAGTTT
>Ga0126314_10000471_pt1 | contig 19392 bp, 18 predicted proteins | sample Plot105B_FD_92535 | JGI IMG/M metagenome (GOLD analysis project Ga0126314, IMG submission 92535) | Serpentine soil microbial communities from UC McLaughlin Reserve, CA, USA - Plot105B | ecosystem: Environmental > Terrestrial > Soil > Grasslands | place: USA: UC McLaughlin Reserve, Lake County... | reverse complement strand
TTGGCGGTCATGTTGACGGCGTCCTGCCAGTCGGCCCAGACCTCGGCGACGGCCTCCTCGGCTCCGGTGGCCATCGCCGTCACCCCTTCTTCCTCAGCGCCGACGGTTTGTGCACTGCCTCGCCGCCGCTCTTGTCGCTGCGCACGAGGTACTGCGGATCGTCCTTGCTGGCCCGTACCTTCCGGCCCGCCAGCTCGGTGTTGTCGGTGATCTTCTGCAGCACCTCGCCCTCGGCATTCCCGCCGTGGCTCTTCCAGATAACTCGGTCACCCTTCTTGAAGTCCTGGCTCATCTCCTTTGCTCCTCCTTGGTGTTTCCCTCGATCGTGGTTATGCCGCGCCTAAACTTAATCGATCTGTGAGAACTTATTAAGCACTTTGTTTAAAATATCCCCGTCCGGGATACCAAGCAGTGGCATGTTGTTTCGAGCGGAGGAGTTCCGATGAGCCAGATCCAGCAGTCCGTCGACGTCGACGTACCAGTGAACGTCGCCTACAACCAGTGGACGCAATTCGAGTCGTTTCCGCAGTTCATGTCCGGCCTCGAGTCGATCACCCAACTCGACGACACGCGCAACCACTGGGTGACCAATATCGCGGGCGTGGAGCGGGAGTTCGACACCGAGATCACCGAGCAGCACCCGGACGAACGGATTGCCTGGCGCAGCGTCGGTGGCGATGCCGAGCATGCCGGCGTGGTGACCTTCCACCGCCTCAGCGATACCTCCACCCGAGTGATGATCCAGATCGACTGGCAGCCGTCCGGCGTGGTCGAGAAGGTCGGTTCTGCCGTCAACGTGGACGAGTGGCAGGTCAAACGGGACGCCAAGCGGTTCAAGGAGTTCATCGAGTCCCGAGGTTACGAAACCGGCTCCTGGCGTGGCGACGTCGAGGCAGGGTGACGACATGAGCGGCCACGCCGAGGAGGTCCGGCACGTCGCGGAGCTCCTCGACCGGGCGATCCGCCCGGCTGAGGGCCGCCCCACTGAAGACATGGTTTCCCGACGGGCTCGACACCAAGGGGCTAAGCCTGATCAAGGTGCACGTTAACTTCGCGGAGTACCGGGAGTCATCGTCGAGCAAGGTGCGCCAGCTGATCGGCGCGGCGTGGGCAGCGGCGACCGGTGACCGGGACAAGTTCCCTGGCACCACCGGTCGGTGGATCTCTAGGGGTTCGTCACGACGCAGCGGATAGCGGGCCAGGTCTGCTGGCTCGACTTTCACCGGCGTCAGCTTGCTCGGCGTCGAGCTGTCCGGGAACGATCCGACAGGTTGAGCTTCGCCTGCGCCTTTGCCGTCTTGACCGCCCCAGTGAGAGTGTTGATGTCGTATGCGCCGTACTGTCGGCGCCCGTTGATGAAGAACGTCGGTGTGCCCGCCACTCCGCTGGAGCCGGCGGAGTCGATGTCTTCGGCTACCCGGTCGATGCCGACATGGCGGCGCAGATCCTCGCGGAACCGGTCGACGTCTAGCCCGAGCTCGGCGGCGTAGTGCATGAGGTGAACCGGCCGCAGCTCCTGTTGATGCTCCAGCAGCAGATCATGCATGAGCCAAAACGCACCTTGCCGGTCAGCGGCCTCAGCCGCCTCGGCGCTCAGCGCAGCGTTCGGGTGCACATCGTTCAGCGGCAGGTGTCGCCACACGTACCGGACGTCACCGAAATTGGCCAGCAGCTCGCGTACGACGGGCTCGGCCTGCCCGCAGTAGGGGCACTCGAAGTCTCCGTATTCGACAAGAGTCACCTGCGCATCCGCCGGGCCACGGATGTGGTCCCGCTCCAGGTCGACCGGCACGGCCAGATCTACCAACGTCTGGGCCGTGCCGAGCAGCGCGCGGGTCCGATGGGCTGGCGAGAGTCGAGCGGTAAGCCCAAAGACCATCCAGGCGAGCAGGGAGGCGAGCACGGCCGCCGACAGGATGCCGAGCTTGGCTTCCTGCAGTTCCGGCCCGGAGAAGGCGAGGCTGGCTATGAGCAGCGAGACGGTGAACCCGATGCTCGCGATTGCGCCGGTCCCAGCGAGCGCCGCCCAGCCGACCGGAATACGCAGTCGCCCCCGGGTTAGCCGGCTAACGAGCCAAGCGGTACCAGCGATGCCGATCGGCTTGCCGAGCACGTAGCCGGCGACAATACCCAGAGTGATGGGGGACGTGGCGGCTCGTACCAAGAACTCTCGGCTAATCTCGACGCCGGCGTTGGCCAGCGCGAAGATCGGAACGATCACGTAGCTCGTCCAGGGGTGGTAGGCCCGCTGTAGGCGCTCGTTCGGCGACAGCGACTGGGTTAGGCCTACCCGCGCCGACTCGGCGAGCTCAGGGGTGGGCTGCTCGCGGAAGAGCCGGAACAGGTCGGTGGCCCGCTCCAGGTCACCTCGCTTGGGCGTGTACGCGGAGGTGAGGAGGCCGAGCGCAAGACCTAGCACGACCGGCTCGACCCCGGAGGCCTGCAGTGCGACCCACGCTGCGGCGCCGAGCAGGAAGTAGAGCAGCCCGTAGCGGATACGGGCGAGCCGTAGCAGCAGTATGCCGCCGAGGATGCCGAGCGCCAGTAGCAAGGGACGGAGCCCAACCGGGCCGCTATAGACAGTCGCGATCACCAGTAGGGCCACGAGATCATCCACCACGACCACCGTGAGCAGGAAGATCCGGACCCGATCGGGGAGTCCTCGCGCCACCAGCGCCAGCAGCCCTAGAGCGAAGGCGGTGTCGGTGGACATCGTCGTCCCCCAGCCAGCGGCCGAGTCCCGGCCGCTGTTGATGGCCAGGAAGATGACGACCGGCACGGTCATGCCCCCTATCCCCGCCAGCACCGGGAGTGTGGCCCGACGTCGTTGCCGCAGCTCGCCAAGGTCGAACTCCCGGCGTGCCTCCAGCCCGACCACGAAAAAGAAGAAAGTCATCAAGCCGCTGTCGACCCACTCACGCAGGGTCAGAGTGAGGCCAACGTCTCCGAGCCGGATCGTCAGGGGTGTTTCCCATGCCGAGGCGTACGCCCCAGGAGCGAGGTTGGCCCAGGCAAGCGCCGCCACGGTCGCCAACAGCAATACCCCGGCGCTGCCAGACTCGGTTTGCAGAAACGCACGCAGCGGGGCCTGCAGGCTGCGCGACCACGGCGTCCGGCCCGAGAAAGGTCCGGTCGGGGTCGCGGGCTCGGTCAGGGCTACCTCCTCCGACTGCTGTGGTCGTGACCATCGTCGCGACCGTACGCCTTGTTGGTTTGCCTTGTCTTGCGAGCCCCGGCAGGGTGAGGGTGAGCAACACCGCGACGCGGGAGCAGAGCGGCGGAGGATGCGGGATTCGAACCCGCGAGGGCGTGAACCCAGTCAGCCGGTCGTCGACGCTCCCCGCCGCGATCCCACTGGCAGCACCTGCTCGAACGGGCTCCGTGAAAAGCTGCGTACGCGTCCACCATCGGTTCCGCTGCCGAGTCGCCAGCACCACTGTGCAGGAACACCGCGACTGGCATCCGGACATCGGCCGGCAGGTAATCGTCGATCTCTAGGGGACGCACGCCTCATGCTTGGCTGCGGTCCACCAAACCGGCGAAGGTGCGCAGCATCCGCGCGACATCGGGCTCGCGCCCCGTTACCAGCTGGAGCGTATCGGCGGCCTGGTGCACGACCATATATCCGCCGTGCAGGACGCGGCAGCCAGCGGCTCGGGCGGCATGCAGTAGAGCTGTCTCCAGCGGCCGGTAAACGATGTCGGCCACCCACAGTGCGGCATGCAGCAGCGTCGGGTCCAGGGGTATGCCGGGCTGGTCCGCCATCCCGGTCGGCGTGCAGTGCACCAGTCCGTCAGCCGCGGGGATTAGCACTGGCAGCTTGTCTGCTTGGCTCGCCTCGACCCGGGCCGCCGGGAACCTCGCCGCCAACTGTGCGGCCAAGGTCACAGCCTTGTCCTCGTCCCGGTCGACGAGAATCAGGTGCTCGACCCCGCTCTCGAGCAACGCGTCGGCCACTGCCGTGCCGGCGCCGCCGGCTCCGAGCTGCACGACGACGTCCTTCGCCGCCCCGGGCAGCTCGGTGGCCAGGGCGGTGGCGAATCCGCGCTGATCGGTGTTATACCCGGTCGTCGCCCCGCCGGAGAAGATCACGGTGTTTACCGCGCCCAGCCGGGCGGCTTGCTCGGCCACTCGGTCAAGGTGCTCGACGACCAACTGCTTGCATGGATGGGTGATGTTCAGGGCGTCATAGCCGAGCGTGGCGGCATAGTGCAGCAGGGTGCCGATCTCCGACGGCGGCACGCCCCAAGCCGTCAGGTCGACGGTGCGGTACACGTAGTCCAGGCCCAGAGCCCGAGCTTCGAGCATGTGGATTGCCGGCGACAGCGAGGGCCCGACGCCCGCGCCGACCAGCCCGACCAGATACGGACGAGGCAACACGGCCTGCCTCCCTTCGAAGTCTGCCGCGGTTTACCATTGTACTAACCGGTACGTACGTGGTGAAATGGCGAGTGTCGGACGGAGACCCACCGGGCCCTTCTCCCGGCATCCTCGCAGCCACTCGACGGACCAAGGAGTTCCGGATGGACGAAGTCGTCATCGAGCCGAAGGGCTCCCACGAACCTGAGGGCGTAAGGACGCCGAAGAAGGCGGCGATAGCCGCCTGGATCGGCAGCGTATTGGAGTACTACGACTTCTTCATCTACGGCACTGCGGCCGCCCTGGTGTTTCCGAGCATCTTCTTTCCTCAGGGCAACCAAACCGTCGCGACCATCGCTTCGCTGGCGACGTTCGGGGTGGGTTACGTGGCGCGGCCGGTCGGCGCCTTCTTCATGGGCCATCTCGGCGACAAGTTCGGTCGCAAGCGTGTCTTGATCGCCACATTGATCCTGATGGGCGTCTCGACCTTCGCCATCGGGTTGCTGCCGACCTACAGCCAGGTCGGCGCGCTCGCTCCGGCATTGCTCGTGCTGCTGCGGCTCTTGCAAGGTTTCTCCGCATCCGGTGAGCAGGCCGGCGCGAACTCCCTGACATTGGAGCACGCCCCGCCCGGTCGGCGCGCTTTTTACAGCAGCTTCACCCTCAGTGGCACCCAGGCCGGTTCAATTGTGGCCAATGCCGTGTTCTTGCCGCTGGCGGCCGTGCTGTCCAAGGAGCAACTGCTGTCCTGGGGGTGGCGGATCCCGTTCTTGCTCAGCGTTGTCGTCGTGGTTGTCGGCCTCATCATCCGACGAACACTGGACGAGACGCCCGCCTTCATGGAGGAGGTCGCCCACCACGAGGTACCGCGAACGCCGCTGGCGGTCCTGTTCCGTGATCATTGGGCGAATGTGCTCCGAGTCATTGTCGCCGCGCTGGTCTCGGTGGTCAGCACCATCTTCGGGGTCTACGCCTTGGCGTATGCAACCAAGGACGTGGGCATCAGCTCCACTGTCATGCTGTGGGTGGGGATCAGCGCCAACGCGGTCGCGCTCTTCGCCATCCCGCTCTGGGCGACCCTGTCGGACAGGATCGGCCGCAAGCCGGTGTTCATCGGCGGCGCACTGGGCTCCGGGGTCTTGATCTTCGCCTACTTCGCAGCCATCTCGGCGCAAAATATCGTGCTCATCTTCCTCATCGGTGTCCTGATGTCCGGAGTCGTTTACAGCGCAGCTAACGGTGTGTGGCCCTCCTTTTACGGTGAGATGTTCAGCACGAATGTGCGGTTGTCGGGCATGGCCATCGGAACCCAGATCGGTTTCGCTATCGGGGGCTTCTCCCCCTCCATCGCGGCCGCCATCGAGGGGGAGGGCAGCACCGGGTGGGTTCCGGTCGCGGTCCTCGTCGCAGTCGCCTGCCTGCTGTCCGCCATTTCAGCGGCCACTGCAAGGGACAACTACAAGGTGCACCTGAACGACCTGGGTCTCAGGGCAGAGGTCCAACCGGCGGCGTGAACGTCGGATCGTCGACCCGCCCGGGCCAGCGCGTCGTCATCGAGCACGATGTGCCGGCTCGGATGCGGGACGGCGTCGTGCTGCGAGCCAATGTCTACCGGCCTCCGGACGATGGTGCGTACCCCGTGCTGCTGTCGCGCCAGCCGTACGACAAGAACACCAACATCAACCCGGTCTCGACCCGACGTACTGTCCTATACCAGCGCAGTCCTGGACGCCCCGTACACGGTGATCGGCACGTTGTGGATGACGCTGTTCGTCGCCTCTTCGGCCGCTGACACTGACTTCGTCGCCCGATTGGTCGACGTCTATCCCGATGGACGCGCGATCAATCTGGCCGACGGGATCATCAGGCTGAGCTGCCGGGCCGGCTACCCGGCTGCCGGCCGGATCGAGCTAGAGCGGGCGGTGAGTGTCACTCCCGGGACTGCGTACAAGCTGTGCATTGACCTCCAAGCCGCTGCGGTCACGTTCTTGCCGAGATACCGCATCCGGATCGACGTCACCTCCAGCAGCCACCCCCGCTCGATCCGGCAGACCAACACCGCCAGCAATCTGTTAGATGCCACCGAGCTCGTCGTCGCCTCCCAGCAGATCCTGCACGATCCGCAGCGCCCGAGCCGAATCCACCTGGCGGTGGTTCCCGAGGACAGGGGTGACGCGAGTACTTAGCGGGCGGTGAGCCAAGCCACTACCACGTCACCGATCATGGCGCGGAGATGGTCGCGGTTCTCCGGGGCGGCCAAGTCGCGGCCGAACAGGTACTGGAAGGTGTGCTGGTTGGCGACCTGGAAGACGCAGTACGCGCTGATCACTAGGTGAACGTCCACCGCGTCAACGTCGGACCGGAATTGCCCAGCGGCACGGCCCCGCGCCAGGAGCGCATCCAGCCGGGAGACCATTGGCGCCGAGAGAGTCCGCAACGAGTCGATCTGGCGGACGAACTCGCCACGATGGATGTTCTCGATCGACACCAGCCGGATGAAGTCGGGGTGCGACCGGTGATGGTCATAGGTCAGCTCTGCCAGCTTCCGGAGGGCGTCGACCGGAGCCAGGTCATCGACGGGAAGGTTGTTCTCCGCCTCACGGATCGTGGTGTAGGCCTGCTCCAGAACGGCGAGATAGAGCTGTTCCTTGCCGCCGAAGTAGTAGTAGATCATCCGTTTCGTGGTGCGGGTACGCTCGGCGATCTCATCCACTCGGGCGCCCGAGTAGCCATCCTCTGCAAACACCTGAGTAGCCACGGCAAGCAGCTCGGTGCGGGTGCGCTCAGCGTCGCGTACCCGCTCGGTCTTGGCCAGCGTGGACATGAGGCAACTCTAGGTCATCGGTGACTGTCGGCGGAGGGATAATGTACTGTTTGGTACACACCGTACGTCGGAGGCAAAATGCGCACCAGCGCCGCCACCGTCTGCCTCAGCGGCAGCCTGGTCGAGAAGCTGCACGCGTGTGCCGTAGCCGGCTTCGATGGCGTCGAGATCTTCGAGCCGGACCTGGTGGCCAGCGAGTCCGGGCCCGAGGAGATCCGAGCCCTCGCCGAGCGGCTAGGGCTGAGCCTCGACCTCTACCAGCCGTTTCGTGACTTCGAGGGCGTTACCGCGGAGCTCCTGGCCGACAACCTGCGCCGGGCCAAGGCCAAGTTCGCCCTCATGCAGCGGCTGGGCATCGAGACGATCTTGGTCTGCAGCAATGTGGCCACTGCCACCATCGACTCCGACCAGACCTCCGCCGACCAGCTCCGAGCACTCGGTGACCTCGCCGAGGGCTACGGCGTGCGGGTCGCGTTCGAAGCCTTGGCCTGGGGTCGGTTCGTGGACGATTACCGGCGCTCGTGGCGAATCGTCCACCGCGCCGATCACCCGCGGATCGGTCTCTGCCTGGACAGCTTCCATATCCTGTCCCGAGGCCACGATCCAGCCGGCATCGAGCAGATCCCGGGCGAGAAGATCTTCTACCTCCAGCTGGCCGACGCCCCCGCATTGAGCATGGACGTGCTGTCCTGGAGTCGACACCACCGGCTGTTTCCCGGTGAGGGCGCCTGGGATCTTGCCGCCTTCGTCAGCCATGTGCTGTGCGCGGGCTATTCCGGACCGCTGTCGCTGGAGGTTTTCAACGACATATTTCGGCAGACTGACGTCGCCCGGACCGCCGCCCACGCCCGCCGCTCGCTGGCCTGGCTGGAGGACGAGGTGGCGCAGCGGCAGGCCGGCCGAAGCCCGGCCGCAGCCGGTGGCGGAGGTCTCGTCAGACTGCCGCGGACGCCGAGCCCGGCCGGGCTTGACTTCGTCGAGATCAAGGCGGAGAACACCAGTGCCGTCGAGCAGACGCTCGGCCAGCTCGGCTTTACCTTCCGCGGGCAACACCGGACCAAGCCCGTACGGCTCTGGTCCGCCGGCCGTGCTCGTGTGGTCCTCAATGAGCAGTACGCCCGCGATCAGCAGCCCCACCTGGCGGCGCTGGGGTTCGACGTCGCAGACCTCGGCGGCGCGGTGGCCCGCGCCAAGGCTTTGCAGGCTCCGCCGGTGTACCGGCGGACGTACGCAGGCGAGGTAGTCCTCGAGGCGGTTCGGGCTCCGGACGGCACCGAGATCTTCCTCTGCCCCTCACCGGGGGACGGGGTTGAGCCGCAGTGGACCGCAGAGTTCGAGCATGGAGTGGGTGCGCTTAGGGGGTCAGGCGCCATGCAGCCGGCACGGATCGACCATGTGAACTTGGTGCAGCGTTGGCAGGAGTTCGACGAATCGGTGTTGTTCTACACCAGCGTGCTGGGGCTGGACGCCTCGGTGGCCGTCGAGGTGGCCGGACCCACTGGACTCGTCCGCAGCCAGGTGATGCGGACCGCGGACGGGTCCATCCGGGTGCCGCTGAACGTCGCTCCGCCGGTCTTGGAGAGTTCCGGACTACCCCAACATGTCGCTTTCAGCACTGATCGGATCGTCGACCTCGCCCGGGAGGCTCGGGATCGCGGGCTGGAGTTCCTCACCGTCCCGGACAACTACTACGACGACCTGGTTGCCCGGTTCGACCTCGCCCCCGAGACCGTCGCCCAACTGCGTGAGCTCGGTCTCCTCTATGACCGCGAGGCGGGCAGAGAGTTCGTGCACTTCTACACCGAGACCGTGGGCGACGTGTTCTTCGAGGTGGTCCAGCGGCGGGACGGTTACGACGGCTACGGGGCTGCCAACGCCCCCGTCCGGCTGGCGGCGCAGCGCGCGCAAGCGGGGTCGTCTCTCTGAGGACGCGGCCGTGAGGGCCCCGTGGCTAGGACCGGCGGCTCATTGAGCGACCACCGGCCGTCAGAGCGTCCGCAGCAGGAAGTCGACGGTACATGCAGCTGAGAGGGCTGGCCTGAGCGCCGCGGTGGCCAGGTCGGACGTGCGTACCAGGCGGCGACAGCGACCACAGCGCTCGACGCGCCGGTGATCCCGACCTTCCCATCGAGATCGGGCACATCGAGATCGGGGCCGGTCAGACCTAGCAGAGCGCCCAGGCCGTCCAGGATGAAGAAATCGTGGGTATCGGAGTGCGCGTGGGTGGGAATGATGTCGCCGACTGGACACGTCGCGGTGAGCATGCCGAACTGGTCACCGGTCTCATGGAGTACGTGCAACGCCAGCCGAAGAGCGAGTTGGACTTGAGGATGCTCGCCGCCGCTGCTGCCGTCCTGCCAGCGCCCCTCGGAGCTCCAGTTCGGGTCCGAACGAGTGGAGAGAGCCCGAGCGAGTGGAGAGAGTCGGGAGAGGCGACGCGAGCCGTCTTGAGACGGGAAACGTGCGGTGAATGGGCCTTCGGAACACTCTCCAGCCGTCTTGTGACGACAAACGTGGGCTGGGCTTCGGGGCAAGCCAGTTCGATTGGCACGAAACTGGTGGCAGATTGCAACACTGAATCGATTCAGAAGTGCAAGCTGCCCACAGCTTTTTCATGAAGAGGGCCAATTGCGAGGTCGAGCCCAATCTGTCCAGGCTCACCCTCTGGCCAGGCTGCGGCTGATCCCCTCAGCAGCGGTCCGCAGCGATGCCACGAGTCGTCCCCGATCACGTTTGAGGCTGCGGACGACCAGCCCGACGGCGGCGATGGCCTCACCGTTCTTCATGATCGGGACTGCGACTGAGCAGGCGCCCAGACTCATCTCCTCCGACGTCGTGGCGTAGCCCTCGGTGCGGGTCCGGGCGAGCTGTCGGCGGAAGGTCGCCGGATTAGTGATCGTATATGGGGTGACCCGGGTTAGCGATCTCAACGCCGTCTCCTGTACGTCCTCCGGTGCGTCCGCCAGGAGCACCTTGCCAACTGCCGTGGCGTGCGCCGGCAGTCGAGTGCCAACCCGGCTGACGATCGGCACTGATCGGTGACCGGAAAGCCGGTCGAGGTAGAGCACTTCAAGCCCTTCCCGTACGGCGAGGTGGACGGTGGCGAGTGTCGCTGCGTAGATGTCGTGTAGGAACGGCTCGGCGATCTGCCGCAGACCTGTTTGCACCGGCGCCAGCAACCCGAGGTCCCAGATGCGGCGGCCGACGACGTATTCGCCCGACTCACGGCGGGCAAGAGCACCCCAGGCTTCCAGCTCGGCGACCAACCGATGCGCGGTGGGCAGCGAGAGGTCGGCACGGGCGGCCAGCTCGGTCAAGCTCAGCTGGCGGTGCTCGGCGTCAAACGCGCCCAGCAGGCCCAGCACGCGCGATGTCACGGTTCGGCCTGCTGTGGAAGTATTGCCCGCCACCCAGGCTCCTTCCGCTCAGCGGAAGTCTAGCATCGCCGCACCCCGAGCGACTCGGTAGCGTTCGCCGGGTGACAAGCCCCAACGCCGAGGCAACGAGCGCGGAGACTTTCGATCCTGCACCGCCGACCGACCCCGACAGCGCCGTGACCAGCCAGTCTGCGATTACCGCCGAGATTCAAGCGATCGAGGCCCGCTATCGGGCTTCGGGCGTAGTTGAACTTCAGCCCCGGTTGGATTACCCACCGTACCGCAGCACCGTCCTGCGGCACCCGACCAAGGACTTGCGGCAGGTCGATCCGGAGACGATTGAGCTGTGGGCGCCATGCTTCGGCCATCGGGATGTGCACGCCATCGAGGCCGATCTGACGATCCAGCACGGTGGTGAGCCGATCGGGGAGCGGATCATCGTCACTGGCAGGGTGCTAGACGGCGATGGACGGCCGGTCCGCGGCCAGCTGGTGGAGATCTGGCAGGCCAACGCAGGCGGCCGGTACCTGCACAAGCGTGACCAGCATCCGTCGCCGATCGACCCGAACTTCACCGGGGTCGGACGCTGCCTGACCGGACCCGACGGGTCCTATCGGTTCACCACGATCAAGCCGGGGCCGTACCCGTGGAAGAACCACCGGAACGCGTGGCGCCCAGCGCACATCCACTTCTCGCTGTTCGGCACTGAGTTCACCCAACGGATGATCACCCAGATGTACTTTCCGAGCGATCCGCTGTTCCCACTGGACCCGATCTTGCAGACCGTTGTCGATGCCGAGGCCCGGAGCAGGCTGGTGGCCTGCTATGACCATGACGTGAGCCAACACGATTGGAACACCGGATATCGCTGGGACATTGTTTTGACTGGGCGCCGGCGTACGCCGATGGACGAGGAGGACGCGGCGTGAGCGCCGCGCTGCCGCCGACCCCCGGCCAGACGGTGGGTCCGTTCTTTGGGTACGCGTTGCCGTACGACCGTGACAGCGAGCTGGTGCCACCTGGTCACCCGCGGGCCGTCCGGCTGTACGGCCGGGTCACTGATGGCGCCGGTCAGCCGGTGCCGGACGCGCTGCTCGAGCTCTGGCAGCTCGACGAAGCCGGGTCGGTCGTTCAGCAGGAGGGCTCGCTACGCCGGGACGGCTGGACGTTCACCGGCTGGGGCCGTGCGTCCACCGATGACACCGGCAGCTACACCTTCACAACGCTCAAACCCGGTGCCGAGCCCGGCAAGGCGGCGTTTTTCGCCATCACAGTGTTCGCTCGCGGGCTGCCCAACCGGCTGTTCACCCGGGCCTACCTGCCGCAGGACGCCGCCGTGCTGGACGCCGACCCGCTGCTGTCCTGGGTGCCCGAGCCGGAACGGGCCACCCTCATGTCGCGGGCCGATGAAGGCGGGTTTCGGTTCGACATCGTTCTCCAGGGAGAGGGAGAGACCGTCTTCCTTCGCTACCCGGAACACTGAGTTATGCCCAATCTGTTCTGGCCCGGGGACGGACGCGCCGGTGCGCTGATGTCCGATTGGGCTCTGCTGACGGTGATGGAATCGGTCGAGCACGCCTGGCTGGAGGGTCTGGTCGAACACAAGATCGCGCCGGCGGAGGCGCAAACCCAGCTCCGCGGGCTGCTAAGCGAGGACGACCTGGCGGCCCTGGCCGACGGTGCGGAAGCCGGCGGCAACCCCGTGATCGGCTTGGTCCAATTGCTGCGCGAGCGGCTGAGCTCAGAACCCGCGCGTTGGGTGCATCGCGGACTCACCAGTCAGGACGTCCTCGACACGGCGCTGGTGATCTGCCTACGCGACGTCCTCGACCGGCTCGATGATGAGCTTCGCGGGCAGGTCGAGAGCCTGCGCGGACTCGTCTCGGAGCACCGGTTCACACCGATGGTCGGTCGTACCCTGACCCAACACGCCGTGCCGATCACGTTCGGCCTTAAGGCGGCCAGCTGGCTGACCGGTCTGCTGGACGGTGCGGAGGCACTGGCAAGCGTACGGTCCCGGCTTCCGGTGCAGCTCGGTGGGGCGGCCGGCACCCTCGCCGCGTCCACCGAACTGGCCCGCCTCCGCGGACTACCGGAACCGGCGCAGGTGTCGTGGCGGCTGGTCGAGTCGGTCGCCAGTGCGCTCGGACTGGCGACCGCAGTCCCGTGGCACACCTCGCGGTCCGTTGTCACCGCGGCGGGCGACGCCCTGGTTGGGTGCACCGACGCGTACGGACGGGTCGCCGCCGACGTCGCCACACTGTCCCGGCCGGAGATCGCCGAACTGGCAGAGGGCGGCGGCGGCGGCTCGTCGACCATGCCGCAGAAGCACAATCCGGTGCTCTCGGTGCTCATCCGCCGCGCGGCGCTGACAGGACCGCCGCTCGCCTCGACCCTCCACCTCGCCGCCGCGACCAATGTCGACGAACGCCCGGACGGATCCTGGCACGCCGAGTGGGCTGCGCTACGCGACCTCGCTCGCCGGACCGTGGTGGCGGCGTCGCAGGCGTCGGAGTTGATCACCGAGCTGGTCGTCGACAAAGATCGCATGGCCGCTAACCTGGCCGCAGTAACCGGAATCAAGGCAGAGCAGCAGGCGATGGCCGACCTGGTCGGCGCCGAGCCGAGCAAGGAGTATCTGGGCGCCACCGAGCTCATCATCGATCGGGTCTTGGCTCGGGCTGATCAACGACCTGGAGTGGTCTGATGAGCGTTCCGCGGATCAACGGGGTGCAGCTGAGCGATCCGAGTGCCGGACCGCTGCTGCTGCTGGGTAACTCCATCGGCACATCAGGCACAGCCCTGTGGTCGGCCAGTGCGGCCCTACTCGGAGAGCGATTCCATGTCGTCGCGTGGGACCTGCCTGGTCACGGCCGCAACACTGACCCCGTGTCGGCTGGGTTCACCATGGCAGAGCTAGCCGCCGGCGTGCTGGCCTTCGCTGATCGGGTACTGACCGACCGCGGAGAGCCGGGTGGGCGGCTGTACTACGCGGGCGACTCACTCGGCGGAGCGGTCGGGCTCCAGGCACTGTTGGATGCGCCTGACCGGATCATTGCTGCCGTGCTGCTGTGCACCGGAGCCAAGATCGGCGATGCCGAGGGCTGGTGGGAGCGAGCTGCGCGGGTTCGCGCGTCGGGCACCACTGTCGTGGTCAATCAGTCGGTCGAGCGGTGGTTTGCGCCAGGGTTCCTCGAGCGGGCGCCGCAGGTCGCCAGCCGGCTGCTGGACTCTTTACGCGCCGCTGATGCGGAGGCGTACGCATTGGCGTGTGAGGCGCTGGCCGACTTCGACGTTCGGTCCCGATTGGGGGAGATCGCCGTTCCGGTGCTCGCTGTTGCGGGAGCCGAGGACTTTGCGACCCCGCCGGAGCTGCTCGCCGAGATCGCGCACGGGGTGCAGCATGGCGAACTGCAGATCCTCGACGGGGCTGCGCACCTGGCGCCGGCTGAGGCGCCTGAGGAAGTGGCGAAGTTGATCATCAAGCAATGCGACTCCACGGAGCCTGGCCCGGACCGCTATGCGGCAGGAATGCAGGTCCGACGCGAGGTGCTCGGTGATGATCACGTCGACCGGGCCACCGCGGCTACGACGGACTTCACGCGGGACTTCCAGCAGTTGATCACCGAGTACGCCTGGGGCACCATCTGGACTCGCCCAGGCTTGGACCGGCGCAGTCGCTCCATGATCACTCTCACCGCACTGGTGGCTCGGGGCCACCATGAGGAGCTGGCCATGCACGTCCGGGCCGCCCGTAGGAACGGGCTCAGCGTCGAGGAGATCGAGGAGGTCTTGTTGCAGACCGCCATCTACTGCGGCGTACCGGACGCCAATACCGCCTTCCGCATCGCGCAGGCCGCACTGGTCGAAGTGGAAATGACAGACGTTGAGGATGATCAATGACTAAGGACGATCGATGAGTGGCGCCTATGTCTACGCTGCGGTCCGCACCCCATTCGGCAAACTCGGCGGCGGACTCGCGCAGATCCGCCCCGATGATCTTGCCGCGACGGTGCTGACCGGACTGCTGGCCAAGGCACCGCGCCTGGACCTGGGAGCGATCGACGAGGTCGTCTGGGGCAACGCCAACGGAGCCGGTGAGGAGAACCGGAATGTCGGCCGGATGGCGGTGCTGCTGGCCGGCCTGCCGACCTCTGTTCCGGCCACCACGGTGAACCGGCTGTGCGGGTCCAGCCTCGACGCGACCATGATCGCCTCCCGCACGATCGAGACCGGCGACGCCGACATCACCGTCGCCGGTGGAGTGGAATCGATGACCCGCGCCCCCTGGGTGCTGCTGAAACCGGCCCGCCCCTTCCCGCCGGGGAACCTGGAGGCCGTCTCGACGACCTTGGGCTGGCGGCTGGTCAACGAACGGATGCCCGCAGAGTGGACCGTCTCGTTAGGGGAAGGTAACGAACAGCTGCGCGAGAAGTACGGGATCTCCCGGGAGCGGCAGGACGCCTTCGCCGCCCGCTCACACCAGCTGGCCGACGCGGCCTGGGCCGGAAGTTTCTACGACGATCTCGTGATGCCGGTCCCCGGGACCGAGCTCGTTCGGGACGAGACGATCCGCTCCGGCAGCACCCCGGAGGCGTTAGCAGCGCTCAAGCCAGTGTTCCGGCCCGACGGCACTATCACGGCGGGCAACGCCTCTCCGCTCAACGACGGCGCCTCCGCCGTACTGCTCGGTTCGGAGACGGCCGCGGACCGCATCGGATCGTCGCCCGTAGCGCGAATCGCCGGTCGCGGTGCGTACGCGCTGGATCCGCCGATGTTCGGATATGCGCCGGTGGAGGCGGCCGAGCAGGCGCTCCGCCGAGCCGGCATCGGCTGGGCAGATGTTGGTGCGGTCGAGCTGAACGAGGCCTTCGCCGTGCAGTCCCTCGCCTGCATCGACGCGTGGGGAATCGATCCCGAGATCGTCAACGTACGCGGTGGCGCAATCGCCATCGGTCATCCGCTGGGCGCCTCTGGAGGCCGCATTCTTGGCACGCTGACGAAGGTGTTGCAGGAACGCCGGGAACGCTGGGGCGTGGCGGCCATCTGCATCGGTGTCGGCCAGGCACTCGCGGTCGTCGTGGAGAACATCTCAGGTGAGCTGCCATGAGAACCTTTATCACCGACGACCCGGACGCTGCACACCGTGGCCGAGATCGCCACCGCGGTGGGCTACCCAAATCCGTTCTACTTCTCGCGGCAGTTCGGCGCAGTGAACGGTGTCAGCCCCCGCGAATTCCGGGCCCGCGTGCATGAGGAGGCTTTACTCGAACAAAGGGCGTAGGCCGGTTTCCCTACGCCCAGTCAGCTCTCGGCGCACTCAGGCTCTTGATCTTGTGGCAGGTGTTTGATGCGAACCAACGCAAGCATGCCGATGATTTTAGAGCGACTCACGAACTTGCGATCACCTGAACACGCCTGACCGCCGGGAGGCCCGGATTTCGGGCAGCCTGCGGCCGGACACTGAGACCGGAATTGAGACTGGCCGCCTCGATGTTTGATGTAACGCCGTCCCGGGCCGATCTGATCCGAACGGCGTTTCCGCAGGTCAGAGCCTGTTTAAGGTTGGCGGAGGATGCGGATTCGAACCCGCGAGGGCTTGCACCCAACCCGCTTTCCAAGTCTGCCCTCAACCGGTCATCAATGTTCAGACCACACCGCGGGACGGCGATTACCTGCCTGCCACCGATCACGAACTTACTGAACGGTCGCGAATGAGACTAAAACTGAGAATGGCGGAGACTCAACCGGCCCGATCGAAACCCTGGAAACGCTGACTGGGGTGGAACCAAGGGACTCGAACCCCAACCCGTTGCTTGCAAAGTGGCGGAGCGGGCGTCGTTGAGGAGCGCCATTCGTGCCTGGCCAGCCGCGGATGGGGGCATTCAGAAGCGCCAAATCGCGCGCTTGTTGCTGCAGTTTGCTGCTGCAGGTTTGGCTACCGGCGCTGAACCCCGAAAGGGGAGGGCTGCCAGCTGTGTGCAGGCCTTCCAACCTTGCAGGCCGGCGCCCATGGTGTCTGCGGCGGCACATTTGTGCTCCGCTAAGCCTCCCAACCACGACGAACGTCCAGAAATGGGATGTTGTCGGGCATGAGTGGGAACCATCGCGTAGCCCTCGACGGCAACGGCAACGGCAACGGCAACGGCAACGGCAACGGCACCGCCATCGCGGACGGATGCCACCGCGGCTTTCGCGAGGGCACGGCTGACCTGAAGAGGCCGAAATCCCATCAACCAACCGCGAGAGCCGCTACGGTTAGCCGGAGGTCGGATGTAGTTCGTGCCAGCTGCGCTAACCGCAGTAGAACGGCTGACTGCGAACGCCAAATCCGCGCTTCAGTGGGAGGTGGGCATCTTGACGGACTTCCACTGAGTAGCAAGCTCATTCGGCTGAACAGGTTAAGCCATGGCGGGTGGGCAGGTTAGCTCCTTTACCGCATTGGAAGGCACCACGAGGACGCGCATGCTGCAGTTAATCTACTTCTCGATCATCTTTATTATTATTCCCGGAATCATCCTGGCTTTCTTTCTTATCTCCGCGCTCCTACCTGGCAGGGCCGCCGATCGTGACGCTAAGTTCTCAGGCCGCGCAGGATTCTGGGCAGGCCTGGTACTCTTTGCTGTCTATGCGGTCAGCGCTATAGCGAAAGTCACCACCCCTGATTTCAGTGCCGAGCGCCTTCCCTCGTTCAACTGGTTAGGTCTCATCATCGGCGTAATTGCCGGATTTGTCTTGCTTTTCTTTGTTGAGTTCGCCTTGCCATCTCGCGGCATAGGCGTGCTGACACTAGTTCTCTGCGCAGCGAGCACAATTGGCCTGTTCTGCTACTTGTTCAATTCTGGAATCCGCAACTTCACTATGTACCTCACATTGGGCGCATTGTTCGGCGTTTTAACGAACGTGATCGTTAATCCAAGTCTGGCGCGCGGAATACTTTCGAGCTCCCGAGTAACTTCCCCCAATCTAGTATGATCGGCCTATCCAGGCACCCCCCGGTAATCTGCGTCGGTCACGAGAACTTAATGCAAGCGACTATGGACGCCATGCCATCGCTCGACGATGAGATTGCCAGACAGAATCAGAGGGCAGCGCAAGCTCGAGCAGAGGCCGAGGCTAGGCAGAGGCCCAGTTGAGCACGTAGTGCCGAGACGCCTCGACCTCGTGGAGCGGCTCACCGGGACTAATGCGGATCATCAGATGTGATTCATCCGTCCCCTGCACCACAGCCTGTACGGCCTGGGCCGATACGTAGTCGACCTCGACACGACCGTTCCACTCTGGGAAGTCCGTGGCGAGCCGTGCATATACCGCGTCCAGTCCGGCCAGCGTGGCGGCAGTCGAATCGGTGGTCGTCAGGGCGAGCACGTCGAGGTCGCTGCGGCCCGGGGCGAAGTCACCCAGCGCCCACGACCCATGCAGAGCCAGGCTCAAAAGATCGTCGCCCAAGACATCTGCAAGGTCAGCGGTGAGGCGTTTAAGCACCTCTGCTGACTCTGCCATCCAGCGACCATAGGGCCCCGGTTCTGGGTCATCGGTGTCTTTCAATGACACCTCGAGGTCGACCTGGTCGTGTTCCATCCAGACAGGTGCGGCGCAAGTGCGGACAGGGCCCTGAGAATGCGCGGCCGGTCGGCCGCCGTGAGGCCGGCGCCGAGGCGCATACGCTCATTCAGAGTCCCAGTTTGGTTGTTCTCGGTTCCGCTCATCGGTGCGCCACTCTCGTTGGTTCAGCGCATGACTTCAGACCGACCGGTCGCGCCTGTCGACCGCGAGCGCTGTCGGAAGCGCGGCGAGCACGCCCGCGATCCCAGTCGTCTGGACAGAGGTCTGGTCTCGTAGGGCCCGATACCACGGGTTCCGCGTCGAGGGCTCCATGTCGCTGCGGGTCCGGGCAGACACCAGGCAATGACTCGGACGAGGCGAAGTTCCGCATGCCGACCCTCTACGGGACATCGAGCGCGCTAGTCAGCATCATCTCAGGGCGCGTCCGCGCGCCAGTCCAGATCATCGTAGAAGACGACCATGATGCCCTTGGGCAACGCTCCAGCCCTAACGACTGTTCCTGCTGACGAGCCGCCAGGTCTGCACCTCGCCCTTGCCTTTCACGTCGACGAGCCCCATCGGCTCGGTGACGAAGTCGTCGCGCAAGAGCTCCCAGGTGGGACGGGTGATCTGGATCTCGTTTGATGTCCCGTGCGACTCCATGCGGCTCGCCATGTTCACCGTGTCGCCCCACAGGTCGTAGAGGAAGCGGCGGCGTCCGATTACCCCCGCCACGACCGGGCCGGAGCTGATCCCGATCCGGAGCCGGAGGTCGCTCTCCGGCAGGCATGTGTGGGCGCAGTCCTTCATCTCTAGCGCGAGGTCGGCAAGCGCGTGCGCGTGGTCAGACCGAGGCCGGGGAACCCCCGCCGCGGCCATGTAGCAGTCGCCGATCGTCTTGATCTTCTCGACCTCGTAGCGGTCGACGAGTTCGTCAAATGTCGTGAACAAACGATCGAGCATCCCGACCACCTCGCGCGCGTCGAGTCGGCTCGCAAGCGGAGTGAAATCGACGACGTCGGCGAACAGGATGCTGGCGTCGTCGAAGTGGTCCGCGATCGTGTGCGGCTCGGCCTGCAGGCGCTGGGCAACCTCCTCGGGAAGGATGTTTAGCAGCAGCGCCTCGACGCGCGCCTGTGCGCTGTCGCGTCCTCGCGCGAAGGTTATGAGCAACAACATCGCCACAAGCGAGACCGCGACGATGTTGAGGACGACGAAGGTCCGGACGAACTCATCGGGCAGGTTGGCGCCGTCCGGCCGCACGACTTCGGAGAGAACGAGCGTGAC
>Ga0126314_10000470_pt1 | contig 19414 bp, 11 predicted proteins | sample Plot105B_FD_92535 | JGI IMG/M metagenome (GOLD analysis project Ga0126314, IMG submission 92535) | Serpentine soil microbial communities from UC McLaughlin Reserve, CA, USA - Plot105B | ecosystem: Environmental > Terrestrial > Soil > Grasslands | place: USA: UC McLaughlin Reserve, Lake County... | reverse complement strand
TCTATTTTAAATGCGGTTGAAGGTGGTGATACTGGTGCTATGATAGCGGTGAACTGCAAGGGTGAGGATGTGTTTAAGATAATCGATGGCCTGAAGGATGTGTATGCAGTGAACTTTAACTCGCCTACTCAACTGGTAATGGCCGGCACTACGCCTGCGATTAAGAAATTGGCTGAAATCCTAAAAACGGAGAAGATTTCCTTTAAACAACTGGAAGTTGCTTGTGCGTTCCACAGCCCGCTGGTTGCTAAATCTAAGGAGATATATAAAGAGGTACTGGACAAGGTTATATTTAATGATCTTGCATTGCCGGTGTGGAGCAATACCACTGCAGAGATTTATCCTGTGCAGGCTGCGGCTGTAAAAGAGCGCCTGACTGATCACCTGGTGAAACCTGTGAAATTTGTAGAGCAGGTGCAGCAGATGTATGCCGACGGTGCAAGGGTATTTATTGAGGTAGGGCCTGGTAAGGTGCTGACTGCCCTAACAAAAGCATGCATAGGCAGGGACGAGATCTTGCTTTATGCTGAAGATAACGGACACAATAAGATTACGCATCTGCTTTGTACGCTGGCCACTTATATCGCTACCGGACGTGACGTGAAAGTGGAAAAGCTGTTTGAAGGCAGAAACGGCAAATTGCTGAATCTGGAAGATACTGCGCAATACAAAAAAAGCAAAACGGTATGGATCGTAAACGGTCAGCATGCTATACCATCATCTGGAAAGCTCCCTGCTTACGGCGCATTGCCAATCATTGAGCCCCTAAAGATGAGAAGTACAGAAATTAGAACTGAAATCGTAAATGATGCTGCGCCGAGAAACGGAGCAGACATGATGGTGCAGGAATACCTGAACAACATGAAAATGATGATCCAGACACAGCGTGATGTAATGCTGCAGTTTCTGGACGCAAAGTCACTGACATCAATGTTTCAGCAAAAGGCAGGTATTCAACAACCGATACAGCAGGTTTATGTTCAGCAGGTTCCGGTTTCGCCTGTAGCGGAGACTGAACCTCAGAAAGGGGTTGAAAAGGCTGCGGTACATATAGATGCGAAGGTGGTGCTGTTGAAGATCGTAAGTGACAAGACCGGTTATCCGCAGGAAATGCTGGGCATGGAAATGGACCTTGAGGCTGATCTGAGTATTGATTCTATCAAACGTATGGAGATCATCGGTGCATTGCGCACTGAACTGGGTGGTTTCGCTGGCGGGGATAGCAATGAAGATAGTTTTATGGAGCAGCTTGCGGGTATTAAAACACTGAGCGGCCTGGTAAACTGGATCAATGACAATGCAGCTGCTGAAGCCGCACCTGCAGCAGTAAAGTTTAGTCTTGCTGATGTGAAGTCGGCTATTCTTTCTGTAGTGAGCGAGAAAACAGGTTATCCGCAGGATATGCTGGGTATGGACCTGGATCTGGAGGCCGATTTGAGCATTGATTCTATTAAAAGAATGGAGATTATCGGTGAGCTGAAGGTGAAGATCGGTTTCAGCAAGGGGGAAGATGGCGGCGATGATCTGATGGAAAAGCTGGCAGCGATAAAAACGCTTAATGGTCTGGTAAACTGGATTTCGGAAATTGAGCAGGATAGTGCTCCTGCCGCGGCTATTGAAAAGACTACTGTGACGGTTGCTGTGAATGATGTGCTTTCGAGGCTGCGCTTTGAGCTGACGACCTCTAGAATCATCAATACAGAGACTTCTCTGCTGCTGGGTAAAAAGTTTGCGATAACCAATGACGGCGGATTGCAGGCTGAAGTGATAAAAGAATTGTTTGAAGGGCATGGTGCGAAGGCTAAGGTGGTATCGGTAAACAGCCAGTTGAAGGGGTATGACGGCCTGATTATTCTGAACATGTTTGGTTCGGCTAATAAGGTGGATATTATCGACTATATAGCCATGATAAAAGGGCTTGACTTTGAGGAAATGAAGTGGGTTTACTTCATTTCAGATACGAAAGGCCATATGAATGATGCGGATGATGCCAGTATGCTGAGACATTTTCAGGGTTATTCTGGTCTGTTTAAAAGTCTGGACAAGGAGTATGATACAACTAAGTGCAGGATTATCAGTTTGACTACTAAACTCGCTGAGGCAGATGTTGCGGCTATTGCACTGAATGAGATACTGAACCCGGATGCGCCTTCTGAGATCATTTACAATGGAAGTGAGCGGCAGGTACTTGAGCTGATTCCATCGCAACTTGCAACGGGTTTGCAAGAGTCGGATATTGAACTGGAAAAAGAGGCGGTTGTATTGGTATTGGGCGGTGCACAGGGCATTACTTCTAAGCTGATCACGCATCTTTCGCAGGAATATCCATGCAGGTATATTCTGGTGGGCCGCTCGGCTGATCCGAGAACAAACGGACTGGAAGAGTTTGCGCAGATGAAGACCAGGGATGAGATCAGGGCTTACCTGATTAAGGCCGGAGCGATTAAAAAGCCTTCGGAAATAGAGTTGGAAACTGCGAGAATCTACAAGAATAACGAAATTCTGCAAACGATAAAAGCGCTGGAAGCCAGCGGTTCTGCCGTGGGCTATACTGCCCTTGATTTGAGGGATGAAGAAGGACTGGCAGCGTTTATTGCCGATGTGTACCAGACTTACGGACGCATAGATGGTGTGATCCACGGTGCCGGATTACTGGAAGATAAAATGTTCCACAGTAAAACACTGGATTCGTTCAAACGTGTGTTTGACACCAAGGTGACGCCACTGCGTGTACTTGCGGAACAGATGAGGCCGGAAACGCAGTTTGTGATCTTCTTTTCGAGCATTGCGTCAGTATATGGCAATCGCGGGCAGACGGATTATGCGGCTGCAAACAGTGTGATGGACAGGTATGCCTGGGCGCTGAAGAAAAAGATAAAAGGTAAGGTAATGGCCATCAACTGGGGCCCGTGGAAGGGTGCCGGTATGGTGTCCTCTACGCTTGAAAAAGAATATGAACGCAGGGGGATATCTTTGATACCACTGCAGGATGGTATGGAAACCTTTGTTAATGAACTAAAGTATGGTAATGAGAGCCAGGTGCTGATCATGGCCGGAAATAACTGGTAACTAAAGGATCTATGAAGAGAACCGATGTAGCTATAGTGGGTATGTCCTGCATTTTCCCCGGTGCGGCTGATGTGGAGACCTTTTGGAAGAACATTGTTAATAAGGTAGACGCAACACAGGTGGTACCGGCAGACAGGATGGATGGAGTGCACTTTGAAAGTGGTGCCGGAGTGGATCGTTTTTATTGCAACAGAGGTGGCTTTATTCCTGATTTTGAGTTTGATCCTGCGCAGTTCGGCATTTTGCCGGTTGCTGTGGAAGGTACGGAGCCGGATCATTTACTGACGCTAAGCCTGGTACACAGGGCACTTGAAGATGCGGGTGTTTTTGCGAGCCAGGCTTCGCTGGACAAGACCGGGATCATTATAGGTAAGGGCAATTATGCCGGGCCGGGTGCTACCAGGGCCATCGAGATTGTGAGGACCGGTGAGCAGATTGCCAGTGTGCTGAAAGATCTGATGCCGCATCTGGCAGATGAAGAAATTGAAAAAGTAAAAAAAGAATATCAGCTGCGTAAGGGCCGTTTTGGTGCCGATACAGCTATGGGGCTGATTCCTAACCTGGTGGCTTCTTTGGTGGCCAACCGACTGAACCTGGGTGGTGTGGCTTATACACTGGATGCTGCCTGCGCCAGTTCTCTGATCGCGGTAGATCATGCGGTGCAGGAGCTCGACAGCGGACGCTGTAATATGGTGATTGCAGGTGGTGTGCATGTGGGGCAGAATGCTGCGTTCTGGAGCATTTTTACCCAGCTGGGGGCTTTGTCGAAAAGAGGAAAAATTACTCCTTTTGATAGTGGTGCTGATGGCTTGCTGATTGGAGAGGGCTGCGGTTTTGTGGTATTGAAACGCTTGGAGGATGCTGTAGCTAACGGTGATAAGATCTATGCTGTATTGAAGGGTGTGGGTGTGAGCAGTGATGGCAGCGGTACCAGTGTTATGAGTCCTTCTGTAAAAGGACAGCTGAAAGCTATTGAACAGGCCTGGGCGAATTCTGGAATGGCAGCAAGCGATATAGGCTATATTGAGGCGCATGGTACGGGTACGCCATTGGGCGATAAAACAGAGCTGGAAACTTTATTGAAGTTCTTTGGTAATGACCCGGCTTTGCCGAGGGCGGGGATGGGAACTGTAAAATCTAATATAGGGCATGCGATGCCTGCATCGGGTATAGCAGGTCTGATTAAGACTTCACTGGCTTTGTATCACGGGATCCTTCCGCCAACGCTTCATTGCGATGAGCCGCTTGGACAGATGAAGGAAACGCGTTTTGAGGCGGTTCAAAATGCTTCAGACTGGGCGGCTTCGGGCTTGCCGAGAGTAGCGGGAGTAAATGCCTTTGGTTTCGGTGGGATCAATGCGCATGTGGTACTGGAAGGATATTCAAATCCTGTAAAGGAAAAAGATGCTGCAATACTGGATGAGGTGCTGCTTTTGGCGCGCCCGACAAATGAGGAACTGATTGCGGCGCTGGAAGCGCACAGTATGGAGCCGGGCAAGGGGTCGTTTCGCATAGCGGTATTTGATCCTACTCCTGAAAGACTAAAAAAGGCGATAAAAATTGCCTCGAGAAATTCGCCCTGGCGCAACAAACAGGATATCTGGTATACCAATGAGCCGTTGCTGAGTAAGGGTGGTAAGGTGGCTTTTGTGTTTCCTGGCCTGGATGGTCTGGCCTGGGGTGAAGTCGCAACGGTTGCAGGTCACTTTGGCATTAGGCAGGATCAGAACAATAAAGCGGAAGGCCTGCTGAATGAGGCTTTAAAAATATTGAATAAGAGCAGTGTGCTGGATACTGCGCTGAAACAACTGGGCATATTGCCCGATATGAATGCGGGGCATAGTCTTGGTGAGTGGCTTGCTGCAAGGTCTTCTGAACTGGCTGAAGAGTCTTCTGTATTGCAGTTGCTCAACTTCCTTAATCCGGAGACGTTTGAGCTTAAGGATTCGAAGTTTATTGCTGTGGGTTGCGGCATTGATAAGCTGGAACCTATCCTGAAAGACATCGCAGATCTTTACCTTTCTAATGACAATTGCCCGCAACAGGTGATTCTTTGCGGTAGTAATGCGGCGCTGGATAAGCTGGTTCCTATTTTGCGTGAGCAGCAGATCTTTCATCAGATCCTGCCGTTTCAGTCGGGTTTCCATTCGCCTTTTGTAGCCGATAAACTGGATGTGATGCTGGAAGGTATGCGTACCATGCAGTTCAGGAAAACAAAATTCCCGCTTTGGTCTGCGACTACCCTGGAGCTTTATCCGGAGGGATTTGAGGCCATCAGGCAATTGAGTGTAGAGCATCTGATAAAACCGGTAAGGTTTCGTGAGCTGACTGAGCGCCTTTATGAAGAGGGCGCAAGGATGTTCATACAGGTGGGTTCGGGTGGTTTGATCGGATTTATCGACGATACGCTGAAAGGCAAAACATATAGCGCGGTAGCTTCGAACGTAGCGATCCGTTCGGGCATAGCACAACTACAGCGTGTACTTGCCGCCTTGTTTGCAGAAGGAAAAGTGGCGGGGCTTGCTTTTATGGGCTATGACCAAACTGGTGCTGCTCCTGCTAAGAAAGGAATAAAATTGCAATTGGGGCTTCCCCTGATTAACAATATGGCCGGGCTTAAGGCACTGGCTGCTGCTAAACCGCTAAAAAAAGAACTGGTAACTTATACCAGGGCAGAATTACTGCAGGATGTGGCGCATCCGGTGATGCGGGCTTTTAATGATAATGTTGATGAAATGATAGGCATACAGGCCGAACTGCTGGAAATGTTTAAGAACAGAGCGGCGGCTGCCCCGGTATCTTATGCCAGTGTACCGCCCATAGTTTCTGTGCCTCTTGTTCCTTTAGCGTCGGAGAGGATTCCTTTTACTAAGCAGCTGGACGTCACGTTGGAAAACAGTCCGTACCTGGTGGACCACTCGTTACTGAGACAGCCAAAGGGCTGGCATTGTGTAGATGACATGGATCCGGTGATTCCGATGACGATGATTTTTGAGTTGTTTGCGGAGATAGCGAAAGCGCAGTCTCCTGCTGAGCATGTGCATAAGATCATGAATATTAGGGTGTTTCAATGGATGAATGTAGCTAAGCCCTTCAGGGAAACCATTACCGGGGAGTGGAAAAGCCAGCAGCTGGCCTATCTGAACCTGGAGCGGTTTGCCAATGCGGAGGTGTTGCTGTCTGGTTCTTACGCGCAAGCTTCGAAACGGACTTATGATGTGGGTGCGCCACTGAATATCGACAGAACGGCCGAACAGATCTATGAGGAGCACATGTTCCACGGGCCGGGTTACCAGGGCATCCGCAAATTGACAGCGGTTGGCGACAAGGGCATTACAGGGATCATTGAGGGTGGCGCAGGAAAGGGTTCGCTACTGGATAATGCGGGTCAGCTTTTTGGTTTATGGCTGCAATTAACGCTGACAAAGGATCGCATTGCTTTCCCGGTAAAGATTCAGGAAATCGAATTCTTCGGTGAAATGATGGATCAGCAGGGCACCTTTGAGTGTACTTGTGTGCTTGCCGAGCTGAATGAAGAATTTGCTACCGCCGACTTTGTAATGAAGCGCGACGGTAAGGTTTGGGCCATGATCAGCGGCTGGCAGAACAGGAGACTGGAAATTGACGAGGCGCTATGGCGTGTGTCGATGTCGCCGCTGCGCAACCGCCTTTCGGAGGAAATCGCTCCGGGGGTGTTTATGTTTCACAATGCCTATAGCAGGGTGGTTTCCTGGGATTTTATACTGAAACGTTATTTTAATAAGGATGAGAAGCAGCACCATCACTCGCTGCTTCCCAATAAGCGTAAGGAATGGATCATTAGCCGGGTGGCAGTAAAGGATGCGATAAGAAACCTGCTGAATAAGGAAAAAAAGGAAGCTTATTATCCGATAGCGTTTGAGATCAGGTCTGATGAGTTCCGCAAGCCTTATCCGGAAGGGCCGATGACGGATGGGATCCATGTGTCTATAGCACACAAGGGGACTGATGCGGTCGGTATAGCGCAATACGACCGATCGGTCGGCATCGACATTGAACACATTGCTGAAAGAAATGAGGGTTTTATGGATCTGGTGTTTTCTGCCGGTGAAAAGGCTTTACTGGAAGGCAGGGATAACGCAGAGTGGGCCACAAGATTCTGGGTGGCTAAGGAGGCTTACGGAAAGTACCTGGGCAAGGGGTTGCAGGGCAATCCAAGAGCTTATACCATTTCAGAGATCAACGGAGAAGAACTGAAGGTAAACGACATTTATATTAGAACGATAAAACATAAAAACTATATAATCGGATGGACACAATAGAAGTATTGAAACAATTTATAACGGAAGTGATTGGGGAAGAGTTTGTAGAGGACATGGATATTAACATGAACAGTTCGTTTACAAAGGATCTGGAAATGGATAGTATCGAGATTGTTTCTTTTTCGGAGAAGATTAAGGCACACTATGGCGATCAGATTGATTTTACCGGCTGGTTGTCTAATATGGATCTGGACCAGCTGATTAACCTGAACCTGGGTATGATTGTTAACTATATTGACGATGCCCGTAATTGAGGTAAATAATAGGGGTGTACACATCCAGGAACTGAACAGGGGTGCTGTTGAGACGGTGCTGCTGGTTCACGGGATGTTTAGTAACCTCTCTGTTTATTATTTTAATATTGCGCCAATTTTGGCGAAAGACTTTCATGTGGTGATGTATGACCTGAAGAGCCACGGACTGAGCGAACGAATAGCTGGTGGCTATGATCTGGAGCACATGACCAACGACCTGTTGGGGCTGATGAATGAGCTGGAGCTGGGTGCCGTGCACCTGGGCGGGTATAGCTTCGGTGGCCTGATTGCCCTGAAGATGGCTTCCCGCTTTCCGGACAGGGTAAAGAAACTGGCTGTTATAGAGGCTCCGGATCCTAATGATGATAAAACCAGGGATATCATAGATGATTACAGCCGTGAGTTTCTGGAGCATTATGTAACTAATTTTACGGATACGACCAGGGTGAAGATGGGTAAGCGGCAGATGGAGCGTAACCACAGGATGTATGAGTATCTGTTTCATGAAACCAGTATCAAAAGTGATATGCTGGCAGAGCGTGATTTCTTTAGCTCGCCTGAACCTGACAGTATTGACAGGCAAACGCTGCTGCTTTACGGAGCGGAGTCTAATTGCCTGAATGCAGGAAAATTATTGAAAAGAAAAATTAAAGGTGCAGAACTGCTGGAGGTAACGGGCGACCATAATATCCCTATCCAGAAGCCTGTAATTATCGGTGAAGCATTGGAGAAATTTTTTAAACATGGCTAAATTTGCATTTGTAGTTCCGCCTTTGACAGGTCATATTAACCCTACATTGAGTATTGGTGCGGTTTTGTTGCAGCGTGGCCATGAGGTGGCCTGGGTAAGTCTGGACGGTTCGCTCGCAGAGCGACTGCCGGAAGGCGGTAAATTGCTCTTGATCTCTTATGCGGAAAATGACCAGCAAAAACAGCAAAGTGAAAAGTATCTGGACATCATTACGAAGAAAATCGTTTACGGCATAGACAGTATCAAGTTCTTGTATGAAGAAGTATTGATTCCGTTGAACAGACACAGCTATGAGGGTATTGCGGGTTTGCTGGACAGCTATCAGCCGGATCTGGTGATTACTGATCATCAGATGTTTGCTGGTGCCATTGCTGCGGTTAATAAAGGTATCCCATATGCGACTTCTGTAACTGCTCCTGCAGCGATAAAGGTAATGGATGAATTGCCTAAGGTACACGAATGGGAGGTGAACCAGATTGTGACTTTGCAAAAAGAACTGGGTATTGACGGGACGGTTTCTATTGCCTGCTCGGATCAGCTGACCATGGTGCTTACTTCTAAATTGTTTTTTGGAGAAATGGACTTGCCGGATCATTACCGCTTTGTGGGCCCCGTGATCAATAAAAGGACGGGTGCTTCTGAATTTGACTGGAAGAAACTCAATGAGGCCGGGTATCCGAAAATGTTGATCAGCATAGGGACAACCTTTGATCATGAACATAAAAAGAGTTTTTTTGAGAAGGTGAGAGCCGCTTTTGGCGGGGAGCCGCTTACTGTAGTGGTGGTGTCTGAACCCTCTTTATTTGAGACCTGGCCGGACAATTTTATTGTTCAGCGCAATGTGCCTCAACTGGAACTGCTGCCGCACCTGGATGCTGTGGTGTGCCACGGCGGACACAATACTGTTTGTGAAACCTTGACCAACGGGCTGCCTATGGTAGTCGTGCCGATCGCTTACGACCAGAGTCATGTCGCGGGAAGGGTGGTGCGTGTTGGTGCCGGATTAAGGCTCAACTTTAACCGCTTTAAGGCGGGTCACCTGAAGGAGGCGGTATATGAAATTTTATCAAATAAGGAATTCACTGTAGCTGCGAAAGAGGTGAGCGCATCATTTGCTGAGGCTGGCGGTACTGAGAAGGCTGCTGATCTGCTGGTGGAACTGAGCATTTGCAAAACTGTAAATAATGTGGGTGCTGTAGAAATATTAAATTAATAAAAAAAGAATTATGTCTAAGTTTTTATTTGTAGTACCTCCTTTTTTTGGCCACATCAGCCCTACACTGAGTATAGGGGCAAGCCTTATTGGAAAAGGGCATGAAGTAAAGTGGTTTGGCGTAATTCCTTTGGCAGATTCGCATGTCCCTCCCGGAGGTAAATATATTTGCCCTGAGGCTGATCTGTTAAAGCATCAGGAGGAACTGCAAAAGATATTGAAGCGCCAGGATGACGGGCCCGCCTGTTCGGGTCCTGAGGTGATGAAGCTGGCCCTCGAAGAAACTTATGTTCCGATAGCACGCATCATGATGGAGAGCCTGTGTAAACTGGCAGACAGCTGGAAGCCTGATGTGATTGTAAATGACTGCATCACATTTGCGGGTGCATTGTGTGCATATATAAAAGGTATACCTTGTGTGACAACAACACCGGTTCCGCCGGATGTAATGGGCGATACCGCCAGGAGTGCCCCTAAGATATTCGAGTGGCAGGAAAACCTGATCAAGGGATTGCAGCGGGAGTTTGGCGTGTATGGAGATGAGATTGTGATCCATTCGCATAAAATGAATATTGTATTCACTTCTGAGGCGTTTGCAGGGGCGCAGGACTGGATGCCTCATATGCGTTTTGTGGGACCTGTAAAAGGGAGGCCTAACAATGCGGTATTTGATTGGGACCGCCTGGAGCGGGCAACGACACCAAAAGTTTTTGTTTCTCTTGGTACTTTGCTGGTGGATATCAGAAAGGAATTTTTCCAGAAGCTGATCACTGCTTTTGCTGATGCGCCGGTAACGATCGTGGCTGCAACCAATCCGGATATCTTTGAGGAGTGGCCCGATAATTTTATAGTGAACGGGTTTGTGCCACAGGCAGAGCTGATGCCTGAAATGGATGCGGTGATCTGCCATGGTGGTTTCAACACGGTGAACGATACCTTTATTAATGGGCTGCCGATGCTGATCACACCAATTGCTTATGATCATTTTCATACAGCTAAACTTATCGTGAATGCGGGTTGCGGGGTTAGTATTCGTTATAAGCGCCTGCGCATTGAGGATTTGAAGAGTGCGGTATTTGAACTGCTGGAGAATCCGAAATACCGTGAGGCGGCGCTCAGAATAAAGGATACTTTTATCGCCGCGGGTGGAAATGATAAGGCGGTACAACTGCTTGAAGAATTTGCTGATTCTGAACAGGTACTGATTACCGCATATTAATTGCTTATGAAACGGAGATTATTGTTTGCTGAAAGAATGCTTCACGGGGATGGAAAGACGCCTTTTAATGCGGTAATTCCCTGGCGGATCAGTGGCACGATACAGCCTGCCGGGCTGCGCCATGCGTTGAGGAAACTTCAGTGGAAACATCCAATGCTGAATGCTGCGGTGGTTTATGACAATGATCCCCTGCCGTTTTTCGTGGCAGATGAAAAGACTTTTATTGACATTCCGGTTAATATCATTGATCGGAAAACGGATGATGACTGGAAGCAGCAATCGATAAATGAATGGACCATTCCTTTTGGTACTGAAAAGGGACCGCTGATCCGGCTGGTATGGATCAGAGGTGTGGTGTATTCGGAATTCATCATGGTGATTCATCATTGTTTGTGTGATGGAGGTTCGGCTATGGCGATACTACAGGAACTGTTAACTGTGCTGGATGATCCGGAGGTTGATATTGGTATTGAGCAATCTATAATGGGGCTTGCGGATGTCGTGCCTGCTGAACTTTTGAACAGCCGTAAAAAGGTTGTGAAATCTAAGGTGATCGGTGGAATTGCCAATTTGTTTCTTTGGCTGGTGCCGGTACAGAAACAGGCTGTGGAGCGCAAAAGGGATTATATGATCCATTGGAAGCTGGAGAAGGAACTGAGCAGTGAACTGATAGCGAAGTGTAAAGCTGAGGGGGTGACAGTAAATACTGCTTTGTGCGTGGCTTTGCTTAATGCTTTTAATACGGTAAGGAAGGCTGAGTTCCACAATAAGGTTTCCTGTCCTGTAGATATCAGGAGGTTTGCGCCACAGATAAAAAGAGACAATATTTTTGCATTCGGATTAATGGTCGTTGTTTCTGCTGATAAGAATCTGGACTTTTTTAGCGATGCCCGCAGAATGCAGGAAGATGTCAATAAAAAAATGGCAAGACTGGATCCATATGGTACGCTGATGATGATGGAGGAGTCTCATGCCGCGCTGAACAATTTTACGAAGTTTCTGAAGTATGGTAAGTCGACTAATGATTGCATGTTTTCGAATCTTGGCCGTATTGGGATCAGGGAACAGTACAGATCATTTGCGGTGGAAACGATATTCAGTCCTTCGGTGATCGGTCCGCTTGGCAATACAACTACAATGATCACTTCTACATACCGTGAACAAATGGATTTCACTTTTATTGGCAGTGAGGGGTTCCTGCCTTATGCAGATGCCCTGGATATTAAAGATAAAATGATGGAAATAATTTCAAATCTATGAGAAGGAGGTTAATCCTTGGAGAAAGAATCATGTATGTGGATGCTGCTACTGCTGTAAACTGTGTGTTTACAACAAAAATAAAGGGCAGCTTTACCTTGGAACGGTTACGCCTTGCCTTGCATAAGATCCAGCAGAAACATCCGCTGCTGCGGGCAAGTATCAGGGAAGATGCTATGGGTGTGCCACATTTTATTTCGAGCAACGGTGTAGATAGCATTCCAATCAGAATTGCTGAACGACGCAGTGCTGATGATTGGAAGCTGGAGTCGGAAAAGGAGTGGCATAAGCTGTTTGATGGCAAAAATAAGCCAATGGCAAGGGTGGTTTGGTTAAAGGATACTGCTGTTTCTGAGCTGCTGCTGGTTTGCCCGCATTGTATATGTGATGGTACAACTCTTGTTACGCTGATGAGTGAACTGCTGATGCTTATTGATAAGCCTGAAAAGGAGATTGGCAGTTATCTTCCTTTTATTTCTATTGAAGGGTTACTTTTAAAAAGCTATTCGGGTAGATTTGGTAAACTCTTAAAAGCGGAAATATTTTCTGTTTTTGCGCGGTTATTTTTTCTGATGAAGTCGAGGAGGAGGAATTTAGCGCAGGGTAAAGATTATATGGTACATCGCAGGGTGAGTGTGGAAAATACTGCTGCATTGGCAGCCGCTTGCAAGGCTGAAGGGGTAACCATTCATGCAGCCCTTTGCATTGCCTTTCTCGAAGCTTTCAAAAACAGCTTTGCCGGGAAGGCAAAGGGTAAGTTAATCTGCCCTGTAGATATCAGAAGGTTTGTGCCGGAGATAAAACCTGATCATATGTTTGCATTTGCACCAATTGTAGAGCTTTCGGCCGAACCGGTAGGAGGCTTCTGGAATAAAGCACGGAAAATAAAGGAAGATCTGAAGGCAAAGATTGTGGCCATGGATGTTCATGATCTGTTGCTAATGAGTGAATATTTTCATTCTTCTGCGCGTAGAATGGTCAGCTATTTAAAGTCTGCCCCGGGATCTCATGATATTACGCTTTCTAATATGGGCCGATTGACTGTCCCTGAAAATTTTGATACGTTTGAGGTAGAGGCAATATATTCACCAACGGTGGCGTTTCCATGGAAAAATCCAAATACGGTAACTATTGGCACTTATAAAGGAGAGATGGATTTTTGTCTGTCGTCGAACGAGGGATTTCTTGCCCCTGAAAAGGCATCGGATATTCTGGATCAGGTGCTTGGCTTATTGATACAGGGACACAAATCTGCATATGTTTAGAGGTAAGGTGACAGGGGATATGGAATTCAGGAAGTTCGCTCAACGGCGGCTGCTGTGTTATTTTATACCTAATGTTTTTTTTAATACCTGTGTACCTTATTTTACTTTTAAGAATATGAATGCGGTTTATCTGTTTCAGGGTGAGTTGTGCTTTGCCAGGTTGCTGTTGCCCATGGCTTTTTTTTTACCTTTTATCATCACGCTGGATCTGCTGAAGAAAACTGTCGCCCTCTCGGAAAAGGGCCGGTTGAGTTTTGAGCTTCCGGAGGGCCTAGGTACGAACAAGTTCTTGTTCAGGAAAGCGGGTGTTAATGGTGTGGTAACTCTTACCATTGCCGGGTTGACCACTTTATTTGTGCAGGTTTGTGTGCCTAATGGATATAGTTTTGATGGAACAGTGCTATCTGTAGCGCTTGGCTTAATTGCTGCTGTCATAACACTAATCTTCACCTTTCTGGCGCTTCAATTAGTTATTCCTAAAGATTCCCCGCTCGCTGTTTAGACCGGCCGGATCTTGCAGGAACAGGATTGTTGTAACAAGCATAATACCGTTATAGTTGTAGATTAATCTTGTGCTAACACTAATTTTAAGTGACACAAAGAAATTTGGCACATGAATTCAAGGAGAGATTTTTTAAAGCAGGCTGCGTTGATATCCGGAAGTGCCGCTATGGTAAATTTGTTGCCGGGTGCGATACAGAAGGCAATGGCTATTAATCCTGCGCCAGGAAGTACTTACCTGGATGCAGAGCATGTGGTGATCCTGATGCAGGAGAACCGCTCTTTTGATCATTGCTTTGGTTCTTTACGGGGTGTAAGAGGATTTAACGATCCAAGGGCAGTTCGCCTTCCGGATCAAAAACCGGTATGGCTGCAAACAGACGCAACTGGTAATACCTATTCGCCTTTCAGACTCAACATTAAGGATACTAAAGTAACATGGATGGGTGATCTGCCGCATTCGAGGGCCAGCCAGGTGGATGCTAATAATTTCGGTAAGTACGATAAGTGGCTTCCTGCAAAGCGGTCGGGCAATAAGAAATATGCTGATATGCCACTCACACTTGGTCACTATACGAGAGAGGATCTTCCTTTTAGCTATGCTATGGCTGATGCTTTTACGTTATGTGATCAGAATTTTTGTTCTGCGATGACCAGCACTACCCCGAACCGCTCCTTTTTCTGGACGGGTAAGATTACGCACCAGGAAGATGGTATACCTAAGGCGAATATCAGGAACACGGATTTTGCTTATGGTAAAATGCCCTGGGAAACTTTTCCGGAGCTGCTTACACAAAATAAAATTGAATGGAAGTTTTATCAGAATGACCTGAGCTGCGGTGGTGGCTTCGTTGGTGAGGAAAGGGCCTGGCTAGCCAATTTTGGTTGTAACTTGCTGGAGTTTTTTAATAAATATAACGTTAAGTTTTCTGAACGGTACGTGGTTAACCTGCAGAAGCAATTGGATGAATTACCCGGAGAGATCAACAGGCTTCAGGAAGCAACTCCTGCTGATGATGCTGCTGCAAAAAAGGCCGGGGAAAGTATCCGCAAAAAGCAGCAGGCACTTGATAATGCTAAAAAAGAACTTGAAGTCTGGAATAAGGAGAGTTATGAAAAATTGAGTGAATATGAAAAGAGCTTATATGAAAGTGCTTTTGTAATCAATTCAGGTGATCCTGATTTCAGAAGTATTACCGGGCTGTCTTATCAGGATGGTGAAGTTGAGCGTAAGCTTACTGTGCCTAAGGGTGATCTGATGCACCAGTTTAGAAAGGATGTTGGCGGCGGAAAGCTACCGACTGTTTCCTGGTTGTCTGCGCCTCAGAATTTCTCTGACCATCCAAGTGCTCCATGGTATGGTGCATGGTATGTTTCTGAGGTGCTCAATATTCTTACCGAAAATCCTGAAGTGTGGAAAAAGACCATCGTGATCTCTACCTATGATGAAAATGATGGTTATTATGATCATGTGCCACCATTTTCAATCCCGGATGCTAAGAAGCCGGGAACGGGTAAAGTTTCGAATGGAATGGAAACTGAAATAGAACATGTGCGTCTGGAAAATGAGCTGAAGCAGGGGAATCCTGAAAATCAGGCAAGGGAAGCGCCTGTGGGACTTGGTTTCAGGGTACCGCTAATTGTAGCTTCGCCATGGACCAGGGGCGGTAAGGTCTGCTCGGAAGTATTTGATCATACCTCTACACTACAGTTTCTGGAGGGTTTTGTGAACAGGAAATTTGGTAAGAAAATTCATCTTGGTAACATTAGTGAATGGCGCAGAACTATTTGCGGGGATCTGACTTCGGCGTTTAGCCCGTATAATGGCAATAAACTTGAGGAAATTCCTTTTCTCGACCGCAATAAAAGTGTAGAGACATTATATAATGCCAAATTTAAGGATGAGCCTTCCGGATTTAAAAAGCTGTCTGGAGATGAGATAATTAGAATATCAGCAAATCCTGCTCTCTTGAACCTTCAGGAAAAAGGAATAAAGCAAGCTTGTGCATTGCCTTATGAATTGTATTGTGACGCAGGGATGTCTTCTGATGGTAAATCTGTGAAGATTGACCTTGCTGCGGGAAATACTGTGTTCGGTAAGCAGGCGGGAGGCTCACCCTTTACCGTCTACGCACCTGTTAAATATAATGATGAGGTCAGTAAGGATGAATTATGCAGGAACTGGGCTTTTGCAGTAAGAGCTGGTGATCTGTTAACTTATAACTGGCCTTTGGAGGCATTTGAAGGCGGTAGATATCATTTGCGGGTACATGGCCCTAATGGATTTTATCGTGAATTTAAAGGAAGCAATAATAATAAGCTGATAAAGATCTCTGTTGTTTATGAAACTAGCAGGATCAATAAAGAAAAACTGACTGGTAACATTAAGCTCAATCTGGCTAACCATGACAGCAAGCCGCATACTTTTGTGGTAAATGACAATAGTTATGGTGCTGCTAAGATAACCAAAACAGTTGGCGCTGGGAGTAATGAGGTTATAATAATGGATTTGAGCAAGTCGCATCATTGGTATGATGTTGATGTTCGCCTGGTAGATGATGCGGTATTCGGAATGAGTTTTGCTGGGCATGTGGAAACGGGTGCTGCTTCTATGACGGATCCGCTGATGGGAATGGTCTGAGATTTAAAATAAAAGCTGTATTTTTGCAGAAAAACAACGGCGATTGGGAACTCTATTAGATATAGGCATCAAGGGATATAATAATTACGGTACACATCTTAAGGAGAAGTATAAGGGGCAGCGTGTATTTAAAGTAATTGTTGACGGAGGCTTTACTTGTCCGAACCGTGATGGCAGCAAAGGCTATGGTGGTTGCACTTATTGTAATGTAGATTCTTTTACGCCTGAACTTTCAAGAAAATTACCTACCATCCGCGAACAACTGGAACAGGGAATGGAACGGGGCAAAGGTTTTTATAAAGCTGATAAGTTTATCGTCTACTTTCAGCCGAATACAAATACTTACGCTCCGGTGCACTATCTGAAGATGATGTATGATGAGGCATTGTCTATCAATCCGCAGGATGTGGTTGGGTTTTCTGTTGGGACACGTCCGGACTGTATTGATGCGGAAAAGATAGCTTTGCTGGAAAGTTATGCCGACCGATATGATGTGGATCTTGAAATGGGCATGGAGTCTATCTATGATGAGACACTAAACCAGATCAACAGGGGCTGCAGCCACGGAGAGTTTGTAGAAGCGGTAAAGTTGCTGGAGAATAGCAAACTGGATCTTTGTGTACATACTATATTTGGTTTTCCATGGGAGACAGAGGAGATGATGCTTGGCTATATTCATGAGATTAACCGCTTTCCACAGATTAAATTCGTGAAGTTTCATCATTTGCATATTGTAGAGGGTTCCATAATGGGCGTAAAATACAAGAAACAACCCTTTAAGCTGTTTTCTCTGGAGGAGTATACTGACCTGCTCTGCAAATTGATTCCTTTATTGCGGCCTGATATAGTTATCCAGCGTTTGTTTGGAATTTCTGACTGGGATCTGCTGATTGCTCCAAACTGGGGTCTTAATAAATCTGCTATACAGACTTATATAGATAAGGAAATTGAGCGCAGAGGAGTGGTACAGGGCTCTGCTTACACTTCTTTGGCAGGATAATTCCCAAATAATTCGTTAATCTTCTGTTTTCTGTATTCAAAGATCTGCTGCAGCTTATCTGCAACATATATTTGATTAGCAATTCTTCCAAGAGCACCAAGGGGCAGACCATATGTTAATATATCTGTCATATCCGTTCCTCCCTCTATCGCTTTAAAATGATGTTGATGGTGCCAAAATTGGTATGGCCCGAATCGCTGCTCATCGATAAAGTAATTTCCTTCTGAAACATGGGTGATCTCTGTCATCCAGTCTATTTTAATCCCTGATATGGGTGATACCTTATAGGTAATGATCAATCCCGGATACATCTGTTTAATCTGATCCTGGTTTGAGGTTACGGTAAATGCCATGTCTGGAGGAGTGATCTTCGCCAAATTCAATGGTGAGGAGAAAAAATCCCAGGTTTCGTTTAGGGCCAATGGTATTTTTTGGTTAAAGGTGAGATGATATGCTTTCATATATATAAAGGTATACTTAAATCTCCGGGAATTATAGGTGCCAATGCATCTCTGATGTTTTGATCTTTTAGAGTATATGGTTGTGTTTTTATTGAATTTTACGTGTTTTTTATTTTTTTGACAAAAATTAAGGCATTTTTTATGCGTTTTATCATCAAATCATAAAAAATGAACCTTTAAATTGTTATAAATTCATGTTTTTAAAGAGAATTAACGTCGGAAAACACTCTTTTTAGAAAAATGTTTCAAAAAAAATGATGAAAGTTGAAATAAATTCCTAGTTTTATAAAAAAATCAAATAACACATAATTACAAACTAGTAAAATCTAACATTTATGGCAAAAGTTTTATTCAAACAGTGGGGCCCATTTGCAGTTTTATTAATAATTGCAATTCTTGCTCTTTTTATCCCCTTAGCTCCGAATTTTGATGAGGGTAAATACAGTGCGCCGGATATCGCGTTTGTGTTGATCGCTGCGGCTTTGGTATTTATCATGACTCCGGGCTTGGCATTTTTTTATGGTGGTATGGTTCACCGTAAGAACATTCTTTCTACCATGATCAAAAGTGTAGTGGCGGCTGGTGTTATTACTGTTCTTTGGGTAGTATGCGGCTTTAGTTTAGCTTTTGGAGATTCAATTGGGGGAATTATCGGAAACCCTAAGACCTTCCTTTTCTTTCAGGGTGTAAATTCAAGTCCTTCATGGAGCCTGGCAGCAACTATTCCACTTTCTTTGTTTGCTGTTTTTCAGCTGATGTTTGCGATCATTACACCAGGACTGGTTGTTGGTGCAGTTGCAGAGCGTATCCGCTTTACATCTTACATCTTATTTATTGTTTTGTTCGCATTGCTGGTTTATTCTCCGCTTGCTCACTGGACATGGCACCCAGAAGGTCTTTTGTTTAAGATGGGTGTACTGGATTTTGCTGGTGGTACGGTTGTCCACATTTCGGCCGGTATGGCAGCTCTTGCTGGTGCGCTGGTATTGAAACGCAGAAAATCTCACATTGAGCATAAAGAAGTACCTCCTGCTAATATACCTTACGTACTGATTGGTACTGGTTTACTGTGGTTCGGTTGGTTCGGTTTCAACGCGGGATCTGCGTTAGGTGCAAGCAGTTTAGCTGTTTCAGCTTTCCTTACTACTAATATTGCTGCTGGTGCTGCTGGTTTATCATGGATGTTCTTTGATGTTGCGAGAGGTAAAAAACCTTCAGTACTAGGGTTCTGTATTGGTGCCGTAGTTGGTCTTGTGGCGATCACTCCGGGTGCAGGTTTTGTAAGCATTCCATCAAGTATATTTATCGGTGCATTCACTGCAGTAATTTCAAATCTTGCTGTTTCATGGAAACAAAAAACAAGCCTTGATGATACATTGGACGTGTTTCCTTGCCATGGTGTAGGTGGTATCGTTGGTATGTTGCTTACAGGTGTATTTGCTACTAAAACTGTAAATGGTGCTGGTGTAGATGGTTTAATCT
>Ga0126314_10000467_pt1 | contig 19437 bp, 15 predicted proteins | sample Plot105B_FD_92535 | JGI IMG/M metagenome (GOLD analysis project Ga0126314, IMG submission 92535) | Serpentine soil microbial communities from UC McLaughlin Reserve, CA, USA - Plot105B | ecosystem: Environmental > Terrestrial > Soil > Grasslands | place: USA: UC McLaughlin Reserve, Lake County... | reverse complement strand
CGTTGGCGAGCGCGGTGCCGCGCGTGTCGTGCAGGTGCAGCGCGATGCGGTCCACCGGGATGTGCGGGGCGAGCGCCTCGAGGATCTGCTCCGTCTGGCGCGGGGTGCCCACGCCGATCGTGTCCCCGAGGCTCAGCTGGTAGATGCCCGCGTCCGCGAGCTCGCGGCAGATGGTGACGACGCGCTCCACCGGGACCGCGCCCTCGTAGGGACAGCCCCACACGGTGGAGAGGTAGCCACGCACGCGCATGCCGTCCCGGCTCGCCGCCTGGATGACCTCCTTCGCGCCCGCCACGGCCTCGGCGATGCTCTTGTTGATGTTCTTCTTCGAGTGCGCCTCGCTCGCGGAGATGAACACCGCGGCCTCCTGCAGCCCCGCCTCCTTCGCGCGCTCCAGCCCCTTGAGGTTGGGCACCAGCGCGGAGAACACCACGCCCTCGCGCCGCCCCACCAACCGCAGCAGCTCCTCCGCGTCCGCGAGCTGGGGAATCCACTTGGGTGACACGAACGACGTCACCTCGATGCGCTTCTCGCCGGCCGTCACGAGTGCGTCGATGAGCCGCGCCTTGTCCTTCGTGGGCAACGTGCGCAGCTCGTTCTGGAGTCCGTCCCGAGGGCCGACTTCGTACACGTCCACCCGCTGGGGCAACTGGCTCAGCAGGGTTCCACGCGCTCGTGAATTCTCAGCCATCTCGCGGCACCGCTCCCACAATCAGGTCGGCAGACAGATGCGTCAGCGGCTCGCCGTCGAGCCCGCCATGCACCCAGGCGATTGAAAACCCCGTGCTTTCCAACAGCGCGGCGAGATCCGCAAGGGGATAGTAACGAATGGCGTAGGACGCGGAGAGGACGCGCCCGTCCGGGAGCGTGAGCGTCCTGTGTCCCATGTCGCGTCCCGTCACCACGTCGAAGTGACTCTCCTCGTCCAGCACGCCACCGCCGGGAAGCCCGCGCTGGAACGCGGCGCCCGGTGACGCGGCCAGTCGCTCGTGGGGCACCGTCTGGAACACCAGTTGCCCTCCCCGTCTCATGGCTCGCGCCAGCTCCCGGAGGATGTGTACGTGCTCTTCGTCCGTGAAGGCGAACAGCGTGGAATACCACGCGTATGCAGCGGACAGACTCCCCTCCCGGAAGGGCAAGGCCCGCAAGTCTCCGCGCACCACGGGGAAGCCCGGGCGTCGCATCGCCAGCGAGAGCGAGTCCTTCTCCAACCCGATGACGCGGCCCGCCAACGGGCCCGAGGCATTGAGCCGCGCGGCATGGCGACCATGGCCGCAGCCAAGGTCCACCACGGGCCCGGAGCCGGGTGTGTCGGCGAACACGCGCGCCAGGTAGTCCGCCTCCCTCGCCGTGACGGACTCGGAGAGGAACGGCAACGTGCTGCGCAGGTACAGCTCGCCGAAGAAGTCCACGGACGCACGCGGCGGCCGGGAAGTGCCGGACCGCCCTCCTGCGAGGGGATGTAGCAACCCCGTCCGGGGCTCGCAACGCACGTGGGCCCCAAGCCGGGGGGCATGACGCCGTCAGCGTCGAGGCGACAGCTTCGCGCGCAGGCGGCGCACCGCCTCGTCCAGCACCGCATCCGTCTTGCAGAACGCGAAGCGCGCGAGCCCGTGTCCCAGGTGCCGGTGCTCGGGCCCGTAGAAGACACTCGGAGGGATGGCCGCGACGCCGACTTCCGACACCAGGTGACGGCAGAAGGCCACGTCGTCGGCGAAGCCGAAGCCGCGGATGTCCGCGAGGATGAAGTAGCTGCCGTCCGGCGTGTATGCCGGCAGTCCCGCCTCGCGCAGCCCGCCGAGCAGCCGCTCCCGTCTCGCCAGGTAGGCCGCCGCCAGCTCCGCGAAGTACGCGTCCGGCAGGCGGAGCGCCGCCGCCATGGCCGCCTGGAAGGGAGACGCCGTGGCGAAGGTCACGAACTGGTGCGCGCGCTGAATCGCATCCCGCAGCGCCGGCGGCGCTATCACCCAGCCCACCTTCCAGCCCGTGAGGCTGAAGGCCTTGCCTCCGCTGCTCACAGTCACCGTCCGTTCCGCGAGCGACGGCACCGTGGCCGGCCGCACGTGGCGCGCGGGGGCGAAGGTGATGTGCTCATAGACTTCGTCGGACAGCACCTTCACGTCATGCTCGGCGCACAGCGCGCCGATGCGCTCCAACTCCTCGCGGGTGAAGACCTTGCCCGTGGGATTGTGCGGAGTGTTGAGGATGAGCAGCCGCGTGCGAGGACCGAAGGCCGCGCGCAGCTCGTCCCAGTCGAACCACCACTGCGCATGCGACGCGTCCGGGGGGCGCAGGGGCACCCAGCGCGCGGTGGCGCCGACGAAGGTGATGTTGGCGTCGTACGAGTCGTAGAACGGCTCGAAGGCCACCACCTCGTCGCCCGGGTCCACCAGCCCCAGAATCACGTCGAGGATGGCCTCGGTGGCGCCGCTCGTCACCGTCACCATGGTGTCCGGGTCCACCGTCTGGCCGTAGAAGCGCGCGGAGTGCTCGGCGATGGCCACGCGCAAGTCCCGAGCGCCCGTGCTCATGGCGTACTGGTTGACGCCGTCGCGGATGGCCTTCTGGGCGGCCTCCTTCACGGCGTCGGGCCCGTCGAAGTCGGGGAACCCCTGCCCCAGATTCACGGCGCCGTGCTTCTGCGCCAGGGCGCTGAACTCCGAGAAGACGGTGGTGCCGAACCGGGACACGCGCTGCGACAACACGGGCCTGGACATGGGGGCTCCTGGCGGCCGGCGTCAGTCGCCGGACCGGGCTCAGGGGCGCAAGATAGCGTCGACCGGGACGGAACGCGCGGCCCTCTCGCTCTCGCGCTGACGGGCGGCTCGGGACAGGGCCGCGGACATGCCCACCACCACCATCACCAACGGCACCGCGCACAGCAGGTCCGTGGCGTAGTGGAAGCGTCCGGCCAGCGTCGCGACGATGAGGCCGATGCCCGGCAGCAACATCACCCAGAACAGCTTCCGGGAGAACCGCCACGAGTAGAACAGCACCACCAGCGTGGTGCCGGTGTGGCCCGACGGGAAGCAGTCCCGCCCGAACAGCGGCCGGCGCATGATGGAGTCCAGCATCGGCGTCAACGTGCCCTGCAGGGGCGCGGCGAACGAGTCGATGAGGAAGTAGCGAGGCCCCACCGCGGGCACCAGCGAGTACGCCGAGTAGTTGAAGATGAAGAGCAGGCCCAGGCCCAGCAGGTACTCGTCGAACTCCGCCGAGGCCCCGCGCGCGCGCCAGTACAGGCCGATGCCCAGCACCAGCGGCCACACGAAGTGGCCGTAGTAGCAGAGCATCAGCACGTCGTTGAGCCAGGGCGGCACCACGTGCGCGAGCACCACCGCCGCCTGGAACCCGAACATGCGCTGGTCCGCCGCCACGAGCTGCGCGTCGCGAAGGAACGGGTTGAGCGTGTCCACCACCGGCGACAGCCACGAGTGCGTCAGCACCGCCACGGGCAGCAGCCAGAAGTCCGCCATGACAGTCAGCCAGCGCTGGCGAGGGAACCAGGACTCCAGCGTCCGCAGCACCAGCGGACCCGCGGCCATGGAAGCGAACATTCCCGCGTTGGGAATGGCCTGAGGCGCCCACCGGCCCGGCCCGAGCAGGACAAAGGCCCCGAGCGAGCACGCAATCACGATGATGAGGTCCACCGGCCCCAGCCGGACCTGCGCATCACGAGGGCCACGGGCGGCGAGGGAGCCACGAAGGCTCTGGAAGGTCACGAGACTCACGCCGATTTCCGCTCCCCTGATGGCGCGGCGGCCTGGCCGGCCATGTCGAGCTCCAGACTCCGGACGACGGCGCCCTCTCGCCCGACCGAGCCCCCCCTCTCCTTCCAGCGCTCCAAGAGGGCGAGCAGCGCGGGGAAGAAGACCGTGGTCCCCAAAAAGGTGCACACGACCCCAAGTAGCGCAATCTGTCCAATGCTGCGCAGGCCCTGATGATTGGCCACGAGCAGCGCGCCATAGCCGGCCGCGTTCGACAGCGTGGCCACCACGGCCGCCAGCCCCGTGTGCCGCACCACCTTGCCGAGCGAGCCGGGGCCCTCCTCCTCGTACCGGTGATACAGGTGGATGGAGTTGTCCACGGCGATGGCCAACAGATTCGGCAGCACCACGGCGTTGATGAAGTTGAGCTGCACGTCGAACAGGTACATGCCGCCCGCCAGGCACGTCATGCCCAGGAACAGCGGCCCCGTCACCAGGAGCGCGCGCTTCAGGCTGCGCAGGCTCAGCAGGATGACGAAGAACACCACCGCCGCCGCGGAGCAGAGGATGAGCAGACCGTCCCCCTGGACCAGCGCGAAGATGCGCGCGGCGATGCGGTTGCTGTCCAGCACCGACATCTCCACGCCCCGCGCCGTCGCGCCCTCCACCACCTGGTCTATCTGCGCGGCCCAGCGCTTCAAGTCCGCCGTGTCGTAGTTGGACACCGACGGGAACAAGAGCAGGAAGGTGCCCTGGCCATCCGTGGCCAGGAAGCGATGGCGAACCTCCGCCGGCAGCGCGTCCACGCCATACGGCTTCGCCTCCACCATCTGCTCGAAGTCCTTGAGGCGCGGGTCCTCGTGCGCCGCCTCGGGCAGCCCCTGGAGCAGCGTGCGGATGTCGGAGATCTCCTTCTGCCGGCGCTCCAGGTCTCCAGGCACCAGGTCGTTCAAGGACGTGGTGCGCAGGAACACGGAGTCGGCGCCGTTGCGCTGCTTCACCTCCGCGATGACCTCTTCCACCTTCGCCGCCTGGGCCAGGTCATCGACCAGGAAGATGGCCGGATTGAGCGGCTGCCCCAACTGCTCGGTGACGTGGTCATCCAGCCGCGAGGCCGGCGAGTCGCCCTTCAGCTTGCGCATGTCCGTCTCGAACCCCAGGCGAGGGGCGATGGAGACGGAGAACGCGGCGAAGCCCACCACCGCCAGGGCGATGAGCGCGATGACCGACGTGGGCCAGCGCCGCCACTCGCGCGCCGGAGCGGAAGCGGCCAACGGCGCCGCCTGGACGACCTCGGCCGACACGGGCTCGCCGTCCTTGCGCGCGGGGCGCAGCCGCTCCGCGATGGCGAGCAGCGACGGCCCCAGCGCATAGGCCGCGATGACGGCGAGCAGCACGCCCAGGCCCGCCAGGAAGCCGAACTGGTTGAAGGCGTGGAACTGGGCCAGCAGCAACACGAAGAAGGCCGCCGCGTTCGTCACCGCGGAGGTGAGCGCGCCGCTGAACGTGCCGCGCACCGCCGTGGCCAGCGCGTCGCGCGACGAGCGCGTCCGCCGCTCCTCCCAGTAGCGCATGCACAGGTGCACGCCGTACTCGATGCCCAGGCCGATGAGGATGGCGACCAGGAAGCCCGTCACCACGTTGAGATGGCCGATGGCGAGCTGCGCGACGCCGAACGTCACCAGCAGGCCGACGACGACGGGCACTCCGACGACGGCCAGCGCGGCGATGCGCCGGGTGGCCAGCAGGATGAGCCCGATGGCGATGAGCGCGGACAGGGTGCCGGCGCGCGACAAGTCACCGCGCATCACCGCGTCCTCTTCGATGCGGTTCTGGAAGTTGCCCGTGGCCTCCAGCTTCACGGCCGGGAAGCGCTCCGAGGCCAGCGTCCGGCCGGTGCCCATGGCCAGCTCCACGAAGCGGCGCGCGAAGCTCAGGTCTCCCGCCGTCCCCATGGGCTTGAGCATGAGGTAGACCTCGGTGCCGTCCGCGTTGGCCAGGTACTCGTTCACTGGCGCGTTGGGCGAGTGCTTGCGGGCAATCTCCTCGAACGTGGGCGGCGGAGGCGTGGCCCCCAGGTCGATGTAGAAGGGATTGGCCTGCTGCCGCTCGTAGCGCACCCGCGCCGCCAGCTCCTTGCGCAGCTCCGCCAGCTTCTCCGCCGGCAACAGCAAGAGCCCGTGACGGCGGAAGAACTCCACGTCGTAGTCGTGCTCGACGTAGCGGACCTCCGGCAGGGCCTCCAGGCGCGATTTCAGCTCGCTCGCGTAGGCCTTCAGCCGCTCCGGCGTGTCTCCCTTCGCGACGATGACCAGGTACCCGTCCCCACCCGCCTTCTGCGACACGCGTGTCAGGTCCTGGACTTCACGGGCGCCCTGCGGGAGCAGCTCCACGAATGAGCCACGAAACTCCAACCGCGACGCCAGTGCCATACCGCCCGCCGCGAGCAATGCGCAGATCAGCAGCACGTACCAGGGCCGGGAGACCGCCGTCTGGATGAACCCCTCGAACCACCGTTGCCGCAGAGACCTGGACACCGTCCACTCCTCGATGAAGGCCGGGCTTAGCAAATTCCCGGCCATTCTTGGCCCCCGCAAACAACGGGCGGCGAGAAAGCCTTCCGCCCGTCAATCAGGGGCCGCCGGACGTGCGGCCGAGTACACCCGGTACTTTCCACTATCCACTGGAAGACGGTGTGATGCGGCGGGGTGCCACCAAAGCGATGGTGCTGTCAAGGCATGGGCCTCAAACGGACTCTCGCATGGGACTCAAGCGACAGTCCGCGCCTTGACACTGCCGCTCGGCCTCTTTATTCACCGCCCCGCGTCCCCCGAGGGAGGTCGACGGACGCAAGGTTGCCCCCGGCTCGGAATGAGCCCTGCATGGTGAGTGGCGACCGGAGTGCCGCATCCGCCTGACAGGCGAAAAAACCCTCCCCCGACGCAGACATACAGAAAGACCACAGAACACCATGAGCGACGTCTTCGACAAGTGCAGCAATTGGAAGGACTACCGCATCGCGAAGGCCACCGGCCTCTACCCTTATTTCCGCGTCATCGAGGCGTCGCACGGCGCCACGGAGGTGGAGATCGAGGGCAAGCGGGTGATCATGGTCGGTTCCAACAACTACCTCGGCCTGTCGGCGGATCCACGCGTCAAGGAAGCGGCGATCAAGGCGACGGAGAAGTTCGGTACGACGTGCTCGGGCTCGCGTCTGTTGAACGGCACGCTGGCGCTGCATGAGGAGCTGGAGGGACGGCTGGCGAAGTTCCTCAACCGCGAGTCGGCGCTGGTCATCTCCACGGGCTTCCAGACGAACCTGGCGCTGGCGTCCATCCTGGGCCGGCACGACATCGTCTTCAGCGACCGGCAGAACCACGCGTCCCTGGTGGACGGCATCCGTCTGTCCTTCGCCACCGAGCGCAAGTTCCGCCACAACGACATGGACCACCTGGAGCAGCTGTTGTCCCAGGCGGATCCAAACGCGGGGAAGATCATCATCACCGACGGCGTCTTCTCCATGGAGGGAGACGTCTGCAACCTGCCGCGAATCACGGAGCTGGCGAAGCAGTACAACGCCCGGGTGATGACGGATGACGCGCACGCGATGGGCGTGCTCGGTGAGAAGGGCCGGGGCACCTCGGAGTACTTCGGCCTGGAGAAGGAGACGGACCTCGTCATGGGGACGTTCTCCAAGAGCTTCGCGTCGCTGGGCGGTGTGCTCTCCGGTCCGTTCGACGTCATCAACTACATCCGCCACAAGTCCCGCTCGGTCATCTTCTCCGCGTCCATGACGCCCGCGTCCATCGCCTCGGCGCTCAAGGCGCTGGAGATCATCGAGGCGGAGCCGCAGCGCCGCGCGCGCCTGCTGGACATCGCGGAGAAGATGCACAACGGCTTCCGCGCCATGGGCTTCGACACCGGCGTGTCCGTGTCACCCGTGGTTCCGGTGCACATCGGCGACCAGGTGAAGTGCTTCCGCTTCTGGCGCGCGCTGCATGAGGCGGGCGTCTTCGCCAACCCGGTGATTCCGCCGGCGGTGGAGGCGGGCCACGCGCTCATCCGCACCTCGTACATGGCCACGCACACCGACGCGCAGCTGGACCGCGTGCTGGACACCTTCGAGACCATCGGCCGCAAGCTGGGCGTGATTCCGGAGACGCGCCCCACGGTGTACGAGCCGGTGCAGATCGCCCGCCCGGGCACGTCCGTGCGCTCCAACAAGGCGAGCGAGAAGTGGGCGGCGGGCTCCGCCGGTCTGCTCGCGGACAAGGGCGGCATCACCCTGGAGCAGTTGCAGCGCATGTCGTCGCGCGAAGTGGCCGGCAAGATTTTCGACGCGGTGGAGCAGCTCACCTGGCGCGCGGCGAACCTCCAGCCGGAGGACCTGCGTCAGCTCCGCTCCGCGCCCATGAAGCTGTGGGAGAAGCGCGGCACGCTGCCCGGTCTCCTCCTGGAGAAGGGCGCGCACTTCTTCATGCGCAACGGCACCGACGGCAACCCCGCCGAGAGGTCCTGATCCCCCATGGCCCTACCCGCCGAGCCGCCCGCGACGCAGCCCGTCCTCCCTCCCCTTCCCACGGATGTCCTGGTGACGCCCGTGCGGGGCTCCACGGCGCGGATGACGTTCATCCGCTTCCCGGCCTCGCTGTACGCGAATGATCCCAACTGGGTCCCGCCGCTGGAGATGGAGCGCAAGGACTTCCTGGACCCGAAGAAGAACCCCTTCTTCGAGTACGGCGAGGTGGAGCTGTTCCTCGCCCGCAGGGGCCAGGAGGTGGTGGGCCGCATCGCCGCCATCCGCAACCCGCGCCACCAGGAGATCCATGGCACCAAGGAGGGCTTCTTCGGCCTCTTCGAGTGCGTGAATGACGCGGGCGTCGCGCGGCTGCTGCTGGACGCGGCGGGGGCATGGCTGAAGCAGCGGGGGCTGGACTCCATGCTCGGGCCGGCCAACTTCTCGTCCAACCAGGACTGGGGCCTGCTCATCGAGGGCCACGAGTCGCCGCCTGCCGTCATGATGCCGTACAACCCGCCCTACTACGCGGCGCTCATCGAGGCGTGCGGGCTGGTGAAGGCGAAAGACCTGTTCGCCTACGAGCTGTCGGCGTCCGCGGAGCCACCGGAGAAGGTGGTGCGCATCGCGGAGAAGATGCGCCAGCGCGAGGGCATCACCGTGCGCGCGGTGAACCTCAAGGACTTCGCCAACGAGGTCGACCGCATCCGGGAGATCTACAACTCGGCGTGGGAGAAGAACTGGGGCTTCGTGCCCTTCACGGACAAGGAGTTCGACCACCTGGCCAAGGACATGAAGACCATCGTCCGGCCGGAGCTCGTCCTCATCGCCGAGGTGAAGGGCGAGCCGGTGGCCTTCTCCATGACGCTGCCGGACGCAAACCACGCGCTCAAGGCCGCCAACGGGCGCCTGACGACGTTCGGCCTGCCCATCGGTCTGGTGAAGCTGGCGCTCGCCTCGCGGAGCATCCGCCGCCTGCGCCTCATCACCCTCGGAATCAAGGAGGGCTACCGACGTCGGGGGCTGGACGCCATCCTGTACCTGGACACGCTGCGCACCGCGCACCGTCTCGGGTACTCCGGTGGAGAGATTTCCTGGACGCTCGAGGACAACCACCTCGTCAACCGCGCCATCGAGTCGATGGGTGGCAAGCGCTCCAAGGCCTACCGCATCTACCAGCGCCCGCTGTAATCCTCCTGGAGCCTCCTCGTGCGCTTCCTCCTCACCGGTGGCACTGGCTTCATCGGCCAGCGGCTCGCGAGCCGCATTGTCGAGCGAGGTGACTCGCTCACGGCGCTCGTGCGTCCCAGCTCTCGTCGCGACGCGCTCGAGGGCCTTGGCGCCCGGTTCGCCGTGGGGGATTTGACGACGGGCGAGGGCCTGACGGAGGCCGTGCGCGACGTCGACTGCGTCCTGCACCTGGCCGGCGTCACCAAGGCCCGGGAGCCCGCGGGCTACTTCGAGGGCAACGCGAATGGCACCCGCCGCGTCGCGGAGGCCATGGCGTCACTGCCCCGCCCTCCCCGCCTCGTCTACTGCTCGTCGCTGGCCGCCGCGGGGCCGTCCACGCCGCAGCGTCCGCGCCGCGAGGAGGACCCTCCCGCGCCCGTCTCCATCTACGGCCGCAGCAAGCTGGGTGGCGAGGACGCGGTGCGCGAACTGGCGGACCGGGTGCCCTCCGTCATCGTCCGGCCTCCCATGGTCTACGGCCCGGGCGACGTGGAGTTCATCCCCTCCGTGATTCCCATGGCGGAGCGGGGCCTGGCGCTCAAGAGCGGCTTCGGGCCCAAGCGCTACTCGCTCATCCACGTGGATGACCTGAACACCGCGCTGCTGGCCGCGGCCGAGCGAGGCCCCACGCTGGACAAGGCGGACCCGGCGCGCGGCGTGTACACGGTGTCCGACGGCGTCGAGTACACCTGGGAGGAGCTGTGCGCCGCGGTGGCCCTGGCGCTGGGCCTCAAGGCGCCCACCGTGCTGCCGGTGCCCGACAGCGTGGGCTACATGATTGGCCTGGGCTCCGAGGTCATCGCCCGGCTGCGCGGAATCACCCCCATCCTCAACCGCGACAAGGTGCGGGAGATGACCTGCGCCGCGTGGACGTGCACCACCGAGCGCGCCTCGCGAGAGCTGGGCTTCCTCCCCACCATCTCCCTGGCCCAGGGCCTCGTCGGAACGGTCGCGTCGTACCAGCAGCTGGCGCGCACCTGAAAAGACGAAGGCCGAGGCCCCTCGCATGGGAGCCCCGGCCTTTGTGTCTTGGGTGACGTGAAGTCCGGCTCAGCTCACTTCGTCGGGCCCGCCGAGCCGCCCGTGGCCGAGCCCGCCGCACCGGAGGCGCCCTTGGCGGACTGCGCGGCGTTCTCCTTCTCGAGCTGTGCCCGCTTGGTCTTCAAGGTGGAGAGCAGGCCGTCGAAGCCCTTGGTGCTCAGCAGCTTCTGGAACTGGCCCTTGTACGTGTCCACGAGGGACACCTCGTCGGTGACGACGTCGTAGATGCGCCAGTCACCCTTCGCGCCCGCCGTCTTGTAGAGGCGGTAGTCGACGGGAATCTGGTCCTTCTTGAGGGTGAGCGTCGTGTTGACGGTGGCCTCGGTGCCCTTGATGGACTCCTCGCCGTACTTCACGTCGGCCTGGGCCTGGCCAATGGCCTTCTGGGCGTAGGAGGCGCGCAGGAGTCCCGTCATCGTCTCGGAGAAGTCCTTGCGCTGGGCGGGCGTGAGCGTGGCCCACGTCTTGTCTCCGAGGGCGCGCTTCGCCAGCTCCTGGAAGTCGACGAACTTCTCGACGACGGTGGCGAGGGATTCAACGGTGGCGCCGGGCGCGTTGGCGGCCTTCTGCACATCCGCGTTCCCGGACTTCACGACTGAGAGGGGACCAGGCGCCGCGGCAAGCAGGGTGGCGGCAAGCAGGGAAGCAATCATGGGTTTTCGACTCCGTGAAGGAGGACGGTACAGCGGACAGACGCGGCGCCCCGATTATTCACCCGGGGCGGGTGGCGTCCCCGTGACTCGGGCGAGGGCCGCCATTCCCAACCGGACGTCGAACCAGCTCTTCGACCGGTCGCCTGTAACCTGCGCATAGGCCGTGAAGGCGTCCACCAAATCGCGCGTTTCTCCCGTTCCCAAATCGAACGCGGCGAACGCGGCGGTGACCCAGCGACGCGCGCTCTTCTCCGCGTCCGTATAGGCCTTGGCGCGAGCCCACGCGGCCACCAACTCGCCATGCACCTTGGTCACCTCCAGGCGGATGCCGGCGTGGATCTGCTTCTCCTGCGCGCGCAGCTTGTCGAGTTCCGCCCGCGCCTGATCCAACTGCGCGTCCTTGATGGGGATGTCGAACGTCCCGCGCACCACCAGGCCCAGGCCGGCGGTGCGATCATTGTACGGGTCATACGCGAAGGGACTTCGCTGCCGCGTGGCGCTGGTGGTGAAGCGCACGTCGTAGAAGCCCGCCAGGCCCAGGTCCGGGAAGTAGGCCCGTTCACGGATGAGCACTTCGGACTCGCGCGCGACGATGCCGGCGGCGATGGCGGTCAGCTCCGGCCGGTACTGCTCGGCCAGCGCGAGCGCCCGCTCCAGCGACGGGGGCTGAATCTCCGCCTCGGGCGCCAAGTCCTCCTCCACGATGTCCACCGCCGCGCCCGGGGCCGCGTTGGCCAGCACGCCGATGGCCGTCATCGCGAGCGCGCGTCCCTGGATGGCGTTCGCCCTCTGCGCCTCCACAAGCTGGCGGAAGAAGCGGACCTTGTACGTGTCCACCTGGGACACCTGGGGGGACTCCTCCTTCAGGAGTCCGGCGATGCGCTCGGCGGCGTCCTCCAGTCGCTTGGACACCTCCTCGAGCTGCTGCACGCCGGAGCGCGCGAGCTGGTAGCTGAAGTACGCCTGCGCGGCCTGGAAGCCCGCCTCGTCCCGGGCACGCTCACGCAGCGCCGCGCCGAGGATGGGCCCCTGCGCACCGGCCTTCTCCAGCGCGGTCAGCTTGCCGAAGGTGAAGAGCGGCAGCACCGCGTTGCCGGAGGAGAACACGGTGATGCCGACCTTGCCGAAGTTGGTATCGCCCTCCAGGGACGCCTCGGTGGTGGGGGGCCCGCCGAGGCCGTTGTTGCGCGCCTCGGGCACCGGGCCTCCCGCGCCCACGGAGATCTCGAACTTGGGGAACCACGCCCACCGCGCCTGCTTGTAGAGCGCCTCGAACTTGCGCAGCTCCGCGCTCGCCTCTTCGACACGGGAGTCCGTCGCGCGCGCACGCTCCACCAATTGCGCCAGCGTCAGGGGCGCGGCCTTGGTGGGAGGTGCCTTCGAGTCCGGCACCTGCGCCACGTCGTCCTTGGCCTGCTGGGCTTCTCGCGCCGTCTCGCGCATGGGCGCTGGCGACACCGTGCGGCCACCCGAAGGGTTCGTCGAGGTGTCCACCGTCTCCGGTGCAATCGTCGGCGGCCCGGGCGGCAGGCTCGTGCCGCTTCCAGAGCCTGTCGTCGGAGAGGGCCCTTGAGGCGCGGAGGTGCTCGGCGTGGTGGGCGTCGCGGCCCCCGTGCCAGGCGTGGGCGTGGGCGTCGAGCTTCCCGTCCCCGTTCCCGACTGGCCGCTGGTTCCCGTTCCGGTTCCGGTGGTGCCGGGGGTCGAGCTTCCGGAGGTCCCCGTCGTTCCTGGCGTCGCGCCACCGCCCTGCCCCGTGGAGCCTGGTGTGAACTGGGCGGCTGACAGCCCCGCCGTGAGCACCAGCGCCACTGTCACGCCTCGATCCAGGTGTCTGCGCATCGCTCGGCCTCTTGCCGGCCCCCATAACCGAGAAGCCCGCGACGTCGCAGCATCTTCCTTCGCCGACGCCCCGTCACCGCCCAACTTCGTCGGGTGGTGGGACTCCTCATCCGCCTCATCACGTCGCGACATCGCCGGGACCTCGAACCAGGGCGGAAGGACTGCGCTGACTTGCGCTGGAGTGGATCCGAGGAGTCGTCGCGTGCGCACCGGAGGGCGTCCGCGAGACGGCTCGGCGCTGGACCGAGCGCACTCCCCCGCGCGACAAGCCCATCGGAAACGAAAAAGGCCCGCCAGGTTTCCCGGGCGGGCCTTTCTACTTCAGAGTGGAGCTAACCGGGATCGAACCGGTGACCTCTTGAATGCCATTCAAGCGCTCTCCCAGCTGAGCTATAGCCCCGTCTTTTGCTGCTGGCCGCCTTGGGTTGCGGCCCGACGTCGAAAGTGGGTGCCTTCTACCGTTTCTTGTTCCCAGGGCCAAGAACTGTTTGCGGCTTCGGTGCGTTTTTTCCAACCTTCAAACGCTCCGCGACCTCTTCGCCTTCCTTCAAGATATCGGTGAGCTCACGAGCGTGCGCCTCGGCTGCCTGCTCGGCCGCTTCGATGGCCTTGAGCGCGGACGCGAAGCCCGCGGGGAGCTCCAGCCGGCCCTTCTGGATCTGCCGGTAGACCAGGTCCCCCAGCTCCTTGAGAGCCCGGTCCTTCTGGTCCTTCAGCACGGTGGCCTTGGCGTTCGCGCGGGCCAGGTCGGTGTTGCGCTCCACCGCCTCGCGCAGTTGCGCCAGACGGGCCTGCGCCGCCTGGAAGGCCTCGTTGATCTGCTTCACCACCTCGGACTGCTTCGCGTCGGCCGCCACGTGGGTGACACCCCTTGAAGAACCATGACTGGCGTAGCGTGTGGGCTCGTGGACTGTCAACCCTGGCCCGTCGTCCGGCGCAGCCTCGCGGCGAAGAACCCGCCCCCCGGCACCTTGGGCGGCAGGGACTTGAGGTAGGGCCCGTGAGCCGCCAGCGCGGCCCGTTCCGCTCCGAGCACGTCCGAGACAGGCTCCAGCGTGAACTCCGGGTGCTTCGCCAGGAAGCCCTCGACGACGGCCTCGTCCTCGTCCGGCAGCACCGAGCAGGTGGCGTAGACGATGAGCGCCCCGTGCTTCGCCTGGCGGGAGACCTCTTCCAGGAGCTCGGACTGCGTCGTCTGGTACTTGGCGATCTCCTGCGCGGTGAGCTTCCACTTCTGATCCGGCTCGCGCGCCAGCGAGCCCGTGCCGCTGCAGGGCGCGTCGATGAGCAGCACGTCCGCGTCGGACAGGGGCAAGGGATGCGGGAAGGCCACCTGCCTGAGCGAGAAGTGGCGCACCCGCTCCCGGGCCTCGGCCAGCCGGCGTCGGGAGCGATCTCCCGCGAGCACCCGGCCCGAAGGCCCGACGAAGTCCGCCAGCGCCAGCGTCTTGCCGCCCGCACCCGCGCAGACATCCGCGACGGTGAGCCCCGTCATCGAGCCACCCACCGGACGGCAGACCTCTGAGATGAGCTGGCTGCCCACGTCCTGAACCTGGAGCCGCCCCGTCTTCATCATCCGCGTCTCGAAGACGCGATGGCTCGAATCCACCACGCGCACCGCGTCCGGCGCGGCGAGCACCGCCTCCGCGGCGACGCCCTCCTCCACCAGCGCCGCCAGCACCTCGTCCCGAGTACCCGGGGGCCTGACGCGGAAGTGCAGGCCCGGCTCCTCGTCGAGCGACGACAGCAGTCCCTCCAGCATGACTTCGTCCGGATAGGCCTGCGCCAGCTTCTGCACCAGCCAGTTGGGGAACGAGTACCTCATGGCGAGCCGCTCCACGTGGGAGTCCGGCAGCGGCGCCTCCGGCAGCACCGACTCCACCACCTTCTGGAGCACCTCGTCCTTGAGCGTGCGCGGCCTCACCGGCCCGGGCAGCCGCACCTCGGGGCCGATGCGCGTCCAGCCCTCACCACAGAAGATGCGCCGCCACAGCACGTAGCGCACCAGGGCCTGGTCCTCCGTCATCACCAGCTTTCCCGGCGGATGGCCCAGGAGCTTCGCAGCCAGGTCCAGGAGGCGCTGATGGCGGGACAGCTCCCTCACGGCGAGCGCCGCGAAGCGCCGCTCCTGCCCCCCGAGCCCATCCGCGTCCCGCAGCGCATTGGCCAGCGCGGCCTTCAGCGGATCCCCCTGCAGCACGGCGATGTGGGCTTCCAGCGCCGCCGTCGCCGCCCTGCGCGAGGGACGACCGAGACGTGCCGCCTCATGCGGAGTTGTAGGCCAAACAGTGTCCACGGGTGCCTACCTGCCCTTTCAACCGTCCAGGCCGAGCGTGATGACGAGACACCCGGTGGGCGTGCGCACCTCGGGCGTGTCGTCCACACCCACGAAGAACGTCGCCGGGGCCACGAAGTGTGTCCCCTCGAACTCCAGCTCGCCCTCCAGCAACAGGGCCGCCTCCCGCCCTCGGGCCCGGGCCGCCCACTCCCACTGGCTCCGCGCCGCCAGCCGCACCCAGATGGCGCCGCCCGCCCCGCCACCTGGCGAGGCCAGGTGCACTCCGGGCGAGCACTCCACCCAGTCGCCTTCCGAGGGAATCTGTCCTCGCGAGGCCAGCTCCACGTTCCGGTGCACCGCCAGGAAGCGCTCCACCAGCCCGAGGATGTCTTCGATCTGGAAGGGCTTCACCAGCACGCCGTCCGGAACCGAGGGCCGCAGCGCGCGGGTCACTTCGTCTGGAGACGCGGCGCTGACGATGGCCACCGCCTGCCGCCCCTTCCGGGCCGCCTCCAGCACGGAGCGCCCGCCCGCCTCCCCGCCGCCGATGCGCAGGTCCGTCACGACGAGCTCGAAGCGCTCCTCGCCCAGGGCCGCCAGCGCGGCGCTCACGTCGCCCACCGAGCGCACCTCCGCCAGGTCGGAGATCAGCTCACCCATTCCTTCACGGAGGCTCGCGTCGTCCTCGACCAGCAGAACCTTCATCTCGGGGTATCTCCAACGCCCCTGACCGGAGCACGTCCTCCACGGTCCCAGGCGGGGGAACCGGCGGTGCCATGCCAGTCACCCACCCCTTTCGGGAAGTGGCCCTCCCCGGACTCGAACCGGGACGCGGGGTCAGCCGCAGCGGATTTTGAGTCCGCCTCGTCTACCAATTTCGACAGAGGGCCGTTTGTTACGGAAGCGGCCAGACGTATACCGCGACGGTCGCAAGGATGCATCCGAAGATTGCGGTGCCGGACGCACATCGCTATGAGGGGCCCCGCATGTACAACCTGCTCATCTCGCTGGCAGTGGGAATCGTGGTCGCGCTGCTGGTGAAGTTCGCCGGCTTCTCCATCTGGGCCGGCCTGGTGCCCGGCCTCATCGCCGCACTCGGCACCTTCGTCTTCCTCGCCCGGCGGGTCGCCACCCGCATCCAGGCCCTCATGACCACGGTGCAACAGGACCTCCAGTCCCAGCCCACCAGTCAGAAGGATGCCCAGGGCCGGGTGGACCGCGCGGTGAAGACGCTCGAGAAGGGACTCGTCTATGACAAGTGGCAGTTCATGGTGGGTCCGGAGATTCACGCGCAGATCGGGATGCTGAAGTACATGGTGAAGGACCATGACGGGGCGCAGGCGGCCTTCAGCAAGGGCAGCTCCCGCAACTACATGGCGAAGGCCATGGAGGGCGCCCTGCGCTACCAGCGCAAGGACTTCACGGGGATGAAGACCGCCTTCGAGTCCGCCACCAAGAGCGGGAAGAAGGAGGCCATCGTCTGGGCCGTCTATGCCTGGTGCCTCCTGCAGAACAAGGAGAAGGACGAGGCCCTCAAGGTGCTCGGCCGGGGCGTCGAAGAAAACCCCAAGGACGAGAAGCTCAAGGCCAGCCTCGCCCAGCTCCAGAATGACAAGCGGCTGAAGATGAAGCCCTACGAGCCCCTGTGGTGGCAGTTCGGGCTGGAGGCTCCGCCCGCGATGCCGCCCATGGGCGGTGGTGGACGCCGCATGCAGTTCGTTACCCGACGTTGATCCCAGGAGCGTGGAGGGCGTTCGCGCCCTCCTTCGCCCGGGAATTCCTACCGCCTCCCCTGCCCTGACGCTGGAACGACTTCCGCTTCGCCTCTGTCGCGAGGAAGCGTTGCCGCCACAACCCCCTGAAATGACTCCAGGACGAGTGCCTGCTCCAAGGGCATGCGGCTTGCTCTTCGCCCACGCGCGCCGACGGGGCTGAACACCCGTGGGGCGCGTCAGTCGGGCTTGGCGGCCGGAGGTCTCGGGTGAAGGTTGCGGGTGGCGAAGGGTGCTCGCAGGACCGGGCGGTGGCGGATGCGCGTGGGGCGCATGGGCGGGGAGAGCACCTGGTGGGGCGTGGAGTCCGAGACCTCTGGACCGCGAGTCACCGGGAGATCAACGAAGCGGAGAGGTTCATGCAACGGAGAGGGCGCACCTCGGAGCGGTCCCTCCTGCTGGTCATCGAGGATGACGCGAGCGTGTTGGAGAGCCTGTCGGACCTGCTCGCCTCGCGCTTCGACGTCCTGAGCGCGGCGGATGCGGGCGTGGGGCTGGAGTTGGCGAGCGAACATCGTCCGGACCTGGTGCTGCTGGACAGGTTCCTGCCCGGCGGGGATGGGCTGGCGGTGCTGGAGGCGCTCCAGAAGGACTCCCGCACGGAGTCCACGCCGGTCATCTTCCTGACGGGGGACGCGGACGAGGCCACCCTGGAGCGGTGCCTGGAGATGGGCGCGGTGGACTTCATCCACAAGCCGGCGAGCGCGAGGGAGCTGATGGCACGGATCGACCGGGCGCTGCGGCAGAGTGAACAGCAGCGGCGGCTCCAAATCCTTGCCCAGACGGATGCCCTCACGGGGCTGGCGAACTTCCGGGCGCTCACCATCCGGCTGGAAGAAGAGCTGCGCCGGGCGCAGCGCTACGGCTACCCGCTCAGCGTGGTGGTCATCGACCTGGACCACCTGAAGGCCATCAACGACGGGATGGGGCACGACGTGGGCAACCGGGCCATCCTCGCGCTGGCCAACCAGCTCAAGGGCAACCTGCGCGAGTCGGACTTCGCGGCGCGCTTCGGCGGCGACGAGTTCGTGGCGCTCCTGCCCCACCAGACGGCGCTGGAGGCGGCGGTGTTCGCCGAGCGCATCCGCACCGGGCTGCGTTCCGTCGGCGTGCAGAAGAGCGACGGCCGCCCTGCCTCCTTCGGGTTGAGCGTGAGCGTTGGCATCGCCGACCACACATTGGAGACACCCCGGGACGACACGGATGCGCTGATGAAGGCGGCGGATGCGGCCCTCTACGAGGCCAAGCGTGAAGGTCGGGACCGGGTCGTGGTGTTCGGCCGTCCGGTGCTCGAGCCGCCCGCGCAGAGACACTGAGCGCGGGACGCGACGAAGCAGGCGACGGTGGGAAGCTAGAGGGCGCGGATGATTCTGGGCAACAGGCTGACGAGCGGTTCAAGGGTGGCGGTCGTCGGGGGCGGTATCGCGGGGGCGGGGCTGGCGGCCTCGCTGCTCTTCAACGGCAGGGCACGGGGGCTGACGCTCGATGTGCGCGTCTACTCCGGAGGACTGTCGGAGCGCACCGCGCCTCCAGCGGTGCTGACGCCCGAGTGTCGCTCCCGGCTCGCCGCCCTGGGCTGTCGCATCCCCGCCGAGTGGCGTGCCCACGAGCTGCGGGGCGTGGAGATCATCGCCGAGGGACGTCGCGAGCTCCTGACCGCCTCCCCCGGTGGGCTCTGGGTGGTGGACGGCTGGCCCCAGGGACAAGGTGGACTGGCGCAGGTGCGGGACGTGCTGGCCACGGCGGCCAGCGCGCAGGGGGCCCGGTTCCTGGAGCGGCATGTGGACCGCGTCGAGCGGCAGCCGCCGGCTCCGGATGCACCGGCGGCCGTGCGAGGCGCGGGTCCGCTGGTGGTCCGTGCGCAGGGCGGTGGTGAGCGCTTCCATGCGGTGGCCCTGGCGGGCGGCGCGGGGCCCTTGATGGGCGACGCGTTCTTCCCGGGCTTCCGCCCTGCCCCCACCGTGGCGGCGGTGCAGGCGCGGCTGCGGCACGCGTCCCCTCGGCTGGAGATCGCCCCCGTGGCGCGGCTGTGGGTGGCGCCGCTGCCCACGGTGGATGGGCTGTTCCTCCTGCCGGGCGCGGACTCCGTCTATGCGCTGGCCTTCGGTCCCGCGGTGACGCCGGCCGACCTGTGCCAGGCGCTGATGATGGCCGCGCGCGACGGGCTCTTGGAGGAAGGGTTCGAGCTGGCCGCGCTGGAGACGACCCGCCTGCCCTACGGGCCGGGGCGCACGCTGGTGGCGCCGGGGCAGATCGCCGTGGGCCCCGCGGCCTTCGGTCATCCGCTTCAGGTGGGGCTGTCGGAGACGCTGGCCTCGTGCAGCCGCGCGGCGGTGGCGCTGCTGGACGGGGGCCTGGATGGCTCCGCGCTGGAGCGACGGTATGTCCGCGAGGGCCTGTG
>Ga0126314_10000466_pt1 | contig 19462 bp, 19 predicted proteins | sample Plot105B_FD_92535 | JGI IMG/M metagenome (GOLD analysis project Ga0126314, IMG submission 92535) | Serpentine soil microbial communities from UC McLaughlin Reserve, CA, USA - Plot105B | ecosystem: Environmental > Terrestrial > Soil > Grasslands | place: USA: UC McLaughlin Reserve, Lake County... | reverse complement strand
TGGGGTGCAGCACCGTGTACGCGTGCCGGCGCGTCGCCGCGGGTCCAGCGACAGCCGTTGCGGCGCTGCTCTGCTCCGCCTCGGCGTCTCCCGGTGCCGCGCGCTCCGGCCGCTCGCGCCTGACGACCGCCCCCTTCAGGGTGCGGACGTCGAACGTCTTCGACGCCGCTTTCGTCAGGCGGAGTTCACGTGGCGGACCGAGCCGCACGGGCTTCGGGCGGTCGCCGCGCCCGATTCGGAGCCGCGTCGGCTGCGCGCTCGCTTTCGCGCCGGGAAGGAGGCGTGTCGGCCCCGCCGCGACCGTCGGGCCGTGCGGTCGGTGCCCACCGGCCTCGGCTACCAGGACCGTGACTACGGCGCTCAGCGTCAGCGCGACCGCCACGGAGGCCGCGCGCCGGCCGAACGCTCGGGCATGGCCCGACTCTTGCCCTTGCTGGGCTGACAACTGGTCCTCCTAGTACCGACCCGACCGTGCGGTCTCGTCATAACACGGCCGTCCGCGATGCTCAAGGTGCGGCAGACGCCGCAGCGTCAGATGGGAGCGCGGCCGATCAGCACACAGGCGTTGTGGCCGCCGAGGCCCATGGCATTCGAGAGCGCCACGTCGACCTGCGCCTCGCGTGCCGCGTTCGGTACGTAGTCGAGGTCGCACGCGGGATCCTCGTGTTCGTAGTTGATCGTCGGCGGGAGCGTGCCGTCGCGAATGGCAAGCACGCACATCATCGCCTCGATCGCGCCCGCGGCCCCGAAGCAGTGGCCCATCACCGACTTGGTCGACGAGACGGCGAGCTCGTGCGCATGCCCGCCGAAGACGTCCTTGATCGCCTTCGTCTCGGCGGCATCGCCGAGCGGCGTCGAGGTGCCGTGGGCGTTGATGTAGCCGACGCGCTCCGGTTCGACGCCGGCCCGCTCGAGCGCCGCCCGCATCATCTTCGCGACGCCGACGGCCTCCGGCTCGGGTGCAGCCAGGTGGTACGCGTCGTTGGAGGCGCCGTAGCCCAGCACCTCTGCGTAGATCTGTGCCCCGCGCGCCTGCGCCGCCTCGAGCTCCTCGAGCACCAGCACGCACGCACCCTCCCCCATCACGAATCCCGCGCGGGTGGCGTCGAAAGGCCGCGACGCGTGCGGCGGATGCTCCTCCTCGGCCGCCAACCCCCGCATCGCCGTGAAGCCGGCGAGGATCAACGGGTGGATGCAAGCCTCGGTGCCGCCCGCGACGATCGCGTCGGCATCGCCTCGGCGGATCGTCTCCGCGCCCTCGCCCACTGCGTGTGAGCCCGTTGCGCAGGCCGAGACCGGCGCGTAGTTCGGCCCGCGGATCCCGAGCGAGATCGCAAGCTGACCGCTCGCAGTGTCGACGAGCACGTTCGGGATGAAGTACGGCGAGACACGGTCGGGCCCGCGGTCGCGCAGAGTCTCCGCCTGCTCGACGATCCCGATCAGCCCGCCGATCGCGGAGCCGAAGACGATCCCGACGCGGTGTGGGTCGAAGCCGTTCAGCCCCGAGTCCGCGATCGCCTCCTTTGCCGCGCCGAGCGCGAGGACGACGTTGCGGTCGAGCCGGCGCAGCTCCTTCGGCGGCGCGAGCCCCGCCGGATCGAAGCCCTTGACCTCCGCCGCGACGCGGACGGGCAACCCGTCCGCGTCGAAGGCGCGAATCCAATCGATGCCGCTCTCGCCCGCTACCGCAGCGCGCCACGTGTCGGGCGCGGTGTTCCCGACCGGCGTGACGGCTCCGAGTCCCGTGACGACTACACGCCTCACGGGGGTGGAGCTTAGAGAGGTCAGGCGGTGACGCCCTCCTCCTTAAGCGAAAGCTCCGCGAACTTGTCCCAGTTGGACTCGATCTTCTTCGCGAAGGCCTCCTCGTCCGCGCGGTTCTGGCGCGCGACATCGGCCGTCTCGGTGTCGCCGGCGCGCTCGGCGACGCGCTCGAGCAGCTGGTACGCGGCGATCTCGAGGTGCTCGGTCGCGTAGCCGTCGCGGGCGTTCCGCCCGGCCTTCTCCTGGCGAACCAAGTCGACGACGCTCTTCATCAGTGCGCCCATCACCCCGGTCGCCTCGCGCACCATCGAAGGCGAAGCGCCCCGGGCTTCGAGCCGGTGCTGGAGTCGGTCGGCGTGCTGCTCCGTCTCGAGCTTGTGGTTGCGCAGCTCTGAGCGGATCTCCTCGTCCTCGGTCGTCTCGATCATCCCGTCGAGCATCCGCAGGACGTTCTGCTCCATCGACAGCGCTTCATCGATGTGCTTCGTCACCTGGTCGTTCAGGTCTTGCGACGCCATCAGGCCCCCTCGATCGTCGGAAATGGGTTCCAGCTCGAATCGCCCGAACGTCCGGCCGCGAAACGTGGCGCGGCCGCGGTACCGGTCGCCGTCGGGCTCGAGCTCGTCGACGAAGCCACGGAAGGGCGCGCGGTAACGCAGGCTCAGCGAAACGACGTCGAAGGGCACGCCCGGCCACGTCGCGACAGTTGTCTCGCCCGAGGTGCCGTGAATGCGCTTGCGGACGCCGACGAGCGGCGGCAGCAGGCCGCCGAGCCGCTTCACGTTCCACACTCCGTCCAGCTCGGACATGGCGATAGCGTTGCCCTCGATGCCGCCGCGAAACCTGCCGTTCCCGCCGATGGAAGCCGAGCTCGTCGACGAGCTGCCGGCCGGGGAGTGGCAGTACGAGCCGAAGTGGGACGGCTTCCGCGGCGTGCTCGAGAATCTCGGCGGCGGCCTTCGCCTCTGGTCGCGGAACGGCCGTCCGCTGCTGCGGTACTTCCCGGAGCTCGAGGACGTCGGGGCGAAGCTGCCGCCGAACTCGGCGCTCGACGGTGAGATCATCATCGCGCGCGACGGGAAGCTGGAGTTCGATCAGCTCCAGATGCGGCTGCACCCAGCCGAGAGCCGCATCAAGCGGCTCGCGGCCGAGATCCCATCCGACTACGTCGCCTTTGACCTGCTCGTCTGGAAGGGCGAGGCCGTGCACGAGCAGCCGCTCGAGCTGCGGCGGCGCGAGCTGGAGAGGAAGGCGGCGAAGGACTTCGGGCTCTCGCCCGCGGTACGCGACGCGAAGCAGGCCGCCAGGTGGCTCGACCGGCTCGAGCAAGCCGGGCTCGACGGCGTGATCGCGAAGCGGCTCGGGCTGCCCTACCTCCCCGGGTCGCGCGACGGGGTGGTGAAGGTGAAGCCGTACAAGACCGCCGACTGCATGATCGTCGGCTTCCGCTGGAGCGACAAGGCGGATGGACGGATCTCGACGCTCCTGCTCGGCCTCTACGCCGACGACGGCTCGCTCGATTTCGTCGGGCACTGCTCCGGCTTCCCGGCGGCGGTGCGGCGCGAGCTGCAGGAGACGCTGCCGCAGATGCTGGCGCCCGGGAAGCTGAGCGACAAGCGGATTCCCGGCGGTCAGAGCCGCTGGTCGCGTGGGAAGGAGCTCGACTGGAACCCGGTCCGGCCCGAGCTCGTTTGCGAGGTCCGGTACGACAAGCTCGAGGGCAACCGCTTCCGACACGGCACGCGCTTCCTCCGCTTCCGCGCCGACAAGGAGCCCGAGCAGTGCACGTGGGACCAGGTGCGGCCCAAGCGCCGCCGCGGCGACCCGACGGTTGACAAGCTGCTGAACCCCCAGTGACAGTCACTGTGACTGTCACTGTGACTGTCCCGTTTCCACAGCTAGCCTCGGCGGGCGCGGCTGCTTTGGCCGCTTTCCCAGCGGCGGGAGCGGCTGCTCGGCCGCGGCGCGCCGACGGACGTATCTGCCGGTGGCAGGCCGAGCTGCTCGAACCGGGGCAGCAGGCTGACCTTCCGCCGCCACATCCCGGCCGTCAGGTCGCCGGCCCGCTCGATGCGCTTCGGCATCCTCGGCACGGTGAACAGGGACGGGTCGCAGCGCGGCACCTCCTCCCACGCGAGCGGTGCCGAGACCCGCGCGTCCGCCGTCGGCCGCACGGAGTAGGCGCAGGCGATCGTCCGGTCGCGCGCGTTCTGGCCGAAGTCGACGAACACGCCGCGGCGATCAGCAACGCGCCAGGTCGTCGTCGCCAAGTCCTGATCCCCGACACGCCGCTCGACCTCCTCCGCGAGCGCCTTGGCGAACCGCCTCACCTCCGGAAACGCGAGCTCCGGCCGGATCGGCACGAGGATGTGCATGCCGGTCGCGCCGGAGGTCTTCGGGTACGAAGCGAGCCCGAGCTCGTCCATCACCTCCCTGACCACGACCGCGATCTCGCGTACGAACTCCCACGGGTTGCCCTCGCTCGGGTCGAGGTCGATCAGCAGGTAGTCGGGCCGCTCGAGGACGTCCACGCGGGAGTGCCACGTATGGAGCTCGACGCAGCCGAGGTTGACGACCCACGCCAGCGCCGCTGCGTTGTCGACAACCGCAAAGACCGTCGAATGGCCGCTCGGGAACTGGACGAACTGCTCGCCGACGTAATCCGGATGCGACGGGACGCGTTTCTGGTGAAAGAAGTCTCCCGCGACGCCGTTCGGGTACCGCTTCATGTGGAAGAGCCGCCGGCGGATGTGGTGCAAGGCGCACGGAGCGACGGCGAGGTAGTAGTCGACGAGGTCGCCCTTCGTCAGCCCCGGCTCCGGAAAGAAGACCTTGTCGGGGTTCGTGATCGTGACCTCGTGCCGTCCGACTCTCACGTCGCCAGTATGAAACGGGCCCGGTCGCCCGGGCCCGTCTCAGGCGGCCGCACGCAGCCAAGCCGGCGCGGCGTCTGTGGCGGCATCGCAAGCGACGCCTCAGCGGAGAGGGCGGGATTTGAACCCGCGATGGACCTTTCGGCCCATACGCGATTTCCAGTCGCGCTCCTTAGACCACTCGGACACCTCTCCTAGCCGCGCCAGCCTAGCGCGGCTCGTAGCCGGCCTAGATCGTCTGGCGCATGGCCACGTCGTAACGCGTGACCGACGTTCGCTGGCCCGGCGTGTCGCCGGCCGGCATCGCGCTGAGGAGCTCGTCGCCCTGGCGGTAGTCGTCCTCGCTGTCGAAGAAGAGGATCACGACCGACGTCTCTGCCTCCGGGTCGTGTAGGACGACGATCTCCTTCGCGTTCACGCCTTCGGGCGGCTCGCCCTGCATCTCGGCCTGCATCTGGTCCAGCCGTTGCCTGCTGACTCCTTCGAACGTGACGACACGCGCGAGCGCCATGAGGACCTCCTTGTCGGGGTGGGGCAACCCTACTCCTGTGGTTCGGAGCGGATCCCGCCCTCGTCACCCGGGCGCTGCTCCCAGGTTGACGACGCCGGAAGTCTTGCGGAAGATGATTCTGCTCCCGTTAATCCGAGGTCGGAGGGCAAAGCTTTGCGGAGGTCGATCCTGCAGTACGTGCGCCGGCACCACGTTGCTCTGCTGGCGCTGTTCGTCGCGCTGGGCGGAACGTCCGTCGCGGCGACGAATGCGCTCGTTCCGCGCAACAGCGTCGCGTCGCCACAGATCGTCAACGGCTCGCTGCTCAAGGCCGATCTCGCGAAGAAGACGATCAAGGAGCTGAAGGGAAACCGCGGTCCGCGTGGCCTCGAAGGTGCGAAGGGCGTCACCGGCGCAGAGGGCGCGGCTGGCGCAGCGTCGACGCTCCCCGGTCCGCAGGGTCCACCCGGCGCTAAGGGCGCGACCGGCCAGGGAGGGTTGGCGGGTGCCGACTCCACGGTTCCCGGCCCGCAGGGCCCGACCGGCGCCAAAGGTCCGACGGGCGCAAAGGGCGCGGCCGGCGCGACGGGCGCTACCGGCGCCAGGGGCGCGAAAGGCGCTACAGGCGAACAGGGCGATCCGGGCTCGTCTCTGGCGCAGGCCTTTGGCCTCACGGCCTGGACGTTCGACCCGCGCGAATGGGATGTGACCTACTACGGCACTCAGGCGAACGCCAGGCTCGTCGGCGTCTGGTTGCCTGCGGGGGCGACGGTCGACTACCTGGCGGTGCCGGTCTCCGTGGCCGGCGCGGCGCTCACCGCGGTCGAGCTCGGCATCTACGACCAGACAGCCATGGATGGCGGCGGCAACGCGCCGATCGCGCGCACGGGCGACATCAAGGCCAACTTCCTCGCCACCGGCTGGCGCGGCAACTCGACGCCGCTCGGGTTCGTCGCCCCGTACTCGGGCCGCTACTACCTGGCCTCCGCCTATGCCGGCGCGACACTCCCGACCGTTGGAAACGCGAAGCAGACGAACGCCTTCCTCATCGCGCACCTGCCGAACGGCGTGTGGACGAACGTTCACGCGCAGATGCAGGGGACGCTTCCGAGCGCCCCGACCTCGACGGGCACCTCCACGAACGTCCCGATCATCATCGCCTACTGAGGACGTCGCCCACCCCGCTCGTGCGCGGCGCCGAGGGCCGCGGCTGAACTGGACTTGCATCTCGCGACGAGATGTCGAAATCTAGTGGCGTGGAACGAGTGGGGGTCATCGAAGCAGGGCACGACCGGCCGGTACGACCCGCACGTCGCGGAAGGACGACCGGCAACCTGGTACGCGTCGAGATCCTGTTCCTGCTCGCGCTCTCGCTGGTCACGCTCGTCGCCGTGATCCGCCTGGCAGGCGAGGTGTCGAACACCAGGTCGACTTCGCCACAGCCGCTGCCCCGCGGGCTCGTCTGGGGCGGGCGCACGTTCGTCGACCTGAAATCATTCGCACAATGGCTTCACGTGCATGGAGGCCGCTACGAAGCGTGGGCGCTGAACCATCGCCACCGAGCGGGCCTGCCGGCGCTGCCCGAACCGCAGCCCGCGCAAGAAGCACGAGGCGAGTCGAGGTCCCGCGGATGGGTGATCGCCGCCGGCGGGCTCGCCTTCGTCGTCTGCGCCGGCGGCGCGTGGCGACGCAGGCGGCGCGCATGGAGCCTGTCGCGGCGCTCGAAGCCGGCCAGAGCGATGCGAGCCGGCCAGAAGCGACAGTCGGTCTGGGCCGCAGCCGTCGACAGGACCCGTGCGGCCGGCGGAGGTACGTTCGCAGCCGTCGCGGGCGCAGCGCGCGCGACCGGGCGCGTGACATCCCCCGAGCGCGCGGAGCCCATCCCGGGAGCCGTCGACTGGGGCGCTCTGGCCGAGCGCGCCGCACGTGCCGTCGGACGGTCGAGACGTCGCGTCGCGAGCCCCAGCCCCGAGCTCCTCTGGTACTCCGCGGCGACACTGCTCGCCGGCGCGATGGGCGCTGCGCTCGCCTTCTGGGGCTGACGACAGCGGCCGGGATGCCGGCTAGACCGACTCGGTAGCACAACAAGCCGAAGCCCTGCCGCTACGGGCTTCGGCTTGTTCGTCAGCGGAGGGGGAGGGATTTGAACCCTCGCGGGACGAAACCGCCCCGAACGGTTTTCGAGACCGCCGCATTCGACCGCTCTGCCACCCCTCCAGGTGCGGCATAGGGTAGCGCCCGAATGCCTCGGCTATCCTGTTCGCGCTCGCGGAGAAGTGGCCGAGTGGCTGAAGGCGGCGCCCTGCTAAGGCGTTAGGTGGGGAGAATCCCTGCCTCGAGGGTTCGAATCCCTCCTTCTCCGCCTCGCACTGCCGCCGCGGCGGCTTTGTTCAGAAGACGGCCTTGCCGGCGGCCTGGAGCTGCCGGCGCGCGGCAAGCAGGTCCTGCTTCGCGCCCAGGAAGTCGGCTTGGAAGTCCGTCAACTCGTGCGGCACGGCCAGGCCCTCGCCGGGTTGCGGCGTCCCGTCGAGGACCATCTCCTCGTGCCACTGGGCGGAGGCGTCGACGAGCGACTGGTACTCGGAGCGCTTGATCCTGCGCGCGGTGCCGCGGGTGAGCAGCTCGCCCAGATGGTTCGCGGCCGCCACCCGCGAGCCCATGTTCGGGAGCTTGCCGTTCTTCTTCTTCGCGAAGCGGGTCAGGATCGTCTTGATGATCGAGGTGTGATCGAAGACGGTCTTCGAGACGGCGCCAGCCGTGACGTAAGGGGACACGACGAGCGCCGGCACCCGCGGCCCGTAACGCCGCATCGCCGGTCGGCTGTCCGCGGCCGCCGGCGGGACGACGTGGTCGAAGAAGCCGCCGTGCTCGTCGTAGGTGATCACGAGCAGCGTCTTCCTCCAGACGGGGCTCTGCAGCAGGGCGTCGACAAGCTGCAGCACGAGCTTCTGGCCGGCGCGCAGGTCGGACGGCGGGTGGTCGTCGTTCGACCCGGCCGGGCCGAAGGTGAGGTCGTAGAAGTTCGGGTCGATCCACGAGACCGCCGGCAGATCGCCGTTCGCCGCGCGCTCGATGAAGCTGCGGTGGCCGAAAACGTCGCGGCGGTCGAAGTAGGCGGGCACGTTCTCGATCGCGAGGCCGTACTCCGGGTCGACCAGCCAGAGGATCGGCACGTAGTCGTGCGAGTACCACCGCCATTGATCCGCTCCGAGGTGGCGCACGAACGACGCCAGGTTGTAGGGACGGCTCGGCTTGAGATTGTTCCGCAGCCCATTGGACGTGCCGGCGAGCGCATAGCAGCGGTTCGGCATCGTCGCGCCCGGCACGGAGCAGAACCAGTGGTCGCAGAGGGCGAACTCCCGCGCGAGGAAGTCGTAGACCGGGAGGTGCTCGGCCGGGTGGTACGCCATCACGACGCCGGGGTTCGCGCCGCCGCCCTTGCGGGTTTTCATGAAGTTCGACACGTAGCCGCCGCAGTTGTCTGCCACCTGCTCGTCGACGCACCAGCCGGAGTGGCAAGGGTCCTGCGCCTTGGTCATCGTCGTCCGTGCCGCCGGGTGGACGTGGAACGACTCGCCGCGATAGTCGTTCTTCATCTCGAGGCTCGGCCCCTCGACGTCCTCCCGGCCCTGCTCGATCGTCAGGAACCCGAGCATGTGGTCGAACGACCGGTTCTCCATCATCAGGACGACGATGTGGTCGATCTTGCGGAGGTTCTGATCGGCCTCGGTCATAGGGCGACTCCTCCTGATCCGACTTCGGCCGACGCTAACGCGCGTGCCGAAGGTCGTCAAACGCTCAACTGACCGTCAGCTTCAGGTCCATCCCGGCCTGCTTGTGACCCGGGATCGAGCAGTAGACGTCGTAGGTACCGGGCTTCAGGTCGACCCTCAGCTCGTCCGCCTCGCCGCTGTTCAACGTCTTCGTCGCTTTGTCGACGCCGGCGCCCTTCACGACGAAGTCGTGCGGAATGTCGCCGTCGTTCTTCACCTCGAAGCTCACCTGCCCGGCCTTCACCGAGGTCGTCGCGAGCTTGATCTTGAACTCGGTCTCGCTGACGGCGACCTTCTCTGACTGCGCCGTCGTCGTCGCGGTGGTCGTCGACTGCTTCTGAGTCGTCTTCGTCGTCGCCTCACCCTCGGCCTTCGCCTCGCCGCCCTCCTTGCCGAAGATCTCGACCGCAGCGAGCATCCCCACGAAGAGCAGCACGCAGGCGACGAGGAAGACGCCGAGGCCGCGGCCGGGGAACTGCGGCTGGTAGCGCGGAACGAGCATCGAGACGACCAGCGCGAAACCCGCGAAGCCGGCGACCGCCAGCGCGAGCCCGAGCTTGTGCCCCGTCGAGAGCCCCAGCAGCAGCACGGCGGCAACGTACCACGCGTTCCGGCGCGGCTAGATCGCTGCCGCGTCGCCCGGACGCGGCTCGTCGAGCCCCGTCTCGGCAGGCCCGACCGGCTCGGGCGAAACCGGCCTCAGGTAGAGCCGGTCGTACACGAGCGCGGCGATCGCGCCGCCGAGCAGCGGCCCCGCGTACCAGACCCAGGCGTTGCTCCAGACGTTCTGCACGAGCTCCGGCCCGAGCGCCCGCGCCGGGTTCATCGCCGCCCCCGTGTAGGGGCCGCCCATGAAGATGTCGAGGCTGATCGTGAAGCCGATCGCGAGGCCCGAGATCGTGGCGAACGCACCCCGCGGATCGGCCGCGGTCGCGAAGATGACCCAGACGAGGAAGAACGTCAGCACGGTCTCGATCACGAAGGCGCCGCCGGCCCCGACGCCAGCTCCCACGGCCGGGACGCCGAGGTTGACGGCGTCGACCTGGCCCTGCGGCAGCACGGCCGTCAACAGGTACGCCGCGAGCACAGCCGCAACCAGCTGAGCGAACCAGTAGACCGCCGCCAAGTGGATCTCGATCCTGCGGGTGACCAGGAAGCCGAAGGTGACCGCGGGGTTGAAGTGGCCGCCCGAGATGTGCCCGACCGCCGACGCCATCACGCCGATCGCGAGTCCGTGCGCGAGCGCAATCACGGTCAGGTTTCCCCCGCCCGTGGCGATGATCGACCCCGCCCCGACGAAGACGAGCGTGAAGGTCCCCACGAACTCCGCCACGCCGCGCTGCAGAAAGGCCGAACGCATGCTCAAAAAACCCTAGAAGGAGGGGCGGACGGCGCTCCATCGAGCGATCCCGCAGGCCTGTGCCGGAGCCGATTTCTTAACCCGGCGTGTCACTGCGGAACGAAAGGCGGCACCATGACTGCGGACATCCTCAAGCGCAAGCTGCGCAACTCCCCGTTGCGAACCTGAGCGTGCGCATCACGAGCGAACCAGCCGTCGGCGCGCGACGCCGTCGCTTGCCGGGCCCGGACGAGGGCGCCCGGCGTAGGAGCGGCGAGCGCCCGGTTTGAAACCGACTAGCAGCCGACCAGGAGGCTCGCCCGAGCCTCGATGTTCTTCACGTAGCTGAGGGTCGCGCCGCTCGACGCGCCCCCCGCTCGCTCGACCGCAGTCGGGCCCGCGTTGTACGCCGCGAGGGCGAGGTCGACCGAGCCGAAGCGATTCAGCATCAGCCGCAGGTACTGCGCGCCTGCGAGCACGTTCGTCTCCGGATCGTTCCCTTCGAGGCGCAACTCGCGCGCGGTGGCGGGCATCAGCTGCAGCAGGCCGCGCGCCCCCGCGCTCGACTTCGCCGCCGGATCCATTCGGGACTCCTCGTACGCCGTCGAGACGAGCAGGGCGAGCGGCACGGCGGTCTTCGCCGCAGCACGGGCGAAGGCGGCGCGGAACGGCTTCGGTACAGGGCATGCGGGCGGAAGCGAGGGTGCCGCCGCGGCAGCGCGCTGCGGATGCGGGTTCGCGTTCGAGCTCTCGAGCCGCGCCGACTCGGCAGCGGCCGCCAGAACCGCGAGCGCGACCATGCCGGCGCACACGCTGCGCCAGGCAGCCGGCTTCCGCTTCGGCGATGGGCGCCGGGGCGCGTCGGCCCGCCTGCGGGAAGGCGTGAACCGCAGGTCCAGCTCCAAGAGGGTTCGGGAACCGGCCACGAACGCCGGAACGTTCCCTCGGATCGGCGGCCGCAAACGGCGGCGGCCCCGCGACGCCGACCCGCCGCGGGTCGAGTGGCCGCCGCGCACCGCAAGGTCACCGTCCGAAGCGCGTCCACCAGGGTGACGGGCGACTCCTCGCCCTCGTGCGGCTTGGCGGCTGTTGGGGCGGGGAGTTCGCCCGCTTCCGTCCTTCAGACGCAGACTGGGGCTGCGGTGGAGGGTCCCCTCCGCGGGATCAGCCGAGCGACCAAATAGGCCGTTTGGCCCATGGACAACGCAGTTACCCCGAGCCAAGACTTGAAGAGGTGAGGCGGGGCCGAGCGGTCGCTCCTAGGCGCGAGCCGACCCGAGCTGCGGCACTCGTGGTCGTGCCACCCGGCCCCGCCTCCGAAGGTAGCGAACTTGAAACTTTCGGTCGCGACACGCGCGCGGCGGTCAACGGCAGGGGGACTTTGGTACCCGCGCTCGCCGGACGGAGCGCGTTGCCAGTGCCGCAGTCAACCCCTGCCGCAGCATTCATCTACCCGCCAGACGCGGCCGGCAACCACTTGATCCTCGAGCTTGCGCGCGTGCAAGCTCGCGTTGCCTCCCGATGCGGAGGTGCGTTGCTACCTTGGGCGGGCTGGGTCAACGGGGTAGATTTCCCCTCTCCCCTAGAGCCTTCCGGGGGCTCCGGCCTAGCCCCTCTTCCTGACGCAGAAGCTCGTCCAGCCCGACGCGGGCTGACGGCTCGACGTCGCGGCTGATCTTCCCGACCGCTCTGCGACCCTAAGCCGAGCCGATTCGGATCCGCCGGATGACGAGGTGGGCGTGCACCGCGGCCTGCAGCTTCTGCGCGAGTTTGGAGTGTCGACCGCCTCGGCATGCAAGCTGCCGTCCGAGCGGGCCAGGAGCTACGAGCGCTCGACAACGTCGTCTCAACGGACCGCGCGGTACCGCCGGCTGCGCCAGCGTCCGGCAGTGTTCCCGAGGGTCCATCGCCTCGAACCGCCGCGGAAGCGTGGCGATTCGTGATGCTTGCGGCTGCCCATGCCTTTCCGAGATGCGTTCCCGATCTTGCACACGCATGACGTCGAGCGTCTGGCTGCGTTCTACTGTGACCGCCTCGGGTTCAACCGCGGTTACCGGTTTCCTGAAGACGGGGCTGCTGCGTTCATCGTCGTTAGGCTCGGAGCGCTCTCCCTGGGCCTGCCGCAGACTGAAAGCCGGAGCGAAGTCGGCCGCGTCGACCTGTGGCTGTACACCGAGGACGTTGATCGCGCGGTCGAACGACTACGCAAGGCCGACGAGAAGGTGATCGAGGAACCGGCCGACAGAGAGTGGGGCGAACGCATGGCAACGGTCGCCGATCCCGATGGGAACCTTCTCCACATCGGCAGCCGTTGACAGGGCATCGCCCTGGGCCAGCGTGCGGGAATGTCACCAGAAGAGGTGGCGGCGATCTGCCCCGGCCGCGTCAAGAACGAACGGCGGACGCTTCCCAAACGCTTTTCGTGCGTGTCGTTCCTTGTGGCACGATGCGGTCGTGGATGCGAGCCGGATCGCGCCATTTCTAAGCCTCGCCGATCTTCCCGCTGAGGAGCTCGACGAGCTCGCGGCCGCGTTGAGCGAGGTCGAAGTCGAAGCGGGTGCCACAGCCGTCACCGTCGACGACTACGGAACCGCCATCTACTTCATCGAACAGGGAAACGCCGACGTGCTAAACGAGGGTGGCGAAACAACCAACGCCCTGGGCCCCGGCGACACTTTTGGGGAGATTGGACTCCTCCTGACTGGACAGCGGACGGCCACCGTTCTGGCGCGCACGCCGATGCGGCTCATATCGCTCTCAGGCCAGGACTTCGACCGGATCCGAGCACGTGTACCCGGGGTCGAACGCTCACTGCGCCGCCTCGGTACTGAGCGCGCTGACCGGTAAATGCATCGGTCCGTAGGGCGCTCATTGGGGGCGAGTCGAGCGTCAAGTGAGTGGCGTGGGCCAGCGTTCCCAAAGACACCCTGAGGGCGCGCTCCGAGGTCGCTCGGCGCCGTTATCCCCGCAGCCGGTAGCTCACCCGCACGAACTGCTTGTCGCGGGCGACGTCGACGAGCTCTAGGTCAGCTGCCGCCAACCGACGCGGAAGCAGCGGAGCGCCACCACCGAGTGTGACCGGCGCGATGCCGACAAGGATCTCGTCCAACAGGCCGCAGTCGGCGAACTGCCCCACCAGCTCACCGCCGCCGACGAGCCAGACGTTTCTGTCCCCGGCCGCGTGTGTCATGTCCTGGTGAACCGGTCGAACCTCTCCCTGCACGAAGCGGATGCCCGCTCCCGGGACCCGCGGCAGCGTCCTGTGCGTGAAGACCCAGCACGGCGTCTTCCCGTAGTAGGCATGCCACTTTTCAGGGCGATCGAGCAGCTGGTCATGATCGAGCACCCACTCATAGGTCGTCGCTCCCATCGCCATCGCGCCTACGTCGGCGAAAAAGCGCGTGAATGAGTGGTCGTCACCTTCCGCCCGATCGACCTCGAAGAGCCAATCGAGAGAATTGTGCTCGTCCGCGATGTATCCGTCGAGGGTCGTTGCCGTGTAGTACTGGGTCTTCGTCACGCCGTCACTCTGCCACGCCGCCCGAGGCACCATGCGACTCGCCTGGGCCAGCGTTCCTCTCACCCGAGAATGATCGCCACCCGTCCTTCTGGACGGTCTTTAACTGTGCTCGACCGAACCCCCGTCGTCCCCGGCGTCTTGGAGATAGGCGACGGCGGCTTTGTAGACCATCACGCTCGTCTGCCCGTCGTTGACTGTGCTTCGGAGGGCCGTAGTCCTGACGAACTTGGTACACCGTACTGCTCCACTTGCGAGTTCCTTGCCAATGTCCTTCAGACAGGCGAACGGCGGAGGTTCGGAGCAAAACGAAAACCGGCCGTTTCCAGCGAGTTTCTAGGTGGGCGTGCCTGGGATCGAACCAGGGACCTCCCGCGTGTGAAGCGGGCGCTCTCCCGCTGAGCTACACGCCCTTTCCGGCTCAGGTTAGCGGTCGCCCAGTGCTTCATCGATTCCCCGCCGGGATCATTTCCGCCAAACCCTGGACAGCCGGCCGTCCTTGCCTACGGTCAGAGTTGCGGGGCCGGGTCATACGGTCAACTAGAGGGGTTGTTCCTGCGCCGGCCCCGCCCATTCAGTCGCCGGGGCGCACCGAGGAACGCTTTCAACGGCCGCTGCTACCATCGCCGTTCTCGGGCCGGGCCCCGTGCGGTGGGAGCTTGCGAACCGCGTCAGATCCGGGAGGAAGCAGCGCTAAGCGATCCCTCCCAGGCGCGCGGTGTGCCCGGCCCGGGAATCGTTAGAGTCGCAGCGTGGCCGCGCTTTACCGCAAGTACCGCCCGCAGGACTTCGACGAGGTCGTCGGGCAGGAAGCGGTGACGCGGACGCTCAAGAACGCGATCGCGCACGGGCAGATCCGGCAGGCGTACCTGTTCGCAGGCCCGCGCGGGACCGGCAAGACCTCGCTGGCGCGGATTCTCGCGAAGGCACTGAACTGCGAGCAGGGGCCGACGCCCACGCCCGACAAGACCTGCCACGCCTGCCGCGCGATCGCCGACGGCACCTCTCTCGACGTGATCGAGATGGATGCCGCGTCGCAGCGCGGGATCGACGACATCCGCGAGATCCGCGAGCGTGTCGTCCTGCAGCCCGTCGAGGGCCGATACAAGGTCTACATCCTCGACGAGGCGCACCAGCTCACGGACGCCGCCTTCAACGCGCTACTAAAGCTGATCGAGGAGCCCCCGCCCCACCTCGTCTTCGTCTTCTGCACGACCGATCTCGGGAAGATGCTCCCGACCGTCCGCTCGCGCTGCCAGACCTTCGTCTTCTCACGGCCGCGGCTGCCCGAGCTCGTGCAGGTGCTGCGGCGGGTCGCCGACGGCGAGGGCATCGAAGCTCCGGACGCGGCCCTTTCGCTGATCGCGCGCGCCGCGCGCGGAGCGTACCGGGACGCGGTCTCGACGCTCGACCAGCTCGCCGCCGCCACCGAGCAGGAGGTGACCGTCCAGGCCGTGCTGCAACTCCTCGGCGCGGTGGAGGAGGAGGCGCTCTTCCGGCTCTGCGACCTGGTCGTCGACCGTGACACCGCAGGCGCACTTACCTTCGTCGAGGAGCTCTCCGAGCAGGGACAGGATCTCGGCCGTCTCGTGACCGACCTGCTCGAGCACCTGCGGCACCTGCTGCTCGTCCAGCACATGGGCGAGGTGCCGGAGTCGCTGCCGGTCACCGAGGAGACGCGCGAGCGGCTGCGCGAGCAGGCGAACCAGCTGGGCGAAGCGACGGTGCTGCGGCTCTGCGACCTGCTGGCCGTAGCCGTCGAGGACCTGCGCCAGGGCGGCGACCCGCGGCTGCCACTCGAGCTCGCGCTCGTGAAGGTGACGCGGCCGGCCGCCGATCTCTCCCGCGAGTCGGTGGCACACCGGCTCGAGCTACTCGAGCGCGGCGCCCACTCCGGGCAGGCGCCGGTGACAGTCACAGGGACAGTCACTGAGACAGTCACAGTGACTGACACCGCCGAGGAGCCGCCAGTGGCCGAAGGGCCTTCGCTCGACCTCGAGCAACTCCAGGAGGCCTGGCAGCGGACGATCCTGCCGGCCGTCGAGGAGAAGTCGATCCCGACGGCCTCGGTCTTGCGCGAGGCACACCCGAAGGGCCTCGCAGGAGACACGCTGACCGTCGAGTTCCCGAGCGCCGCCTCGTTCCACCGGCAGCTCGCCGAGGAGCCGAAGAACGCGACACTGCTGGCCGACGCGCTCTACGAGATCACGGGCCGTCACCTCGACCTCGCCTTCGAGGTCGGCGAGAACGGCGGCGACACCGAGGTCGCGGCAGACGAGCCGGCGAGCGAGGAGGAGATCATCGAGTTGATGAAGGGAACCTTCGACGCACGCGAGGTGGACGAGAGATGAGCATGGACTTCGGCAAGATGATGGAGCAGGTCCAGCAGATGCAGACGCAGATGCAGCAGGCTCAGGAGGAGCTCAAGAACGAGAGCGTGCACGCCACGGCCGGCGGCGGGATGGTCACCGTCACGGCGACCGGCGGCGGCGAGATCAAGGAGATCAAGATCGACCCGAAGGCGATCGACCCGGACGACCCGGAGATGCTCGCCGACATGGTGCTGGCCGCGGTGAACGAGGCGCTCCGCTCGTCGCAGAGCCTGATGGAGGCGAAGCTCGGCCCGGCACTCGGCGGGCTGCAGGGTCTCGGCCTGCCGGGGCTGTAGTGGACGCGAGGGTCGAGACGCTGCGGCGAGTCCCCCTCTTCGCCGGCCTCGGCGACGAGGAGCTCGCGCAGATCGCCGCCGCCGCGAACGAGGTCGAGGTTCCGGCCGACCAGCTGCTCGTGCAGCCGGGGACGGCGGGGACCGGGATGTTCTTCATCGCCGAGGGCACCGCCGTCGTCGAGACCAAGCACGGCCAGCTCGAGCTGGGGCCCGGCCAGTTCTTCGGCGAGCTCGCGCTGATGAGGCCCGACGCCACGCGAACGGCGCGCGTGAGCGCGAAGACGCCGTTGCGTTGCCTCGCACTCGACCGGGCGAGCTTCCGCACGCTCGTGGCGGAGAATCCGGAGGTCGCAGCCGCCCTGCTCGAGGTCGCGCTGGGGCGCCTGGCCGAGAACGCCGGCGTCGTCGACGGGTAGCGAAGGCACAATGGGCCGGTGTTCAGCCCCGCCGTCGACAACCTCGTCGCCCAGCTGACGCGCCTGCCCGGCGTCGGCCAGCGCACCGCGCAGCGGCTCGCGTTCCACCTGCTGCGCGTCCCGAAGGACGAGGCGCTCGCGCTCTCGCGCGCGCTCGAGGAGGTCAAGGAGCGCGTCCGCTTCTGCAGCGAATGCGGCAACCTGACGGAGGAGGAGACCTGCGAGATCTGCCGCGACGCGCGCCGCGACCACACGGTCGTCTGCGTCGTCGAGCAGCCCGCCGACCTGATCTCGGTCGAGCGCACGCACGAGTACCGAGGGCTCTACCACGTGCTCGGCGGGTCGCTCTCGCCGCTCGACGGGGTCGAGCCGGAGCACCTCCGGATCGCCGACCTGCTCGGCCGCGTGCAGCGGAACGGCGTCGAGGAGGTCGTCCTCGCGACGAACCCGAACATGACCGGCGAGGCGACGGCCGCATACCTCGCCGACCGCCTGCGCGGCCAGGTCCGCGTGACGCGCCTGGCGAGCGGCCTGCCCGTTGGCGCCGACCTCGAGTACGCCGACGAGGTCACCCTCGGGCGAGCGCTCAGCGGCCGCCGCGAGATGTGATCGCGCGCACGGCGGCGGAGTTCGCCGACGCGGTGAGCTCGTACCGCTTCGAAGACCACCCGTTTCCGCGCGAGGATCTCGAGGCGGCGCACGCTTCGGTGGCGTCGAGCAGCATGCTCGTCGTGGGCGAGGCCCACGGAATGCGGGCGACGCCGAGCGTCCTCTACGCCCTCGCCCTCGCGCTCGACACTCGCGCGCTCGCGTTCGAGTGGTCGCATGAGGAGCTGGACGAGCCGCTGCAGGCGTTCGTCCGTGGCGAGCCGTTCGGCTACGACCACATCTCAGCGCTGCCGCCAGACGCGGAGGTCGCGGTGGTGACGGCCGCTTCACGGCCGGTTATGTCGCGCTCCTCGAGCGCTTGCGCGGCGAAGGCCGACTGGAGCAGGCGATCGCCTTCGACCGCTTGGGTCGCGACCCCCGGTCGAATGGCAAGTGCGCGACCGCGAGATGGCCGAACGATTGCTCGCCGAGTGGAACCGAGCGCCGCTGGTCGTCGTCACCGGCGCCTTCCATCCCCAGCTCGTAGGCGAGACGATGGCTGCCGGGCTCGCGGCCCTGCGACCCGGTCTCTCCTCCGCCGTAATCGACTACGGGAACGCCGAGCCTCCGGCGGCTCCCATTCGGCTTCGCATCACCGATAGGAGTTCCGCCGTCGTCCCGGGACGGGCACCGGCATGACCCTCTCCTACACTGTCCGCGTGGCTGCGACGACCGAATTCGAGCCGCTTCCCGACCTCACAGCGTCGGAGCCGAGCGCCGGAACGCTCGTGATGAAGTTCGGCGGCACCTCGGTCGGTGACCCGCAGAAGCTGAAGGACGTTGCGCGCCGGCTCGTCGAGGCGCAAGCCGCCGGCAACCGCGTCGTCGCGGTGCTGTCGGCGATGGGCGACACCACGGACGATCTCGTCCGTCTCGCCTACGAGGTCTCCACGCGGCCGAAGCCGCGTGAGCTGGACATGCTGATCTCGGTCGGCGAGCGGATCTCGTGTGCGCTCGCCGCGATGGCGATCCACGATCTCGGCGCTGAGGCGATCTCGCTGACCGGATCGCAGGCCGGGATCGTGACGGACACCGTCCACGGCCGCGCGAAGATCGTCGACGTCCGTGCGCGCCGCATCCACGAGGCGCTCGACCTTGACCGCATCGTGCTCGTCGCCGGCTTCCAGGGCGTCTCGACCGACTTCGACATCACGACGCTCGGGCGCGGCGGGTCCGACACGACGGCGGTCGCGCTCGCGGCCGCGCTCGGAGCGCAGGTCTGCGAGATCTACACCGACGTCGAGGGCGTCTTCACCGCCGACCCGCGACTCGTGCCCGAGGCGCGCAAGCTGCACGCGGTCACCTACGAGGAGATGCTCGAGCTGGCCGCGTCGGGCGCGAAGGTGCTGCAGGTACGCTCGGTCGAGATCGCGCGTAGCCACGACGTCAAGCTGCACGTCCGCCCCGCCTTCTCGCCGGCGGACGGCACCTGGATTCGTGAGGAGGACGAACGCATGCTCGAGAAGGCCCTCATCTCCGGAGTCACGCATACGCGCGAGGAAACGCTCTACCGCGTCGACGGCACGACTCCCTCCCGCCTCTTCGCCGCGCTCGCCGAGGCCGCGGTGAACGTAGACACGATCGTGCAGACGGGGCCTGAGATCGTTTTCTCCGCGCCCGCCGACGACCGCGATGCCGCCGCGGACGTGCTCGACGGCCTGTCGGTCGGGTGGAGCGCCCGCGACGATCTCGGCAAGGTGAGCGTGATCGGCGCCGGGATGAAGAGCCACCCCGGGGTCGCGGCGAAGGCGTTCGAGACGCTCGCCGACGCGGGCATCGAGCCGGAGGTCGTGACGACGTCGCCCATCAAGATCGCGTGCCACGTCCGCACCGACCAGGTCGACGAGGCCGTCGTCGCGCTGCACCGGGCGTTCGAGCTCGACGCGCCGGAGGCGGAACGTCAGCATGCCTAGCGTCGGCGTCATCGGCGCGACGGGCGCCGTCGGAAGGGTCGTCGTCGACCTGCTCGCGGAG
>Ga0126314_10000465_pt1 | contig 19467 bp, 18 predicted proteins | sample Plot105B_FD_92535 | JGI IMG/M metagenome (GOLD analysis project Ga0126314, IMG submission 92535) | Serpentine soil microbial communities from UC McLaughlin Reserve, CA, USA - Plot105B | ecosystem: Environmental > Terrestrial > Soil > Grasslands | place: USA: UC McLaughlin Reserve, Lake County... | reverse complement strand
CGTATCAAGCTCACCTAATTTATAAAAAGCAATGGAAACACTTCAGGTAAACAAAGTAAAAACACAGGACGATTTAGAGAAAGCATTTGCAGTTAGGAAAACTGTTTTTGTAGAGGAGCAGAACTGTCCGCCTGAACTCGAATGGGAACATGAGGACGAATCGATACACTTTTTGGCGCTGATCAACGGCGAGGCTTGTGGTGCATGTCGCTGGCGTAAAACAGATAAAGGTTATAAGCTGGAGCGTTTTGCGGTACTGAAGGAACACAGGGGTAAGAGAATAGGGCAGGCGCTGGTCGCGGCAGTATTATCCGATCTGCCTGACGATGCGGAATATATATACCTCAACGCACAGCTCGAAGCCATGCGCATGTATTCCAGGTTTGGCTTCATCGCCGAAGGCGAACAGTTTGAAGAAGCTGGTATCCAGCACTTTAAAATGGTTAAGAAAGCCTAGAGATCCACTGCCTTTTTATGGCTTAAAGGAAGACTTTTGATGAAAAAGACAGGGCTTCTCGCCATTTGTCCATATTCAAGCCCAGATACACACTCTTATTGTTCAGGTAGCTAATCAGTTCTTCGGTAGCCAGATTTCCTGTAAGGTCATCAGCAGCCATGGGGCAGCCACCAAATCCTTTCAGCGCGCTGTCGAATCGTATACAACCGCATTCATATGCGGCCGCTATCTTTTCGATCCGTTTATCAGGAGTACTGTGCAAATGAATGCCTATCTCGGTACCGCTAAACTTTGAAACCAGTGTAGGCAGAATCGCCTTTATCTTTTCGGGTGATGACACGCCTATGGTATCAGAAAGGGACAGAATCTGTACACCGGCGGATACCAGTTTCTCGGCCCAAAGCTCCAGAATCTCTGTATTCCATGGATCTCCGTAAGGATTTCCAAATCCCATCGATAAGTAAACCACAGCTGTTTTGCCATTTTTATCGCAGAGACCGAGCATTTGCTTTACGGTCTCCATCGATTGTAGGATTGAGCTATTCGTATTTCGCTTCTGGAAGGTCTCAGAGACTGAGAATGGGAAACCAAGGTAACTGATCTCTTTAAATGATGCTGCTTCCTCAGCACCCCTTAAATTGGCCACAATTGCAAGCAGGCGGGACGAACCAGTAGAAAGATTTAGCCTAGCCAACACTTCCCTGGTATCACTGAGCTGAGGAATAGCCTTTGGCGATACAAAACTTCCAAAGTCTATTGTATCAAAGCCAACCTGCAACAGCAGGTTGATGTACTCCGCCTTCAGCCTGGTAGGAATAAAATCATGAATTCCCTGCATGGCATCCCTTGGACACTCAATTAATTTAACAGGTCTTTGCTGCATTGGCTACACGTTTATGAAATTCCTTTGTTAGTTTAAACAAAGATACACAACAAAAAAAAAGGCATCCAAACCGGATGCCCTTTTTATCTTATAAAACTGGTAATTTATTTATTTCTTGTTACCCAGATCAATTACGATAGGAGTAGAGATACATAATGATGAATACGTACCGATGATACGACCGATCAGCAAGGCAAATATAAAGCCTCTGATACTGGCGCCACCGAATATAAAGATCACAAGTAATACGAAGAATACGGTCAATGAAGTCAGGATGGTACGGCTTAAGGTACTGTTCAGTGCGAAGTTGATCAGTTTGTTTCTTTCCTCGCCATGCAGATCAGACTTACCACTTTCAGCCAGCTTCTCACGGATACGGTCAAATACTACCACGGTTTCAGTCATGGTATAACCCATTACTGTCAGGATCGCAGCGATGAAATCCTGTCCGATCTCTAATGAGAACGGCATTACACCATCCAGAATGGTATAGAATGAAAGTACCAGCAATACGTCGTGGAACAAAGCGATTACCGCACCCAAACCATAATTAAGTTTCTTAAACCTCACTACGATGTAGAAGAACATCACCAGACATGAGAACAGGATCGCACCATAAGCACCGTAAACAATGTCACTAGCGATGATAGGGCCTACCTTCTCATTACTTTCAATGGTATATTTTGTTCCTGTCTGATCGAGACCTTTAGTCAACGCAGTTTCAACCAGCTTGTCTGCACCATTGTCCTGATCGGTGATGTGATAAGTAGTCGTAATTTTCATTTCATTGTCTGCACCAGCGGTTTTAACGATAGTCTCAGATTCAGGGAATACTGCAGATAGCTTAGATTTAAGATCTTCAGTATCCATTCCCTTATCGAAATGAACAATATAAGTTCTTCCGCCTTTAAAATCGATACCTAGGTTTAAACCGCCATTTTTGAAATAGAAGATGAAACCTAGCAGGATGATAACAGAAGAAATGATATAGTATTTTTTCCTGTGGCCAACAAAATTAAAGGCAATATCTTTGAAAGCGTGTATAGTCATGCTGTTACCAAACGTTATGTTTGATTTTTTATCCAGCAAGTATTCAAAGACAAGACGTGAGATCAGCACAGCACAGAACAGTGATGAAAGGATACCGATACACAATGTAGTCGCAAAACCCTGAACCGGGCCGCTTCCGAAAATGTACAGGATTACACCCAGTACCAATACCGTTACGTTAGAGTCAATGATGGAAGACATGGCATGTTTAAAACCTTCTCTGATCGCAACAGGTGTAGGCTTACCTAAAGTCAACTCCTCACGCACACGCTCAAAGATCAGGATGTTTGCATCCACCGAGAGACCGATTACCAATACAATACCGGCGATACCAGGCAATGTAAGCACCGCACCAAGGGATACCAGGATACCCATAATAAAGAACAGGTTGATTACCAGGGCAAGGTTAGCAACCCATCCGGCCTTGTTGTAGTACAGGGCCATGAATATCAGGATCACCACAAATGCCAGTACAAAAGACAATAAACCATTGTCTATAGCAGTCTGACCCAATGACGGTCCTACCACGAACTCACCAACGATCCTCGCAGGTGCTGGAAGTTTACCCGCTTTAAGGATGTTTGCCAAATCCTGTGTATCATTTACAGTAAAGCTTCCGGTGATAGAAGAAATACCGTTTGGAATCTCATTTTGAACAGTTGGTGCAGAATACACTGTATTGTCCAGAACAATAGCGATGGATTTTTTATTGTTCGGATCAGAAGAAGCCTCAGCGGTGATTTTTTTCCATTTCTGTGCACCTTCGCCGGTCATGTACATCGTTACCTCAGGTTTACCTTTCTGGTCGTAGTCATGACGTGCATCACTGATGGCTTCACCACCAAGATCAGGTTTGCCATCGGTAGAAGTTACCTTGATTGCATACAATTCGAATATTTTAGCAGCACCTGCAACAGTGCCCATATCAATTGGCTTTACGCTCCACATGAACTTGTAGCTCTGAGGAATGATAGAAGCAATTTCAGGTCTTTTAAAGAATGCGTTTACTTTAGCAGTATCTTTTTGTGCTGTCCATCCAACTGCGGGACCCGGACGTAATGCAGGCTGTCCGTTAGCTCCTGTGTAGGTCGGTACATTTAAAACTGCAAACAAAGGATTGGTTTTAGCAATTTCAGCAGTTTTGGCTGCCGACGTGGTGTCTTTGCTTTTAGTTAAGTTGGCCAGCTTACTTCCCGAATTGGCAGCAGTATCGGCGGTTACTTTCGCAGTGGTATCGGTAGTAGCCTTCAGGGAAACTGAAAGTGTCTTGTTGATGTTTTCCATTACCGGATAAACCTCTTCATTGTTGTACACCTGCCAGAACTGCAGTTCAGCAGAACCCTGCAATAATTTGTGTACCCTTTCCTTGTCCTGAACACCCGGCATCTCAATAAGGATGCGGTTAGTACCTTCCTGCTTTTGCATATTCGGGCTCACTACACCAAATCCGTCAATACGGCTTCTGATGATGATGAACGAACGGTCAATAGCACTGGTAGCTTCTTTCGACAGATATTTTTTTACATCCGAGTTGCTGGCGTCAGGTTTCAGTACAGTCGCATTGTCCTGATTAGAGAAGTAGTCTGCAAGCTTTACGTTCGGAGAAAGTCTTTCAAATTCATTTACAAACAAACTGATGAAATCTTTACCACCTGCGTTCAGTTGAGTCTGAGCAGTAGACAAAGCTTTGTTGAAGTTGGCATCATCAGTATTGCTGGCTAAAGATTTAACCAGTTCCGCCAATGAGATCTCCATCGTTACGTTCATACCACCTTTAAGGTCGAGCCCAAGGTTGATCTCTTTTTCTTTACAGAACTGATAGTTAAATCCAAAAAGAGGATAAACCGGCACTGTAGCCATTGAGTCTAAATAAGCTTTTTCCTTATCCGGATCACCTTTGGCGAATGCCTTTGCGTCTTTTTCAACTTTCGACGTAACAAAGTTGAATGAGAGAGAATACACACAGACAATACCCAATAGTATTGCCATAAATTTAATAAAACCTTTACCCTGCATTTGTTTGTAGTTATTAGTCTATATCAGCTATATCATTTTTTAACAAGTCGGCAAATCTAATTATTTTTTTAAATAATAGGCCACGTTGTCAATTTTTTATTATGAGAAGTAAAACTATTTGTCTTTCGGAATGTTTGGCCCCGGAACCGGATGTTTTAAATCCGCTCCAACGTTGAAAAAGTAAACGCTACATTGTTTTTTTCATCGGGTTCATGCCGTTGGGAATTTACCACTTTCCATAGGCTATCATCTATTTCCGGAAAGAAGGCATCAGCCTCATAAGCCTGATGCACCGTGGTCAGATAAATGCGGTCTGTCTTTGGCATGGCCAGCTTATAGATCTCTGCGCCACCCACAATAAATACCTCCCGCTCATCGGCGCAAAGCGCCAGTGCATCTGCTACCGTATTGACCACCTCAGCCCCTTCAATTATAAGGCTGGTATTTCTGGTTACCACGATATTTCGTCTGTGCGGCAAGGGCTTTTTGATAGAATCGAAGGTTTTGCGCCCCATGATGATGGTGTGTCCTTTGGTAATGGCCTTAAAGTGTTTCAGGTCTGTAGGCAGGTACCAAAGCAGTCCATTGTCTTTACCTATGGCATTGTTTTCGCCTATGGCTACTACTGCAGATACGATCATACGGCAACTACCCCTTTAATGTGCGGATGCGGATCGTAATCTTCCAGCGTAAAATCTTCAAACTTAAAATCAAAGATAGACTTCACATCCGGGTTGATCTTCATTACAGGCAGCTTCCTCGGCTCACGGCTCAGCTGGAGACGGGTCTGCTCAATATGGTTGTTGTACAGGTGCGCGTCACCAAGGGTATGAATAAAATCACCATAAGCCAATCCGCATACCTGTGCCACCATCATGGTCAGCAGGGCATAGGAAGCGATATTAAAAGGCACCCCCAGGAATATATCCGCGCTGCGCTGGTACAGCTGGCAGCTGAGCCTGCCGTCGGCTACATAGAACTGGAAAAAGGCGTGGCAGGGAGGCAGCGCCATGTTGTCGACCTCTGCAACGTTCCATGCCGATACAATGATCCTGCGAGAATCGGGATTGTTCTTTAGGGTATCCACGATCTTTGCGATCTGGTCAATATGGCCACCATCGGGTTTAGGCCAGGAACGCCATTGCGAACCATATACCGGCCCCAGGTTGCCATCGGCATCTGCCCATTCATCCCAGATCCGCACACCGTTATCCTTCAGGTATCTGATATTGGTATCACCGCTTAAAAACCAGATCAGTTCATGTATAATGGATTTTAAATGCAGTTTCTTTGTCGTCACCATAGGAAAACCTTCGGCGAGGTTAAACCGCATCTGGTAACCGAATACACTGATGGTTCCGGTGCCTGTGCGATCGTGCTTTTGAGCCCCATGATCGAGCACATGCTGCATTAAATCTAAATATTGTTTCATTCTCGTTGCCCGTTATCCGTTAAACTGTTGCGAATATACTCAGCATCAATAAATAATCCCACAGGTGTGTAAAACTAAGGAGGATGTTAGTATCAGTAGCTCCCCTGAGGAAATGAAGTGCTCATTTAAAATAGGCTCATAAAAGACTCCGATTATGTTGCTATTATATTGTATCAACCAATACAATAGCAGTACAATAGCAGTCGGATACCAGTACAATAGCAGTAGAAAAGATAAGAGCAACAAATAAGTTATAACCGCGACCGGTATGCTTTCTCAACTTGTTTTGTATGTTTGCGGGATAAACAAAAAATGCCATTAAATTTTCACCGATGCTAGCTTTTGCCAACGCCAAGATCAACCTTGGCCTCAACATTACCGAAAAAAGACCAGATGGCTACCACAATCTCGAAACGGTATTTTACCCGGTAAAGATCTATGACGTGGTGGAGCTCACAGATGCGGCTGTAGTGTCCTGCGAAGTGAAGGGAATCGAAATTCCCGGAGCGGCCGGTAATAACATCTGTTTAAAGGCATTTCTGAAACTGCAGCAGGATTTTAAACTGCCTGCGCAAAAGATCAGCCTGCTCAAGAACATTCCTGTAGGGGCAGGGCTTGGCGGTGGGTCCTCGGATGCTGCCTTTCTGATCAGGCTGGTCAATGAAAAGTTCAAACTGGGCCTCTCGGCAGGGCAGATGGAAGATTATGCCAGGCCACTGGGGGCAGACTGCGCCTTCTTTATTCAAAATAAGCCTGTCTTCGCCTTTGGCAAGGGCGATGAGTTCTCTGAAGTCAACATAGATTTGTCAAATTATTATCTTGTACTGGTAAAACCGGCAGTACATGTGTCTACCGCAGCTGCTTACAGCGGAATAATGCCTTCAAAACCTAGTACTTCGCTGAAAGATTTAATACATTTGCCTCTGGAAAACTGGAAATCGGTTCTGAAGAATGATTTTGAAGACGCGGTTTTTGTGAAATATCCCGAAACAGAACAGATCAAAACCAGGCTATACGAATCAGGCGCGCTATATGCGGCCATGAGCGGCAGTGGTTCTTCAGTATTTGGCGTGTTTGCCGCTCCGGTACAACTGCCGGATCTGGAAAAGGATAACAAGGTTTTTTATAATGTATAACGAGCAGTCATGGAAACGGCATTCGCAGGTTTCCTGACAAAAGAAACAAGAACAATACATGGAAATCAATTTAGTACGTAAAAGCGGTAAATTTAATTTTGAAGCAGAGAATTCATCGGGTTTTAAGGTAGAACTGGATGCCAAGGAAGCCATAGGTGGTACAGGCAAAGGTTTCAGGCCAATGGAAATGCTGCTGGTGGGCCTCGGTGGTTGCAGCGGTATCGATATGGTAAATGTGCTGACCAAACAAAAGGAACCTTTAAACGATGTGAAGATCAGTATTAAGGCGACCAGAAAAGACGAGGAGATGCCCCCTATATTTGATGTGATCGATATTCATTTTGATCTCTACGGGGAGCTGAACGTGCAAAAAGTAGAACGTGCGCTGGCTTTGACTTTCGATAAGTATTGCTCGGTATCCAATATCCTGGGCCGCTCGGCGAAGCTGAACTTTACCTACGGGATCCATCGGTAACCGAACTCAATTAACAGACCTAAACATTAAGATATACTCAATAACACCATGCAGGAAGATAATTTTGAAACCCTAGCCATACGCTTACAAGCAGAAAGAAGTCAGTATAAAGAGCATTCCGTGCCTTTGTACCTTACCTCAAGCTATAAATTTGATGATGCTGAGGAAATGCGCGCGCTTTTTGCCAACGAAAAGGAAGGCAATGTATACAGCCGCTACGCAAACCCCAACACTGATGAACTGATAGGGAAAATGTCGGTACTGGAAGGAGCTGAAACAGGCTGGGCCACTGCCAGCGGTATGGCGGCGATATTCACTACCTTCGCTGCTTTTTTAAAGTCAGGTGATCATGTGCTGTCCAGCCGTTCGGTATTCGGGTCGACGCATCAGTTGCTGAACAATGTATTTTCCAAATGGGGCATTACCTATACCTACGCGGATCTGGATAAGCTGGATCAGTGGGAAAACGGCATACAGCCGAATACCAAAATGATCTTTGTAGAAACTCCCTCTAACCCGGGTATAGACATAATAGATCTGGAATGGTTGGGTAAACTTGCTAAAAAACACAATATTCTGCTGGTGATTGACAATTGTTTCGCCACTCCTTACCTGCAACAGCCGATCAGACTGGGCGCAGATATTTCTATTCACTCTGCTACTAAGTTCATTGATGGCCAGGGCCGTACCCTGGGCGGAATCATTCTGGGTTCTGCGGTGCTTATCAAAGAGATTGAGGGTTTCGCAAGACACAGCGGGCCTGCTATGTCTCCTTTTAACGCATGGCTGCTTTCCAAAAGTCTGGAGACACTGGCTGTACGTATGGACAGGCATTGCGAAAATGCGCTGAAGGTTGCCGAATTTTTGGAGTCACATCCGAAGATCAATAAAGTGATGTATCCTTTTCTGCCCTCACATCCTCAGTATGAAATTGCCAAAAAGCAGATGAAGCAGGGTGGTGGTATAGTGACTTTGGTGATTGAAGGCGGCGTAGATGCGGCCAGCGGTTTCATGGATAAACTGAAAATGTTCTCTATTTCGGCCAATCTTGGCGATACCAGGTCTATAGCAACGCATCCGGCTACGAGTACCCACTCTAAACTGACTGAAGAACAAAGACTGGAAGTTGGAATAGAGCAGGGAACTGTTCGCTTGTCTATCGGACTGGAACACATCAATGATATTCTTGGTGATATCAGACAGGCGCTGAATTAGTTGATGTAATCGCGGTCTTCGTCGCTCAGCTCATTACGGTTTAAATCTTTTTTGTGATCCCCGGGGTATTCCTGGGGGTCATTGTTGTCATAGGTGCTCACCGTGACTTTTGGCCTGCCTGCCCAGTAGCCCAGTACAAACCCCACAAAGGTACATACGCCAACAATTAACAGCTTCGAAACGTCTTTCTTAACAAATATGAAATCGAAGGCTACCGCATCGGTATTGATCATCAAAAATACAGTTATAACGGCAGTAAATGCTATAATGAAGATGGTTTTTGTGCTCATGATGTAATGTTTTATTATAGACTTATGATTTAAAAGCTGTAATTGAAAATTAATTCTAATATAGGATTTTGGTTGTACACTTTGTTTACAAATACAAATCTTGCGCCAACATCAACCAATGGCTGATAACGGAGCAGGTGCATGCTGCTGCGCAGCTCAAAGCCATAGGTTTTGGGTTCGGTCATATTCGTTTTTGTACCGATGTTTTCATAATGGCAGAAAAGTCCGGCCCTCAGGTTTCTGATGTAGGCCAGCGGGCCGATCTCTGCATCAGGGAAGGCAAAGGGAAAGCGATAATTAAACAGAAGGGTATTGTTTAGGCCGCTCTTAGCCCTGATGTTGTTATAGCCATAAACAGTGTTGATCTCCTGATCGAACCTCCTGATTCCGGTTGCGGTCTGGTAGTTGAAATTGGCTAGTAAGGAATGATTGCGGAAGAGGCCGGGAAAGTACAGAAAGCCTTCTGCAGCAAAAAGACGACCAGCAAGATTGCTGTCAAAAGGCTGATGGGCATAGGAAAACCGAAGTGTCTGGGCCCATTTCGGGGCAATGTCCCGCTGGGCCAGCCTGGTGGAATGTGTAAACGTAAAATTATATTCCATCGGAAAAATAAGGGTTCTGATGTAATTGGCAGGCATGTTTTCGCCCATGTACCGTTGTGTGTAGCTGGTAGTGGCATTGAATGAAAAGTTGTAGGTGTGACTCAGCGCATTTATACTGAGCGGGAGGGAAGCCTGCAACTGCACGTAGTTTTCGCGCCAGTCGCCCTGTTGCACGCCCGTCTTGCTGTTGTAAAAGGTTCGGCGGGGCCTGTTCCTGTAGGTGCTTCTGATGATCGGGTAGAGCGCCTTAAAGCTAAATCCCGTGTTGTATTCAAAACGGTTCAGATCGCGGTGATAATCTGCCCCGGCAAAAAAATCAAAGGTATTGAGCAGGTTGTTCGATCTGAGCTGCAGCCCGCCTGTGTACTCATTTTCGATGGTCGGGATGATGCTGTGCACATTGAACAGGTTGCCCAGGCTGTGGTAAGGTATGGAAACGTAGTTGCTGTCGGGGATGGTCTGGAATACGGTTCCGGTGTTCTCCTGTTTTTCTACGGCTTCGGCGAAATAAACAAAATTACTTTTTGGGCTTTCTTCGGGTTTGAAGCCTGTTTCGGCAATTTCATAGCCATTAACTGCGTAATTGCTGAAAAGAAATGCCGGTGCTTTGCGGACACTTCCGCTAGCGGTGCTGTCTGCGGGACTTTGACCGTAAGGATCCGCGCTTAAATTTTGAGCGCCGTATTTAGAGGCGCTCAGGGCGTTTATTTTTTTTCGGGCGGTATCTATGTAGTAAATGTTGCTGATTCCGTTGTAGTGCGCATTAAAAGCTATTCCCTGTTGAAAATAGATTGGTCTGCTTAGCTGTTGCTGTGTTTCGGTAATAATTTTCCTGGTATTTTCGTTTCCGTCGGTCGTCCACAAAGCCTTTCCCTGCTCGCTTACGCTGATGAAGGCAATCAGGCTGCCGGTTTGGTCGTAGGCCGGTGTCTGCAGGATTAAGTTTTCCGGGTTTGGCAGTGTGCGAATGAGCCTGCCGGTTGCTGCGTCGAGTTCCACAAGATTACATTTGTTGCTCAGGTCGAATTTTACCGCTACGATCTTTTTGCCGTCAGCAGAAAGGGATGGCGAGAAGATGCGGCTTCTTGCAGTCAACCTTTTTATGCTTCGGGTTTTGAAGTCGTAGCTGCATACCACGCTGTAGCTCCTTTGCTTGTACCTCGGGTCGTAACGTACTTCATCCCAGACTATTTTGCCGGCTGCGTAGCTGAACCAGGGTTGTTCTTGGTAAGCGATGCCAAACAGGCGCTGTTCTTTTTTGCTGCCGTCGATCAGCACAAAGTGATCGGCCTGCGCTTTGCTTTGCTTCAGTGCCAGGATCCGTCCATCAGGAAGTCTTAGCGGTAAAAAATAATTAGTCGCGATTTTGGCCGGGCTGTTGAGTGCCGGGTAATGCTGAGCGGGGGTACGTTCACTTTGCTGCTGCCAGTTTTGTCTGATCAGGCTGGTGGTCTGATCAAACCAGGCACTGGTTCCCCTGCCGGTATATTTTTTCAGACTGCTGGAAAAAGGGTAGAGGCGAAGTGGCCTCTTGCGGATGTCGGTAAGCACACTGTCGAAAACGTTTTTGCCGGTGGCAGTTCTGATGCCCGATGCCATCAGGTAGCCGAGCTGGTAGTAACCGGGGGTAACATCCCTGTCCGATCCGAAGTAGGCTTTGGAGTAGGAGATTTTTTTGCCTTCGAGCAGGCTCGCCCGGTAAGGCATGATCCAGTCAGGCTGCCTTCCGCGGCCGGCATTTGTAAGTGCCGTTTCGATGGTCACGGCATCTCCCTCAAAGAACCAGATCGGGATGCTGACGCCGAACCATGCGAAGTAAATGTCTTCAGGAAAAGGGAAGGCTTTTCCACCGGTAAGTTTGTCGAACTGGGCAACGTGACGGAGCTCGTGAACTGCCAGGTTATTGAGCCAGTCCTGGCTGTCGAACTGCTGGGGTGGGGTGGTGTAGAATTCTGATTTTTTCGGGGCCAGCTGAACGAAGCCGTTGGCCACAACACCCCGGTTCTGGAGGAGGATCGGAACGGTTGTTTTTTGCCTGTTCAGACTGCTGCCGACATGGGGGTAGATGTGCACTAAGGTGTTGGCCATTCTGATGGCTTCTTTTTCCAGTTCGGCGGGATAGATGATCTGAAAGCCGGATACCCTGATCTGCTTCCATTTTACACTAAGTGGGTTTTGTTCCTGGCTGAAAATCTGTGAAAAAGCGGTATGTGAAATTATACTTAATATTAAAGTAGATATTATATTGATTATCAGTTTGTTTTTTGTTTTATATGAGGTCATATAAGGAGTATGCTAATATAATTAGTAATTATTTGGAAGTGTTCAATAATTTAAGTGTATTGTTAATTTAATTATTAATATTTAAATTATTGATTATCATGTAATTTAGTTATTTCTTTAAAAAACAGATATGATCCATTTTACCCGATTTTTATGCCGTAAAGTGCGGTTTTTGTATCATGTGGATCCGCCGGCTGCCGACGCAGTTAAATCTGCAATTAAGATACACTAATTATGCAGTATTTAAAACTAAAATCGGGAGTAAAAATTTTATTATGTATATGGAACCTGCAATTCCAGGCTGCCCCTACCCCGCCGTTTTAGATACGGAGAACAGCTATAAATTCTTTCTTTTCTTATAGATCGGATAACCAAAAACAGCACCTAAAATAAGTATGGCTCCGAGGTAAAATCCGGTAGACATTGCCTCTTTTGTGCCAAAGAAAATGAAGGCCAAAATGATGCCGTATACGGGCTCGAGATTGGTAATCAGTGCAACCCGAAATGCAGATAAACTTCGCATCACAGCCACCCCGGCAACGTAAGCCAGCGCCGTGCAGATCGTTCCGAGAAGCGTAAGGTAAAGCCAGTCGGAAAGGCTTAGTCTGAAGCTTTCATGAGCCAGGTCATTGTCGAGAAAACGGTACAAGGTGATCCATATAAATGCTCCGGCGATCTCATAAAAACCTATGATCTTAGGGTCACTCTTCTGAACCAATGTAGAATTTATAGTCGCAAATAAACTCGATGCGAGGGCCGAGCTGAGGCCGAAAATAATCCCTGAAGTATACCTCGATTCGAACTTAAAGATGAGGTAAATACCCAGGATAATCACCAGTCCGATAATCACATCGGGCACCGGAATGCGCTGTTTTTTGATCAGCGGTTCCAGTATTGCGGTGAAAAGCGTAAAGGAGGAAAGGCATACCAGGGTTACCGAAACGGTTGAAACCTTAATGGCATGAAAGAATAAAATCCAGTGAATTGCTACAATGCTGCCTGTGAAGAAGAACTGTAGAAACTGCTTTTTACTGATCTTCAGGCTCGTTCCTGTCATCAGGAAATAGGCAAATAAGGTGATGCTGGCGATCAATACACGGTACCAGACCATTTGTACGGCATTGACAGAGATGAGCGCTCCCAGGATGCCTGTAAAGCCCCAGATGAATACGGTAAGATGGAGGATGATCAGGTGTCTGGTAACGGTGCTTTGGCTGGGGCTCATTTATTTTGGTGCTTTTTTGAGCAAATATAAGCCCAAAAGACCAAATAAAAGGGTAGGTGCAATGACAGCAAAAAGTGGTGATGTGCCTCCCTTGAGGGAGAACATTTTGGCGAACTGGTTGAATACAATATAGCCAAAGCTGAGTAAAATGCCTATTCCCAGCGGTAAGCCCACGCCTCCGCGAACTTTGCGGGAGGAAAGCGCAACACCGATCAGTGTGAGCACAAATGCCGACAGGGGGTGCAGGTAACGCTTGTACTGCTCAAAAAGGAGGTCATTCATGATTCCCGAACCCCTAATGTTCTCTTTTCTGATCTTTTCAGACAATACCTTGTTGCTCATGTTCTCAAAGATGTTGTCGTAGGCCGAGAAGTCGTCGGGGCGCATGTCCAGAATGGTATCCTTTGTTTTGCCCGATCCGCTCATAAAACTCTCTTTCAGGCCGTCTACGTAGCGGATGGAGTAATTGGTGAGCCGCCATACACGCTTCAGGGAATCCCATTTTATTTCATCTGCAACCAGTTTTTTGGTGAGTACATCGCCCTTAAAGTTATCGAGGGAAAACTTGGTTCCGATCTTCGTTTTATTGTCGAAGTAGTCCATGTAGATGTATGTTTTCTCATCCAGCTTCATGTGGATATCGCGCTTGCTGGACGAACTATTGGTTTTTACATAGGTGTTTTCGAAGCTGTTCTTGAGCTGATTGGTATATGGAAGTATATAAAGATTGGAGGCCAGATTGATGGAGAATATAATGAAGGCCGATACGAAGTAAGGCAGCAGGAACCTGTTAAAGCTAACGCCGCCGCTTAAAATTGGTACGATTTCAGTCTGATCGGCCATCTTTGCCGTAAAGAAGATCACAGCGATGAAGTTGATCAGGGGGGAAAGCATGTTTACATAGAAGGGTATTGAGCCTGCGTAATAAAGGCTGATGACCTGCCAGAAGGTTAAATTGGCCTTCAGAAAGTCGTCTAGTTTCTCAGAAAGGTCGAAAATGACAATGATGACCACAAAAAGTGTAAGGGTGTAAAGGAACGTGCCCAAATACTTGCTGATGATGTACCAGTCTATGATCTTTATCCTGCCTCTGAAGAAATTCATTTATAATTTATTCCCTAATATAGTCACCATTTTGTTCTTCCATGCGTAAAATTCACCTGAAATGATCTTTTCGCGCGCTTCTTTAACCAGCCACAGGTAAAAGTGGAGGTTGTGCAGGGTAGCGATCTGTGCGCCCAGCATTTCTTTGGAGTGCATCAGGTGCCTTAGGTAAGCTTTGGAATACACCTGATCGGCAAACAAATCACTTTCCGCATCAATAGGGGAAAGATCATCCGCCCATTTCCTGTTGGTGATATTGATCATTCCATTTCGGGTAAAGAGCATTCCATTGCGGGCGTTCCTTGTGGGCATCACGCAGTCGAACATATCGACACCTAAAGCAATGTTTTCCAGAATATTGACAGGTGTGCCCACGCCCATTAGGTAACGTGGCTTATCGGCTGGTAGTATATTGCAAACGACTTCTGTCATGCCATACATTTCTTCTGCGGGTTCGCCTACCGATAAACCGCCGATGGCATTGCCTTCACGGCCCATAGCAGCAATAAATTCTGCAGATTTAACACGCAGATCTTTGTAAACGGAGCCCTGGACGATAGGGAAAAGCGTTTGGTTGTATCCGTATTTTGGTTCGGTAGTGTCAAACCGTTCACAGCAGCGCCTTAACCAGCGGTGGGTCATGTTGATGGAAGCTGCCGCGTATTTATAATCACATGGATAGGGTGTACATTCATCAAATGCCATGATGATATCAGCACCGATGCTACGCTGGATATCCATGGCGTATTCGGGTGTAAACAGGTGTTTAGAACCGTCTATATGAGAGTGGAACGTTACGCCTTCTTCTTTTATCTTTCGTACTTTACTTAGAGAGTAGACCTGGTAGCCCCCGCTATCAGTAAGTATTGGACCGTCCCAGCCGATGAATTTGTGAAGCCCACCGGCTCTTTGCAGGATATCCAAACCTGGCCTGAGGTACAAATGGTAAGTATTTCCAAGGATGATCTGAGCTTCAATATCTTCCTTCAACTCACGCTGGTGAACTGCTTTAACTGTTCCGGCAGTGCCTACAGGCATGAAAATGGGTGTCTGAATCTCACCGTGATCGGTAGTGATTGTTCCGGCCCTTGCCTTTGAATGTGTATCCTGTGCCTGTAAATTAAAGTCCATATAGCTGCTCCCTCAAAAAATCTGGCCAAAAGTAGCAAAAAACCAGCTATTTAACGGCTAAATTTTTTATCAACATAAATGTGCATTACAGATTAAAAATGAGAAATTTGCGCCCTACTAAATGACATCGTGGAACTAAACCTGATAGATACTTGCCTGCTTGCTGGCCTGATTTTTTGTTTTTTAATACAGCTGTATTTCGGTCTTTTTGTTCATCTGAAGCTTGCAATGGTCAGGATAGAACCGTTGTTGGATATAGGATTGAAACCCCTGAGTGTAATTATTTGCGCACGCAATGAGGCTGTTAATCTGAGAGAATACCTGCCTGCAGTGCTAACGCAGGATTATCCGGAATTTGAAGTTATAGTGGTCAACGACAGATCATGGGACGGCACTGCAGATCTTTTAAAGGAATTTGTCAAACAATACAGCCATTTGAAGGTGGTGACGGTTGCCGATGGAGAAAAATTTATTGCAGGAAAGAAGTTTGCGGTTACAATGGGTATAAAAGCGTCGCAATTTGACTGGCTGGTATTTACTGATGCAGATTGTGTTCCAGCCTCGGATCAATGGCTGAAAGGTATGCAGCCGCCTGCAGACGGTGAGAAGGAATTTGTGCTTGGGTATTCTCCTTATCTGAAAAAAGGCGGAATTTTAAATGCGCTAATTCGTTTTGAAACTTTCTTTACAGCAGTAAATTACTTATCCTTTGCCTTGAAGGGCATGCCTTATATGGGTGTTGGAAGAAATATGGCCTATAAAAAGTCGCTTTTTTTCAAAAATAAGGGATTTGCCACACACATGCACATTCCCTCCGGAGACGATGATCTTTTTGTGAATGCGCACGCGAATCAACGCAATACTGTCATACAGATTCATAAAGATGCACAGGTATGGTCTGAACCAAATTTAAGTTTTGGTGCTTATCTACGACAGAAGAAGAGACATTTTGGCGCTGGTAAGTTGTATAAGGGGAGGCATAAATTTATTCTGAGCAATCAGATCATCTTTCAGTTTCTGTTCTATGTTTTACTGATTGCCTGTCTGTTCTTTCAGCCTGCAGCGTACATTGCGCTGGGTATATTGTTACTTAGCATCATCATCCGGTGCCTTATATACACCCGACTGCTTAGACGCCTGAATTATAGTGGATTGAGCTGGTGGTTTCCGCTGCTTGATGTTGTATTGTTCATTTTTCTGGTCTTTAACGGCGTAGTTTCTATATTTGTTAAAAAAGTACAGTGGAGATAAAGTCAGCATTAATACAGAAGTATTTTAAGGAGTTAACAGAACTGCAAATTAAGCAGTTTGATCAACTGTACGATCTGTACAGCTTCTGGAATGCGCAGATCAATGTGATCTCGAGAAAGGACATCGATGAGCTTTATGAGCGTCATATCCTGCATTCATTGGGGATTGCTAAATTCTGCAATTTTACCGCCGGAACAAAGGTGCTGGATGTAGGTACGGGTGGTGGTTTTCCCGGGATCCCACTTGCAATCTTGTTTCCGGAAACACAGTTCCACCTGGTAGATTCTATTGGAAAAAAAATTAAAGTAGTGACGGAAGTGGCTGTTGCGCTTGATTTAAAAAATGTGAGGGCCAGTCATCTGAGGGCTGAACAAGTGATCGATAAATATGATTTTGTGGTTTCCAGGGCAGTAACGCGGCTGATTGATTTTTATCCATGGATCAAAGGTAAGTTTGGAAAGGAATCTAAAAATGCGATTGCCAACGGGATCTTATATTTAAAGGGTGGGGATCTGGCAGACGAGATTTCCGAATCACGGCTAAAAGCGGAACTATATCCGCTTTCAGACTACTTCGAAGAAGCCTTTTTTGATACCAAATACGTGGTCTATATTCCTCAGTAAGATAAATTATTCTTTTTTTACGGCTTCCGGTTCTGCATAGAAGAACACACCGTCTTCGAGCTCGATTACGCCGTCTCTTGCCGCTTCTCCATATTTCTGAATAGCCGCATCAGAGCTTTTTTCATAAAATCTGACGCTTCTTGCTTTGAATTTAACTATTTTCCCTGCCTCAGGATTGACTGCAACTACACTTTTGTTGTTCACATAGAGCGGATTTGGTCCGAGTTTAATATTTTTGCCCAGTGCAGAAGTTACGCCAGGCTGACCTTCATATTTCATCATAGGCGTTACGACAGGTGGAGGAAATTTAACCTGGTTATCCTCCCTAGAAGGTGCAGCAGGAACGGGTACATCTGGTTTTACTATTGGTGGCGGAAATTTAATATTGACCTTCTTTGCTTTGGGTGGAGTTGGGGGGAATTTGATCTTTGCTGATTTTGAGCCAGATTGTAAAGGGGGTTCAGGTGGTGAAGGAGGATTTTTAACTACGATTGGTGGCGGAAAAGTGATGGAAAGCCTGGTGTTTTTTCCAGCAAATTCCAATGCACCGTTTGCAGCGCGTTTGCCATATTTTGCCCGGCCTTCTGTACCGTTGAGTTGTACCAGTTCATCATAATCTTCCACTGCACGGACATTTTCTGCTTGAGACAGCTTGCTGTTTATCACAATCAGTTTAACCGGGCGATTGTTTCCTGTTTCTTTATTGAAACTGCTTTCGATAGAAAAACTTTTTTTCTTTTCTTTTTTTGCTTGCTGTTTTGACTCCTGAAGCATAATTGGAGCTACAGCAGCATCCTTTTTAGCATAAAGATCTACCATAGCGTATTCTTTGGTAAAGCCTAAAGTTGAAGCGCAAAGCATTCCTGCAGTTAGCGGGAGTACATACAGGAGCCGGAGCCTGGCCCGTCCTGCTGTTCGTTTTTTGTTTAACATTTTGATTCTGTTTTTTAATATAGATTGGTTGAACATTTGGCTGGTGAGCGGGTTCTGAAATGATCCAAAGGAATTGCGGATGAGGAACATCGCATAATCGTGTTTAGGTAAGCCCTGGTTTGTGGTGGCTTCATCGGCGATGTATTCATGAACGAGTTTGATGTCCTGTTTCATCAGCCAGCAGAGCGGATTGAACCAGTTGCAGATCAGTAACACTTCAAAAAATACGATATCAAAACTGTGTTTTTGCCGGATATGAATCATTTCATGTTGTAAAACGATATTTTGCTTGTCTGTTGCGGGATTGATAAACAGGAAGTTAAAAAAGGAAAAAGCACTATCTAACTGGCCGAAATGAACCTGGACGATCCCTCCCTTGCGGGTTTTATCTCCCCTGATTGTCATCTGGAGTATCCGGTAAAGGCTGGTTACGAGACGAAAGAAGAAAAATCCCGCCACAACCAGATAACAGACAAAGATAGTATCACCGGCAGTCAAAACAGGGGCAAAGGTTGCGGCTGGCATCATTTCACCGGAAAATTGAACTACCACGGAGCTCTGATTTTGAACAGGATTGAACAAGCCGTTCAGGTAGCCGATTTGAAAGACAGGCAGCAAAAATGCAAGTACCGGGGTGCTGAGCAGATAACATCTGTTTAGCTGATAGAAAGTTTCCCGATGCAGGAATAATCGGTAGAATCCGTAGAAGAAAGCCAAGTACAGGTTGCTTTCCAATAAATAATATAGCCAATTCATCATGTTTTATTTTTAAGCTTTTCAGCGAGTTTGATCAATTCATCGAGTTCATCGATATCCATGTTTTTTTCCTTTACAAGAAAGGAAACCAGGCTTTGGTAAGAGTTTTCAAAATAGTTGTTCATTACCTTGTCAAAGGCGAAGTGTTTGTATTGGTCTTCAGTGATGACTGGAAAATAAATGTGGGTGTTGCCTATCGCCTTATGGTCTATAAAGCCCTTGCCCTCCAGTACCCTAATGACGGTTGATACTGTATTGTATGCGGGTTTCGGAGGCATCATACGGTCGATTACGTCCTTTACAAGGCCTTCTTTCATTTCCCATAAAATCAACATGATCTGTTCTTCTGCTTTTGTTAGTTCTCTCATTGTATCGGTAATTTTTAACGTTAATTAAAGTTACTACTATTTTTATAGTTTACAAACTATTTTTGCAGTTTATATTTAATACACTGATTTACAATAGTATAATATGTTGTTGTGATATTTTTGTCGGATCAGAATAGCGTATCTCTGCTGAAATTACATACTTTAGCCCATGAGTATAATCCACAAAATAGCCCTTACTTTTATTGATACAGTAGGGCACGTACATTCAAAAAACTT
>Ga0126314_10000464_pt1 | contig 19474 bp, 17 predicted proteins | sample Plot105B_FD_92535 | JGI IMG/M metagenome (GOLD analysis project Ga0126314, IMG submission 92535) | Serpentine soil microbial communities from UC McLaughlin Reserve, CA, USA - Plot105B | ecosystem: Environmental > Terrestrial > Soil > Grasslands | place: USA: UC McLaughlin Reserve, Lake County... | reverse complement strand
TGCGGGTCTGCCGGGCCTCCACGGGTGGGCGTTCTGGGGGGCAGGGGCCCACCCGCGCCAATAGGTCTAGAGAAATCCCGATGAGCCTGTCCGATCGTGGCAACGTTGTTCCGAGCCCACAGAGGGTGGCGCGTCGTTACCATTTCGTGACACATAACCAGGTCTGGAATAACGAACCGGATACGAGCCGGGATAAACGTAGAGCAGACTGCGCTGACGCGCAACTGCCAGTCTCAGGTAGTTGTGACTCGCGAGTTCACACAAAAAGAAGCCCAAGCCTGTCGGCCCGGGCTACCACCTTGCTGACCCTGAAAATAGTTGGAGGTTGTCGGAGAGAACGCTCGGGGGTTCGTCCCCTCCGGCAACCCGAGACACACATTACTAAAAGAGGTGGGAGAAATGGAACCTTCGAAACTGAGAATCGGGTGAACAGTTGCCATATTGACGATCGGCTCGAAGGAGGGGACAATTAGTCCTCCACCAGTCCAATGAGCGCCGCCTCTACCGCGAGCAACGGCGCGACGTTTCCCTCCAGGGCGACGCGGCAAGCAAGCAGGGTATCGATTCGCCGCAGCGTTGCTTCAGGCCCGGATTTCCTTGCCAGGACAGCGATCTGAGGTGCTAGATCGGCGTTCACAAGGGCCGCACCCGACCCGGTCTGGATGCTCAACACATCCCGGTAGAAGCCGGTCAGCTCAGTCAGCGCGCGGTCGATCGCGTCGCGTTGAAGGCGCTTCGCCCGCGCCCGTTGCTGATCTTCGAGTTCCTTAATGGCAGCTTGAGCCTGCCGTGGTCTCGCCCCCCGCGTGCCGAAACCCAAAGCCTCCTCCAGTGCCGATCTTTCCTGCACATCCATTGCAGCGGTGGCTGTCGCGGCTTCCTCGGCGCAGGCACCTACCAGCTCCGCCGCAGCCGAAAGGCAAGCGCCAAGGCCGTTGAGCTGCATCGGGACCTGCAGCACGCGGGCACGACGCTTGCGGGCGCTCTCATCCCGCGCCAACAGCAGTGCACGGCCGATGTGCCCCTGCGCAACCCGCGCCGCGTACCCGGCGAGAGCCGGTTCGACCTCGTCCCGGGTTTGTAGCAACTCGGCGATGGCTGCCTCGCTCGGGGTCTGCAGATTCAGCAGCCGGCAGCGGGAACGGATTGTTGCCACCACATCGTCTGGAGTCGGCGTGCACAGAATCCAGACCGTGCGGGGGGCTGGCTCCTCGATGCTTTTCAACATGGCGTCAGCCCCGCGCTCTGTGACCCGGTCCGCGTCTTCGATCACGATCACCTGATAGCGGCCGAGCGTGGGCCTCATCGCGGCCCGACGTACCAGCTCGCGAACTTCCTCAACGCCGATGGAGAGCTGTTCGGTGCGAACCAGCGTCACGTCCGGATGGGCTCCGCTCAGCGCGGACCGACAGTCGGCGCATTGTCCGCAGCCGCCGCGCTGGCACTGCAGCGCCGCAGCGAACGCACGTGCGGCGTTAGAACGTCCGGAGCCGGGAGGGCCAGTGAACAGCCAGGCGTGACTCATCGCGTGCGGTTCACCGCTGACTGCACGCCGCAGCGTCGCCACTGCACGGTCCTGACCGATCAGTTCACGCCAGACACCGGCGGGCTCCGGTGTGGCCGATCCTGGGCTTGCCGATGCCTCCCGGCCAGTCGCGTCCTCGGTTATCATGCCGGTCCCCATTACGGGGACACGATGCCAGGCGTCTCTGACAACTCAGAATCTGTTGGATGGACCGGCACGTCTTTGAGCAGCGGCTGCAACCGTTCCAGGATCTGTGCAGTGATGACTTCCCGCTGCTGCCGAGCGTCCAGCACCGTGTAACGCGCTGGATCACGGCCGGCCAAATCAAGGAAGAAGTGGCGTGCTCGGGCATGGAACTCATCGCCGGCAGCCTCCACTCGATCCTGCTGGAGCTTCTCTCGGACCGCCAACGCAGGATCCATATCGAGGACGACTGTCAGGTGGGCTCGGACGTCGTGGGTCGCCCAGCGAGCCATCGCTTCGACCTCGCTCAGCTTGAGCACCCGTCCAGCACCCTGGTAGGCCAGCATTGAATCGACGTAGCGGTCGCACACCACGACTGCGCCGCGCTCAAGCGCCGGCCGGACCACTTCTGCGACGTGTTGTGCCTTGTCTGCGGCGTACAGCAGCGCCTCCGCACGCGGCGCCAGATCGCCGGTCTTGGGGCTGAGCACGATGTCGCGGATTCTCCGCCCGGCAGCCGTGTCGCCCGGCTCGTAGGTACGCACGAAGTCATAGCCTCGGGTGGCCAGCCAGTCGCAAAGCCGGGTGGCCTGGGTCGTCTTGCCGACCCCGTCACCGCCCTCGAAAACGACGAACACCCCGCGACCCAGGCGCTGCTCGGTGGTGTTCACGGTTCCAGCTTTCGCGCTGTCTTCGACCACAGAGCTAGGAACTCGGTCTTCAGGCCGTGTACCTCCTCCGCTTTCCGCTCGAACACACGGCCCGCCTCGAACGCCTCCCGTGGGGTCATCTCGGCCGCTGATTCGACGGCTTCGTCGGCTTCCAGGTGATACTCGTGGATCTGGTCGAGCAACCGCTGAGACTTAGCCAGACGCCGCTGGATCCGGTCGGTCTCGGCCGCCATGACATGGGTGGAGATGTCGGCTACCCATTGCAGCTGGCCGAGCGAGCGCCACGCATCCTCCCACGTTTGCTGTGGAGAGTCCGGGCTCAATCGATCCACAACCCGCCGAATTCTGTTCACCACCGAGACGAGTAGGTCGCTGAGCACCTTACCTGTGTCCAGGATGCTGGCATCGCCCAGCTTGGGTGCCCGGGTGGCGGTTACCAGCCGGTCGAGCAACGCCAGGTAGCGCTCCGAATGCAACCGGCCGACCAGACTCTCCCGGGCTTTGGCCGCCACAGCGGGATCGGTACTGCGCGGGTCGTCATCCAAGATGATCCAGTCCAACTCGTCGTACAGGTCCTCCACCCAGTCCGGGTCAAGCACGAAAGACAGACCCTTGAGCTCCATTCGCAGCCGGGCGGCCTGCGCAGCCAGTTGTTCAGCCGCTTCGAGATTTCCACCACGGATGGCGAGGTCAGCCTCGACGATCTGCCGCAGCCGCAGACCCAACAGCTGTGAGACGAACATTGCGAACGGGACATCTGCCTCGAACGCCCTGGGAACCGGAAAGTCGGTCAAGCCGGTGGCTGGTGCGCCGAGCCGATTGACCAGCCTCGGGAATTTCTGCACCGATGCGGCACCCACTTGGGTGATCGCCCGGTCGAGCCATGCGTCCTGCTGCTCGGTCAGTCCTGGACCGATCGGTGTGATCATCACCTCGCGGTAGCGAGCCGTGGTCAGTCCGCCGCGTCGAACGGTCACCTTGTCGTCGCGGAGCAATGCCAGGGTCTGTCCTTCGTCGTCGCGCAGAGCGAATTCCCTGCGATCGCAGCGAAGGGCGGCTACGGGGCCGAGAGTTGCCCGGCGGCGCAGCGGACGGATCAGATCCGCAAACTCCTCGGGCAGGTCCGTGTGCCCCATGGTTTCGATCCGGTCCTTCGGCAGCAGTGGATACCAATCGGGGGCGGTCAGAAACCACTCCCCTCGGCCTTCCAATATTCGGTGCGCCAACAGGACGCCCGACCGCGTCAGCCGGTAGTCCGGGGCATCCAGAAGGGTGACGTCGATCTCATACCCGGCGTTGTGCCCCGCCCGAGCGACCAGATTGTGCAGACCGATCGCCGGATTGATCAACCTTGGTGCCGGCGTGCTGTACGGCATGTCATAGAGCCGCTGGCCAGGGGGCCTGGTGGATCCATTTCCCGAGGGCCCCGGTAGCGCGACCTGGGCGGGCGCAACCAAGGTGGCTTTGCTGCGGCGGCGCGCCGACCGCGACTTGCTGGCTTTGCCCTTGGCCACGTTCTAACCCTGCCATGTCCGGCATGCCAGTGGCATCGCTTATCCAGCCCTCGCTTGTTCTGGCACCTTTGCCGGCGACTTTTTGACCGAAGCCGATCCTGCGGCCGAAGGGGTTCGGGATCCACCTCGTTTGCCGGTGGCCGTCTTCTTCGGGGTCCTGCGACCCGTACCTTTTTGCGTCGGACCCTTCGCCCGTTTGTCGGCCAGCAACTCAGCGGCGCGGTCCGCGGTGATCGTCTCTGGGTCGTCGTGCCGGCGCAGCGTCGCGTTGGTTTCTCCGTCGGTAACGTAGGCGCCGAACCGGCCGTCCTTGATGATCATGGAACGGCCGGACGCCGGGTCACTGCCGAGCTCCCGCAGTGGCGGTCTCGCCGCTGCGCGGCCCCGCTGCTTGGGCTGAGCGTAGATCTCGTTCGCCTCCTCCAGCGTGATGGTGAAAATCTGGTCCTGGCTCGCCAACGAGCGCGAATCGGTGCCCTTTTTCAGGTATGGCCCGTAACGGCCGTTCTGCGCGGTGATCTCATTGCCCTCAGTATCGACGCCGACCACCCGCGGCAGGCTCATCAATCGCAGTGCTTCGTCGAGTGTGACGGTATCGATGGACATGAATGAGAACAATGAGGCAGTGCGCGGCTTGGCGTTCTTCGGTGCCTGCTCGCCGAGCACGTCGGTCACGTACGGGCCGAAGCGGCCGTTCTTGGCGATCACCGTAGTACCGGTCTGCGGATCTGTACCCAGCACTCTTTCTTCACCGGCGGGCTGGTCCAGCAGCTGCCGGGCAAGATCAACTGTGAGCTCGTCCGGCGGCAGATCGTCGGGCACGTTAGCCCTTCGGCCTTCCTCATCCTCGACGTAGGTGCCGTAGCGGCCAACTCGGACGACGATGTCGGTGTCGGGATCGCCGATGCCGAATGTGGACAGCTTCCGGGCGTCGATCTCGCCGAGTTCGGAGACCAACCGCTGCAGACCTTCCCGGCCGCTGCCGCCGAAGTAGAACTCAGTCAGCACCTGCAGCCGTTCGGCGTGGCCGTCGGCAATCTGATCGAGCACTTCCTCCATCTCCGCGGTGAAGGCGTAGTCGACCAGCTTAGGGAAGTGCTCTTCCAGCAGCCGGGTCACGGCGAAGGCAAGCCAGGTTGGGATCAGCGCCGACCCCTTCTTGAATACGTAGTCGCGCGCGGTGATAGTCCGGATGATCGAGGCATAGGTGGACGGCCGGCCAATCTCCAGTTCCTCCAGCTTGGCCACTAGCGACGGCTCGGTGTAACGCGCCGGCGGGCGGGTTTCGTGCCCGGCCGCGGTCACCGCCTCCGGCCGAAGTGGCTGACCGGTGACCAGGCGCGGCAGTCTGGTCTGCGCGTCGTCGGACTGGCCTTCCGCTGCCTCGTCCAGCGCCTCGACATAAGCCTTGAGGAAACCGTAGAACGTGATCGTCCGGCCCGATGCGACGAATGTGCACCCGGCCTCCTGAGCCTGGAGAAGGACCTCGTTGACGGTCTCCCGCCCGTCAGCAAGTTCTGGACGCGGTTGGGCGTTGATCTTGACCGAGATCGTGTGGCCCTCCGCGTCCTTCATCTGCGAAGCGATGGTGCGCATCCAGATCAGCTCATACAGCCGGAATTGATCACCCTTGAGGCCGGTTTGAGCTGGTGTCGGAAAGACTTCGCCGGCCGGCCGGATGGCCTCGTGGGCCTCCTGAGCGTTCTTGACCTTGCTCGAATAGATTCGCGGTTTGTCAGGAAGGTAGTCCGGGCCGAAGAGCTGACGCACTTGATTGCGCGCCGCGGTGATCGCGCTGTCAGACAGCGTCACCGAGTCGGTCCGCATATAGGTGATGAAGCCTGCCTCGTACAGGTCCTGGGCAACGGACATGGTGCGCTGGGTCGAGAAGCCGAGCTTGCGGCCTGCCTCCTGCTGCAGCGTCGTGGTTCGGAAGGGTGCGTACGGCCGACGCGTGTAGGGCTTGGAATCGATCGAGGAGACCTCGAATGGGGCGTTGCGCAGCGACTCGGCTAGCGCCTCTGCCTCCGGCTGATCGAGGTGGATGAGTTGGCCGGACCCCTTGTCGATCAGCCGCCCCTGGCTGTCGAAGTCTCGGCCCGAAGCGATCTTCCGCGCTCCGAGCTCAGTGAGCCGCGCCGGGAACGTCGGCGGTTCGGCGTCCTCACCGGCGTGGAGAACCGCATTGAGGTCCCAATATGAGGCACCGCGGAAAGCCATCCGATCCCGTTCGCGATCGACCACCAGCCGGGTTGCCACCGACTGGACCCGACCAGCGGATAGCCGCGGCATGACCTTCTTCCACAACACCGGGGAGACCTCGTATCCATAGAGGCGGTCGAGGATACGGCGGGTTTCCTGAGCGTCCACCAGATCCTCGTCGAGGTCACGCGGATGGGATACCGCCTCGGCAATGGCATGGGGGGTGATCTCATGGAAGACCATCCGCTTGGCCGGCACCGTGGGCTTCAACTCCTGGAGCAGATGCCAGGCGATGGCCTCGCCTTCCCGATCACCGTCGGTGGCCAGCAGTAGCTCCTCGGCACGGGACAGCGCATCCTTCAGCGATCGCAGCGTCGCCTTTTTGTCAGGATTGACGACATAGAGCGGCGCGAAGCCGTTGTCGACATCTACGCCGGTCCGAGCCCACTTCTCTCCCTTGTACTTGGCAGGCACCTCAGCTGCGCCGGTTGGCAGATCTCGGACGTGGCCAAGACTTGACGCGACGACGTAATCGTCGCCCAAGAAGCTCGCGATCTTGTTCGCCTTGGTCGGCGACTCGACGATCACGAGCCGTTTGCCCGCCTTCGCTGCCACTGAATTCCCTTGTCTCGTACTTCGGCACTATGCTGCTCCAACGCCTGCGGACCGGCATCGATTCCAGCCCGATGCCGTACGCCGGCTCGCATACTCTACGTGCCACCCTTACCCAGCAGCCGAATCTCAGCATTACGAAAACGGCGTCACCTCGAGCCGGATCAGAGCAGGAAGCCGTCCCGAATGCACTGCCGGATGTGCGGAAGCGCGGCCTCCGACAGCGCGTCGACACTCAGCCCGAGAATGCCGGCCACCGTCGTGATGATCGTGTTGAGGTCAAGATCACCATCACAGGCGCCCAGAATCGCCGCCAGCGCGGTGTCGGCCTGCAGGGCGCGCCGGAATCCGTGCTGCTGTCGGAAGATGATGGAGGCTGGGTCGGCAGCGCCTGGTGCTCCTCTGGTCTCCTCGATCACATCGGGTCCGAGGCGCCATGCGTGGGCAAGCAGCTCGAATTCGGCACTACCCGCAAGATCGACCGCTTGGAACCCCTGCTCGAACGTCGCTCCGATCGGCTGCTCGACGGGATAGGGCCAGTCCTCGATCGTTATCTCGGGCTCCGCTCGATCGCTCCGCCTCAGGACGATCCACCCCAAGCCGACCGCCTTGATGCCCAACTTGTCGAGGTAGTCCAGCCACTCTCGATAGCGGTCGACGTAGCCTGGCGAACCAGCGAGTCCGGCATCGGCGAGCCAGAGTTCGACATACTCACTCCGATCAAGCGTTTCGCGCTGCACAACATGGGCGTCGCAACCTGTCTCGGCGATCCAACTTCGAAGCCGATCAGACCACTGTGTGCCGTCGACGTGGGCCCAATTGCCCAGCAATTGAAGAGCGCCGCCCGGCGCCAGGTGATCGGCGCCGGCTTGCACCAGGTGCTTGACCAGGCTGTCGGCTGGCCGGCCGGCCTCTCGATAGGTCAGCCGCTCGCCTACTGTTCGCTGCGGTGATATCACATACGGTGGATTGGTGATGATCAGGTCGAAGGTCTCATCGGCGACCGGTGAGAAGAGATCACCCAGGCGGAGGTCAACCTCGATCGAGTTGATCTTCGCGTTCATCCTGGCCAGCTCGATGGCGCGGGGGTTGAGATCTGTTGCAACGACCGTCTTCGCATGCTCCACCAGGTGCAGGCTTTGCACTCCGCAACCGGTGCCAAGATCAAGAGCACGATCGATCGGGCGGCGGATGGTCAACTGCGCCAGTGAGATGGAGGCGGATGAGGGGCCGAGCACGAAGTCCGGCCTGACCGGGGTGATCTTGGTGTCCAGGTGGGGTATGAGATCTGAGGCCAGCCAGCCACTCCGGCCGTCATGGCCGCCGTACGGCCGGATGGCCAGTAGCGCCACAACCTCTCCAGCCGACTCACACAGGATCCCCGCGCCAATCAGCGGGTCGACCAAACCAGGCAGCGCACGATCAAGCACCGCCCGCGAAACGGAGCGCTGCAGCACCCAGACCGATGTCATCACCGCCAGTGGGTCGTCCCGCCCGGCCAGGGCGCGCACGGCCGGTACGGTGCTGTTGCGGCCGAGCGCCCGGTGTGCCTCCTCCCCGATCAATTCGACCACCGCGTCGACGGTGTAGTCGTGCTCGGCGAAGCTGGACGCCAAACTCTCGCACTTGAGGTCGTTCAGCACTCAGCCATGGTGCCAGCGCTTGGTACTCTCACGCACATGTCGATCACTCTGCTGGACAAGGGCAGAGCCGGCCTGGCAAAGGCGGTACGCGATCGGATCGCAGGGTCGGACTTCGAGAACATACACGCCCGCATCTGGTACACACCTGGTGAGCGCTGGTTCACCGAGAGCGACGCGATTTGGCGAGTGCATGCGGACACCTCAATGTTCATCGGCGGAATCCGCGCGCTGTTGCTGCAATCGCTGCATCCGGTCGCCATGTTGGCGGTCAGTGAACACTCCGGCTTCCGCGGCGACCCGTGGGGCAGGCTCCAGCGAACCAGCAAGTTCCTAGCCACGACCACGTACGGCTGCGTCGCCGATGCCGAACAGAGCATTCGAGTGGTTCAGGCGATTCACAAGCGAGTAACTGGACAGACCCCCGACGGGATGCCTTATAAGGCCGACGATGCCAGGCTGCTGGGCTGGATCCACCTAGCCGAGGTCGACAGCTTTCTCGCCAGCTATCAGACTTTCGGGGCATCCACGCTGGAGGCCGAGGAAGCCGACCAGTACGTGCGTCAATCCGGCTTCGTGGCCCAGAAATTGGGAGTTCTGGATCCGCCGCAAAGTGTTGCCGAGTTGCAGGACCTTCTTGATGGCTATCGTCCCGACCTGGCGATTTCGGCGGCAGCTAAGGAGGCCGCGGACATGTTGCTCAAGGATCCGCCATTGAGCGGCCCGGGTCGCATCGGCTACGCCGTTCTGGCGGCGGGCGCCATCTCGATCCTTCCGTCATGGGCCCGTGCTGAGCTGTCCCTTCCCACCCTGCCGGTCGCTGATCGGTTGGTGGTGCGCCCGCTCGCCCGCTCTGCCATGACTACGCTCCGGTGGGCTCTCACCGGCGACGCGCCCCATGAGTCAGGGTCGGCCGATGGGTCAGCTCGCCCGCGCGGAGATGTGGGCGCTTGAGTTACCTGGACTGCCAGCCAAGGACTGGGGCAGGGGGAGAACCTTCGATCGGATACGGCGGCCGAGGGTTGGGCTGGTAGAGCCACTGGACCCGATGGCGCTTGGCCTGCCACAAGATCAACGCCAATGCAGATCCGTGCACGATCAGCGCGAGAACGAAGACGGCCGGACTCGCGCTTTTCGTCGGAGTGATGAAGGACTCCTGCCAGCCACCGAACAAGATAACGGCCGTGAGAGCCGTGACGTTGTTGACTGTGTGCATCGCAATGCCGGCCTCAAGCCCGCCGGTACGCCAGGCGGCAATCCCTGACGCGAACGTAAGGCAGGCGAGGCTGCCGACGATCCAGGGGTCGGGGCTGCCGTGCCCGGCAGCGAACAAACCTGTCGACACGACGAGCGAGATCACCAGTCCGAGGATCGGCCGAGCGAACCATGAGCCGATGTTCTGCATGATCCAGCCACGGAAGACGTACTCCTCTGCAGCAGCCTGGAACGGTGTGAGCGTCAAGACCATGATCAACAACAGCGGCCAGTCGTTGGGTCGCGCTGCCTGCGGAGCATTGAAGATCACCGAGATCCCGAAGTAGAGCAGCCAGATAGGCAGGAGCACAACCATGCACCGCAGCAGCCAGCGCCAACGAATACCACCAGCCACCGACGACAGGTACCGTGGCCGGATTTGATGCCCGATCCAGATCGAGAGGAAAGCAGCCGGGATCAGCGCGATCAGCGACAGATTGACGTAAAGGAAAGTGACCGGACCGATGTTGTTGACATTCGCGATGGAGGTGAGGCTCCACTGCAATGGGTTGGACACCCGCGAGATGACACCGATGATCAGCACCGGAATCAGTGCCGCGAACATGATCGGCAGTGCGATGGAAACCAGAAGAAGCAGCGAGAACAGCGGCGACCACCAGCGATGCAAAGGTCCGCGCAACATCTGCTGGTAGGGCCGTGGCTCTAGTGGCAACGCGCTCGGACGTGGGCTGGGCCACTGCTGCTGGACAGGAAGTTGATATTGACCGGTCATTGCAAGCTAGTGTGCCACCGACCTGAATCTCCGCTCGGAGACAACCTCCGCGAGCGTCGTTTGATCGCGCGCCCCTCGGCGGACGATTGAGCGAGCAGGACACGCATTTCGTCCTGCGAACGAATGAGGAAGCAAGGGGCTTTAAGAGCGCCGATCGCGCGTAGCGGAGACAAAGGGGACACTGCTAGCGGCCTTTGCGAAGTTCTCGTGGCTCAGGCTGCGGCTCGGGGATCGGTACGGCGTCGGCGTGGGTCGGCAGCACAGTTTCTTCACGTGGCGGCGCGGGCGGCAAGGCAGTCGGGGGCTCGGGCTCGCTGGCGATGGCCACGTGGCGGCGGGTGCTGATGGTCACGGCGACGATGATGACCCCAAGAGCAACTCCGGCGATCGGGAACCGCAGCGCCGACGGAGTTGTCGACAGCGGGGACATCGCGACGACCGCGGGCGCGATCAGCAGCGAGACCAGGTTCATCACCTTGAGCAACGGGTTGATCGACGGGCCAGCCGTGTCTTTGAACGGGTCGCCGACGGTGTCGCCGATGACCGTTGCAGCATGTGCGTCGGAGCCCTTACCGCCGTGATGGCCGTCCTCGACCAGCTTCTTGGCGTTGTCCCAGGCGCCACCCGAATTGGCTAGGAAGACCGCCATCAACGTGCCGGCGGCAATGGCCCCAGCGAGATATCCGGCGAGCGCGGATGCCCCCAGACCGAAGCCGACGGCAATCGGAGCGCTCAGAGCCAGCAGGCCGGGAGTGGCCAGTTCCCGCAGCGAGTCCTTGGTGCAAATGTCGACGACCCGGCCGTACTCCGGCTTGCCAGAGCCGTCCATGATGCCGGGAATCTCACGGAACTGCCGGAGTACCTCGAACACCACGGCACCGGCCGCACGGCCCACGGCGTTGATGGCCAGGCCCGAGAACAAGAACACGACCGCTGCTCCGAGGATTAGACCCACCAAGGTCTGCGGTGAGAAGACCACCGCCTCCTCGACGAAGCGGCCATAGCGGTCGGCAAGCACGTCGCTGATGGCGTCGGTGTAAGAGCCGAACAGAGCGGTTGCGGCCAGCACCGCCGTGGCGATCGCGATGCCCTTGGTAATCGCCTTGGTCGTGTTGCCGACTGCATCAAGCTCGGTCAAGATCTGGGCGCCGTCGCCATGCACGTCACCGGACATCTCCGCGATCCCCTGCGCGTTGTCCGATACCGGCCCGAAGGTGTCCATAGCCACGATGACACCGACCGTGGTCAGCAGGCCGCAGCCCGCGAGCGCGATGGAGAACAGCGCTATCACCCCGGCGCCGCCAAGCAGGAACGCCCCGAACACGGCTGCCGCGATGACCGCAGCCGTATAGACGGCGGACTCGAGCCCCACCGAGATGCCCGACAGGACCACGGTCGCCGCTCCGGTGAGCGAGGTCTTGCCGATATCGCGTACCGGGCGCTTCTCGGTGCCTGTGTAGTAGCCGGTCAACGACAAGATGATCACGGCCAGGAGGATGCCGATGACCACTGATCCGATGGCGACGATCCGCGGGTCCTTGACGAGCCCGGGCGTCAGCCCTTCGACCCCGAGCGCATCAAAGCTGCCCGGGAGATAGGCAAAGGCGGCGATTGCACAGAGCACGGCCGAAATCGCGGCAGAGAGGTAGAAAGACCGATTGATGGTCCGCAGACCGTTTTCTCCCTGACGCGGCCGGGTCAGATAGACCCCGATGATCGCGGTCACCACGCCGATGGCCGGAACAATCAGTGGGAAGACCAAGCCGTAGGAACCGAAAGCTGCAGTGCCCAGAATGAGGGCGGCTACCAGGGTCACCGCATAGGACTCGAAGAGATCGGCGGCCATGCCGGCACAGTCGCCGACGTTGTCGCCAACGTTGTCTGCGATGGTTGCGGCATTGCGCGGATCGTCCTCTGGGATGTTCTGCTCCACCTTGCCGACCAGGTCCGCTCCGACGTCGGCCGCCTTGGTGAAGATTCCACCGCCGACTCTCATGAACATCGCCAGCATGGCGGCCCCGAAGCCGAATCCTTCCAAAATGGTCGGAGCATCCCCGCGGAAGATCAGCACCACGATCGAGGCGCCGAGCAGGCCCAGGCCAACCGTCGCCATACCGACATGGGCCCCAGTACGGAAGGCGATACGCATGGCCGAATCACGGCGGTTGCTGCGGGCAGCGGAGGCGACGCGCACGTTCGCTCGTACGGCAAGCCACATACCCAGATAGCCGATCAGAGCGGATGACACCGCCCCAACGAGGAAAGCGATGGAGCGGGCGATCTTCAGCGTCCAAGTGTCGGTATCACTGTCGTGATGAACCGGCAGGAGTAAGAGAAGGAAGAAGGCGGCAATCGCGAAGAATGCAAGGGTGCGGAACTGCCGGGCAAGATAAGCCGCGGCCCCCTCCTGGACTCCCTGAGCGATTGTCCGCATCTTCGCGGTACCGTCGCTAGCAGCCAGCACCTCTCGGCGAAACACAAGAGCCATGACCAGTGCAATCACCGCTATTGCACCCACAACGGCAACGACCGTCAGGTTGAACCCGTTCAGGGTGACTTGCAGCGGAGCCGGAGCTACCGGCATATAAAACGTCCTCTCAACATGTGCGCGTAGCACGCCACGATCCCGACCGGGCAGGCACGATCTTGACCGGGCGAAGTTTAATCACAGGAAACGTCGCGCGCACGCTTAGGTCTCTCGCGGACAGCCGCAAGTTGATTGTCCAACACCTGGTGACAGGCTGGATCACGTGCCAGCTGTATCCCTTACGGAATGGGTGAATCTGGCCGATTCGCCGCAGGTGCGGCATGTGCATCGGATCGTTGCGCAGCCCGGTGAGGCTGGCGCCTGGCCGTCCTGGCTCCCGCACGTATTGAGGCGTCCGCTCACTGACGCCGGAATCCATGCTCCTTGGTTGCACCAGGTTGCGGCGGCAGAGTCGGCGTGGCGAGGTGACCACGTCGCGCTGGCGAGCGGGACGGCGTCCGGAAAGTCGCTGGGATACCTGTTGCCGATACTGTCCGCCACTGCACCAGGCGCCAGTGACGATCGGAGCTGGCGTTGGGACCGGCGACCTACTTCCGCTCTCTACCTGGCCCCCACTAAGGCGTTGGCCCACGATCAGCTTCGGATTTCGACCGAGCTTGGCCCGCCGGGTTGGCCGATTGCGGCCATCGACGGGGATTCGACAGCAGCCGAGCGCGACTGGGCACGAGACTATGCCTCCTACATTCTGACCAATCCGGACATGCTCCACCTTTCCGTACTGCCAAACCATCAGCGCTGGTCAGCGTTCTTGCGCACGCTGCGATTTGTGGTGGTGGACGAGTCACACCTCTACCGCGGGTTGTTCGGCGCGCAGGTAGCGGCTGTGCTTCGGCGACTGCGCAGGTTGGCGGGCCACTACGGGGCCGAGCCAGCCTTCGTGGTCGCTTCGGCCACGGTGGGCCACTCCCGGCGGATGGCGGCCGACCTCATCGGCGTGGATTCAAGCGAGGTCGTGCTCATCGATGCCGACCGGTCTGCGCGTGGGTCGGTCGAGGTGTTGCTGTGGCAGCCCGAAGATCACCTCGACGACGAGGCGGCGGCCCTCTTGGCCTCCTCGGTCGCCTCCGGTTCGCAGACGATCGCCTTCGTCGGCTCCCGGCGATCAGCCGAGATCGTGGCGATGCGTGCCCAGCACCAGCTTGGTCAGGCAGGGCACCGTACGATCGAGGCCTACCGAGCCGGCTATCTCGCCCATGATCGGCGGGCACTTGAGCGCGCCCTGCAGGAAGGCCGGCTGCATGGGGTTGCCGCTACAAATGCTCTGGAGCTCGGGATAGATCTAGCCGGGCTGGATGCGGTCATCATCACCGGCTTCCCCGGCACTCGAGCGGCCTTCTGGCAACAGGCCGGCAGAGCCGGGCGGAAGGGACGCGAGGCGACCGTTGTTCTGGTGGGACGGCAGCATCCGATTGACGCCTATCTCTTCGACCATCCGGACCAGCTTTTCGATGCGCCGGTCGAGAGCACCGTGCTCCGCCCCGACAACCCGGCCGTGTTGGGTCCGCAGCTTGCGGCTGCCGCGGACGAACTTCCGCTGACCCCCGGCGACGCGCGCTACTTCGGTGCTGGAATGCTGCCACTGCTCGCCGAGCTCGAGCGCAGCCATACCTTGCGCCGCCGACCTAGTGGTTGGTTCTGGACTCGACCCGAGCGGGCCGTCGATAGGATCGATCTCCGCACCTCGGCTGGCGATGCGGTGGACATCATCGAGATCGGCACCGGACGGCTGCTGGGGCATGTTGATGCGATCTCGGCAGACTCCAGTGTCCATCCAGGTGCCGTCTACTTGCATCGAGGTGACACCTACCTGTTGGAGGAGTTCAATCCTGACGAGGGTGAAGCTCTCGTACGCGCTGCCCGGCCCGGCTATCTGACTCAGGCCCGAGTAAGCGCCACCGTCTCGATCGAACGTGAACTCGGCCAGCGTCCCCTCGGCAGAGGTGCAGTCAGCTATGGCGAGGTGGAGGTAGCGTCACAGGTAACTGGTTACCTACGACGGGACGAGTTGACCGGCACTGTTTGGGACGAGACGCCGTTGGAGCTGCCCCGGCGCGTGCGAAGGACAACCGCGGTCTGGTTAACCCTCGCTGCAATCGTCGTTGACGAGGCGATCTCTGCAGGGCGGCTGGCCGGTGGCGCACATGCCGCGGAACACGCCCTGCTCGGGCTGCTACCGATGTTTGCCCCATGCGACCGCTGGGACGTGAAGGGGTGGTCTGATCCCGGCTTCGGAGTTGCCGGCGGCACAGTTTCGATTTATGTTCACGACCAGCACGCGGCTGGAGCCGGCTTTGCCGAGCGCGGCTACCGGCGAGCCGACGAGTGGCTGCAAGCCGCACTGGAGCGCGTCAGCTCCTGCTCCTGCGAATGGGGTTGCCCTGCTTGCATAGTGTCCGCTGACTGCGGTCGAGCGAACACATCGCTGGACAAACCGACCGCCATCGAGCTGCTGCGACTCTGGACTACGGCGTAGGCCACGACGACGTCATGACATTGATCGGTGCAGAAGGCGTCACTACCCTGACGGTGTACTTGGGACGGCGGAGGGAGCAATGGCTGGTGACCACTGCGCAGCGTAGGACCCGCCAGCGTGCCGCAGTTGAGGAGATCCTCGGGCGGACCGACCAGTTCCGCACGGCCAGTCAGATTCACGATGACCTGCGTCATTCCGGTTCTGGAATCGGACTCACCACCGTCTACCGAACCCTGCAACTGATGGCAGGCGCCGACCAGCTGGACTCCATCCGGACCGACGATGGTGAAACCGCCTACCGCCAGTGCTCGACCGGTCACCATCACCACCTGGTATGCCGGAGCTGCGGCCGTACCGTCGAAGTCGAAGGACCGGCAATGGAGAGCTGGACCAGCCAGATCGCTGAGGCTCATGGCTTCCGCGACGTGCAGCACAATCTGGAAATCTTCGGAGTCTGCGCCGACTGTGCCAACGCCGTTGCACAACCGGCCCCTTCCAAGTGAGCAACGTGTTCTGGTGAGCTTCTTCGAGCTGTTCGAGCCGGGTCTGAAGTACTTGCGCGAGGAGAAGGACAGGCAGAATATCCTGGTAGCCAAGCCTTCGCACGGTGGCGGAGCCCCGCTGGGCATCGACCTTGACGCCGGCACGGCCAAGATCACTATCGCTCCTAAGCCGAATCGCGACCGTCGGTCGATAGCGCGGCACTGTGTGGACGATGAAGTCGAGGAGGCCTTGCCCTCGAGCGACTGAGGCAGTCATCGCCCGGGAGGCGCGATCGAGCGGGCAAACCGCGGCGATCACTGATCAGTTGGGCCAGCGTGAGCTAGAGCCGTGATCTTGGTCGGCAGTCCCGGTATTTCCAGTCGGACAGCACGCGCGACTCGGACACTGATCACGAAGTCGATTGTGTCCCCAGTCTGGTCGCAGGATACGGCCGTGGTCTGGTTCTCCCGGGCGACCCTGCGAGCGACAGAGCATCCATCCGCACCCGACTGAATGGCCACCGCGCCGCTCAGCGCAGCAAGATCAGCGGCACCCCGAGCCTGGTGGATCGCGGTGAGATACGTGGCCATGCACATCGCTCCCATCGCCATCAGAAATACCACTCCCATCACACCGACCATGAGTATGGAGCCGCTCCCCAGCTGCCCTTGATCAGGATCCCGGTTCGGGTACAACCCTTGCCTCGGCATCTAGCTTCACCGCCCTGAGACCCGACCTTTGGGCCGGAGCGGTCCCAGAGCGAAAGGCGAATGGGCGCACAATTACCCGGACCTTCACGATCACCAGCTCGGACGTTTTGCTGAGCTCGAATCCCGCTCCTTCCGGGGCCCGATCCATGGCAGTTGCTGCCGCAGCATCATCGCCGCGGGCGATCTGCCTGGCAACCTCTGAGGCGCTGTCCATGCACCTCAGCTGCACAGTGATCAAGAAGATGCCCCAGCTGAGCATGATCAACATCGCCCCCGCTGCGAGAGTGGCGACGGCCAGCTCGGCCGTCACCATTCCCCGCGCGCTCGCCTTCGACCCAATCCACGTCCGGCACATGATCATGGCGCTGCAATTGCCTGTTCGGCTAGAACTTCTCCGCCACCGCTGCGATGAAGTGCAGGATCACCTTCAGCAGGGCGGACTGCACCGGGCCGCTGGTGATGACCGCGATCAAGACCCCTGCAAGGCCAGCGGCAGCGATGATCCCCACTGCCCACTCAGCCGTCACCAGGCCGCGCTGATCTCGGGTTAGCCGGCGCGGGTTGAAGTGTTGGCTGACCTCGAGCTCCGGAATCGTCCACTGCCCTACCTCGGTGATTGTCTCGTTGATCGGGACAACTGAGTCGATGTTCGTCTCGGTCACTGTGGTTGACATCGCTGCCTCCTGGAGTGTTCGCACCCACCGGGTGTCGCATCCGAAGTGGATGCGGATGGAACGATGCCGATCACAGGGGAAATCGTTCAGGCCGGAGAAATTCTGTTGATGATGGTTCGTGGCATCTACTGGGTTGTGGACGACCCGCTGGCTCGCGCGGGAGCTAGCGGCGCTGCCCAAGCTCGAGTGATGCGTTCTGTCTTGACGACTGAGCGAGCAAGACCCTTCGGCTCGAGAAGTGATCCGTTCAGATGGGTCTCCTGGGAGTGAGGATTGACGGCAGGACCTTAGAGCATGGCGCGAGCTAGACAGCAAGGGGCGTGTTGATCATCAGCGATCGAAAGCAAGTGCTCGTGAGCGGGCATCGAGGGGACTGCCAGACGAACCCAGAACAGACCATGGCGGCATTCGCTGAGGCGGTCCGTGCTGGAGCTGACGCCATCGAGTTCGATGTGCAGTGGACCAAAGATCAACAGATGGTGCTGATGCACGACTGGACGATCGACCGGACCACCTCTGGGACCGGATTCGTCAGTGAGATGACCTACGACGAAATCCGAGCGTGCGACGCCGGGTCGTGGTTCTCAGAACAATTCCAGGGCGCACAGGTTCCCAGCTTCGACGAGGTGATTGCCTTCGCAATGCAACATCCCCGGCTGCTGATCAATGCCGAGGTCAAGAATCCGGGCCTCACGATCCCACAGGCGCGAGCATTGCGCGACGCCGTTTCCGCCGCCGGTGTGGCCGATCGCACTATCGTCTCTTCCTTCGATCCCTCCGCACTCGTCACCTTCCGGTCGGTGAGCCCCGAGTGGGAGATCGCATCGGCGGTGGTCTCCTTTGGAGAACCGCACCAGCTGGAGGCAATTTCCGCCTCGAACAGCACCTATTACATGCCGCGCTGGTGGAGTCTCACTCCTGAGCTCGTCCAAGAACTGCAGGGCACCGGAATCGGGGTCTGGGTATGGCCAGCCATCACTGACCAAGATTTCGAGGCCGCTTTCGCACTAGAGCCGGACGCCATCGTCGTCGACTCGGTAGCGGACTTTCGGCGTTGGTATGCCGCACGCCAGCAGTCAAGACAGGGCGCTCACGATGGCGGAGACCACTGACGGAACGACTCCAAGCAGCAAGAACGCCGGCAGGAAACAGGTCATCATCGGTAGCACGCTGCGCACGCCCACCGCGCGAGCTGCAACCTGGACTGCGCCGTGGCGCCGTTGCCGGGCCAATTCGGCGTGGTGGTTCAACGCCTCCACCAGCATGGTGCCCGAATGGGCGGACCGTGCAAGATCATTTGCTGCCCGGCCAAGCTCTGAATGTCCGCGAAGCGTTCGCCACGCATCCGGTTCGGACAGTCCGAGGTCAACCATCCTCAACACCGAGCCGAGGTCCTCGGAGAGGGGACCGGGAAAGACGCTGACCACCGCTTCGGTGGCCACTCGCAATGGCAGGCCCACGGTCAGACAGGATCCCAACAGCTCCATAGCCTGTGGAGCCTCGATAAGCAGCTGTCGTCGCCGACGACGACTTCGAGCCGGCTCCACCCAACCGAGCCCGATGGTGAGTGTGAGCGTCAACAGCGGCACGCAGATCAGCGCGATCGGCGCGAGATCCGGAGCGGCGCCTAACAGGCCAACCGCGACGGCTGAGGCCGCAGCAGCCGCTACAACACCGCGCCGACCGAGCGGCATGGCGTCGGGCCGCCCGGCCAATACATCGGCCACTCGGCTCCAGCGACACCGGGCCATACCGTTGCTACCGCTCCGCTCCAATGCTGCCGCCCGCTGGTGCGCTAACGGCGAGCTGACGGCAAGTGCTGCTGCGATCGCAGCAAATCCGGTTGCCGCGAGCGTGACCGGTGCCAGTTCTGCGGCCATGCCTATGCCTGAATGGCTGCACGTTGTGCCAATGACTCGATCCACAGCACGCCAACGGCGGCCAAGCCAACCCCACCAACCAAGCAGATCCAGCCGGACAAACCTTGCAGGAGGAAACCGATGGGATCACCGCCCAACGCATAACCCAAAGCCAGCCCCGCGAACGGCAGGAATGCCATGATCTTCCCGGTGGCTCGCGGTCCTGCGAGTTCGCCCGCTACGACCGCCCGTACGGATTCCTCGGTTGCCAGTCCTTCCGCTACACGCTCCAGGGCGGCTGCCAGTGGCGCACCTATTTGTGTCGAGATCTGCCAGGCTCGAGCAAGCTCCGCCAGACCGCCATGGCCACGCTGGCGGGCTTGCGATCTCCAG
>Ga0126314_10000463_pt1 | contig 19524 bp, 16 predicted proteins | sample Plot105B_FD_92535 | JGI IMG/M metagenome (GOLD analysis project Ga0126314, IMG submission 92535) | Serpentine soil microbial communities from UC McLaughlin Reserve, CA, USA - Plot105B | ecosystem: Environmental > Terrestrial > Soil > Grasslands | place: USA: UC McLaughlin Reserve, Lake County... | reverse complement strand
GCCGCTTTTCAGCCTGCCCAACGTCTTTCTTACGCCGCACGTGGCCGGGGCGATCGGGACGGAACGCCTGCGATTGGGATTGATGGCGGCGGAGGAAATCGAGCGCTTCGTGCGCGGCGAGCCCCTGCTTTATGAGGTGCAGCCGGAATTATTGGAGAGGCTGGCGTGATGGAGGTTTCGCAGACCCCGCACTTCGCTCGCCCTGCCGGCGATCCAGGCTCCTCCACAAATACAGGATAAAGCCGCATGACTAAGAAGGCACTCGTCGTCTGGGGCGGCATGGAATTGCATACGCCGGAACGTGGCGCGCAGGTGGTGCGGAAGCTGCTTGAGGAGGAGGGGTTTGCCGTGACGGTGACCCCGGACTATGACGCGCTGGGCGCTGATGATGTCGGAAGCAATGACCTCGTCGTGCCAGTGATTACCGATGGCACGCTGGCGCCCGAGAAGATGAACAATCTGATCACCGCCATTCGCGCGGGGACGGGGCTGGCTGGGTATCACATGGGGCTGGCGACGACGTTTCGTTCAAGCGTGCCGTTTCGCTATGCCGCCAGCGTCTACTGGGTGCAGCATCCGGGCAATATCATCACCTACACGGTCGATGTAACGCGCGCGGATCATCCGATCATGGCCGGGATCGAGAGCTTTGAGCACACCTCGGAGCAGTATTATCTCATTTTCGATCCGGCGGTCGAGGTGCTGGCGACGACGACGTTTTCGGGCGAATTTCATCCCTGGCGCAAGGATGTGGTCATCCCCGTCGTGTTCACGACCATGCATGACAAGGGAAGGGTGTTCTATTCCTCGCTGGGGCACACGGCGGACGAGCTGGACATTCCGCAAGTGCGGACGATTTTGAAGCGCGGGTTGGTGTGGGCGGCAAGGTGAAAAGTACCCCCACCTAACCTCCCCCCCTCCAGAAGGGGGAGGAACGCATCGAGTTTGTCTCAGTCCTTGTGAGCCACCGGCAGATCCCTCCCCCTTCTGGAGGGGGAGGCTAGGAGGGGGTCACTGCTGCTGTTGCGCCTGCCGCCTGAGCACTTCCGACTCCGGCAGTGCATTGGCGTATTTGAGTTCGCGATTGGCGCGGGCCCAGAAGGCGGGGTGCACCTTGTCGAGAAGCGCCTTGTCGTTGGGCACGAGGCCCAGGGCTGATCCTGTTGCGTCGTTGAGGTACAGAATAGCGTTCTGGCGATACCAGGCGGGGATGGCGTCGTCGGTCCAGAGTTTTGGCCGCAGCACGTCATAGGGCTTTTTGCCATGCGTGGCAAAATGGGTGGCCCAAAAGCCCGGCCACTGCTCGTTGAGGTGGCCAACACCGCCCTGGCCGGGAATGGCGGCGGAGAACAGCACGGCTGGGGCCATGGCCGAGAGATCGGCGACAAAACTTGCAGCGCGGGCAGGCGACAGATGCTCGGCGACTTCGAGGGAGAGCACGAGGTCGACCGCGGGGCCGGCAAAAGCCTGTTCGAGATCGTGCGGCTGGAAGTGGATTTCGGGCGCGTCGAGCATGTCCGGCTTCACCCAGTTGCCCTCCATGCCGAAGAGGTAACTGGCGCCCGACCCGACGAGGAAAGTGCCCGTGCCGCAGCCGATATCGGCGACGCGGTCGCGCTGCAGGGCAGTGGGCAGCGCGGCGAAGATGCGTTCGGCCGCGTGGGCGGTATGGGTCCGGCGATCGGCATAAAAATCGGCCGGGTAAAGCGAAGTCGTCATGACGCAGATTCTCCTTGGCGCCAACCTACATCAATTTGCCCGAAGACTGATCTCGATGGCGAGGAACCTTGACCGGGAAGAGTCGTTTGGATGGCAGCGTCAAACACAAATTCTGGAGACGATAAATGGCTGAAAAGCAACTGGACGATCTGTTCCTCGACACGCTCAAGGACATCTACTACGCCGAACGCCAGATTCTGAAGGCATTGCCGAAAATGGCAAAGGCCGCCACTTCCCCCGAGCTGAAGGCCGGCTTCGAACAGCACTACCAGGAAACCGAAGGCCAGGTGGAACGCCTGCAGCAGGTTTTCGAGCTTCTCGGCAAGCCGGCTCGCGGCAAGACCTGCGACGCCATCCTTGGCATTCTCGAAGAAGGCAAGGAAATCATGGAAGAGTACAAGGGCGCGGTTGCGCTCGATGCTGGCCTCGTTGCCGCCGCGCAGGCTGTCGAGCACTACGAGATCGCTCGCTATGGTACGCTGGTGACCTGGGCCAAGCAGCTCGGCCATGCGGACATTGCCCAGCTCCTCGCTGAAACGCTCAAGGAAGAAGAAGCTACGGACAAGAAGCTCACCCAGGTGGCGCTGCAGTCCGTGAACCAGAAGGCCGCTTGAGCCTTCTCTTTCGGGTGGACGGGCAAGCGTCCACCCCTTTCGCGCTCCTCCAGACCCATGCACAGAAATACCGACGTCGCTTCGCGCATTCGCGATACCGCTTATTTTCTCTGGGAACAGGATGGCAGGCCCGAAGGCCGGGCCATGGAATACTGGCTCAAGGCCAAGCAGATGCTGCAGCGCCAGATCGCCTATGATCACTGGCTGGCCGAAGGCACGCCACAGGATCAATCCGATCTCCACTGGCATGAGGCCGGCAGGGCGATCGAGGACAAATGAAAACGGGCCCAGACGGGCCCGTTTGCTTGTTCCGAGGATTTAATGGCTGGGCCCTGCGAGCGTAGCTCTCCCGGCCTGAGCCACTCAAAACTCCCCACCGGGGAGTTATGAGTGGCGCGCAGCGCCGTCGTGGCTCAGTCCTTGGCACGCTCGACGTAGGAATTGTCTTCGGTGAGAATGACGATGCGGGTGCCGGCGCCAATATGGGGCGGGACCATGACGCGCAGGCCATTGTTGAGCGTGGCTGGCTTATAGGACGAGGAAGCCGTCTGCCCCTTGACCACCGGCTCGGTCTCGACAACCTCGAACGACATGCGCTGCGGCAATTCCATCGACAACGGCACGCCTTCGAAGGTCATCAGGTGAACCTTCATGCCGTCCGACAGGTAAGCGGCCTGGTCGCCGATGACGTCATCGGGTGCCACAAGCTGCTCGTAGTTGTCTGGGTCCATGAAATGGTGCCCTTCGCCATCCGAGTAGAGGTAGTCGTAGACGCGGTCATCGACGTCGGCCTTCTCGACCATTTCCACCGTGCGCCAACGCCCGACCACCTTCACGCCATCAGAGATGCGACGCATGTTGACGTTGGTGATGGAATTGCCCTTGCCGGGATGGACGTTTTCGGCCGTGAGGACGACGTGAAGGTTGCCATCCTGCTCGACCACGTGGCCTTTGCGCAGGGACGAGGCGATGACCTTGACCATATTTCTTCCTTGTTCGATCGTTGGGCGCGTAATAGAGGCAGGGCCATCTCTACGCCGATAAGCTATTGTCGAGCGCCCGATACCCTATTCCGCGCCATTTCGCCAGTCCGCACGGCAAGAAACCCGCATGACTTCGCCCATCGCCGACACTCCGTCCCCCTGGTGGGCTCCCGAACGCCATGCCGACCGGCGGCCGATCTTGCTGGCGCGCAGCCGCTTCGATGCGGTTCTGCGCCTCTGGCTCGCGAACCGTGACTTCCTCGTCGTCGATCCCCCTGGCCTGCAACGTTCGCCCGGCAATGAGACGCATCTTCATGCCTTTGGGACGACCATGATCGGCAATGAAGGGGAAGAGCAGGCGATGTACCTCCATACCTCGCCCGAATTCACCATGAAGAAGCTGCTGGCAGCCGGCGAGACGCGGATCGCGAGCCTCCAGCATGTCTGGCGCAATCGCGAGCGCTCAGCGCTGCACCACCCCGAGTTCACCATGCTCGAATGGTATCGCGCACACGAGAGTTATGACGCCGTCATCGCTGACACGCTGGCGATCATTGCCCTTGCCGCCGAGACGACCGGTGCTTCTCAGTTCGCCTTTCGCGGGCGCATGTGCAATCCGCGGGCGGAAGCGGAGCGGATCAGCGTGGCGGATGCCTTTCTCGCCCATGCGGGCATAGACCTTCTCGCCACCATGAACGAGGACGGCGTGCCCGATGGCGAGGCGCTGGCCGCGCAGATGCTTTTGCGCGGGCTCGATGTGCCCGATGACAGAAGCTGGAGCTATCTCTTCAGCCGCATTCTCGTCGAAAAAGTCGAGCCGCACTTGGGCAATGGGCGGGTGACGGTGCTCGACCGCTATCCGGCCTGCGAAGCGGCGCTGGCGCGACGAGTGCCGGGCGATCGGCGCGTGTCGGAGCGGTTCGAGGTCTACGCTTGTGGGGTGGAACTGGCCAATGGGTTTGGCGAATTGACGGATGCTGCCGAACAGCGGGTGCGCTTCGAGGCTGAAATGGCGGAGAAAGCGCGCATCTATGGTGAGCGCTATCCGGTGGACGAGGATTTTCTGGCCGCGCTCGATTTCATGCCCGAGGCGAGTGGCGTGGCGCTGGGGTTCGATCGACTCGTGATGCTGGCGACGGGTGCGCCCAGGATCGAGGCGGTGCTCTGGGCACCGGTGGCGGAATGAAGAACGCGGAAGCAAAAGTCACCTCTCCCCTGAGGGGAGAGGTCGCCGCACAGCGGCGGGTGAGGGGTTCAGAGCTTGATGGAAGCGCGTTGTCCCAGTCACACGCTGAACCCCTCACCCCGACCGAAATTCGCGAACGCGAATTCGGTGCAACCCTCTCCCCTCAGGGGAGAGGGGGCAGGATGGTGCTCAGGGACAGCTTGCGCGGCATCAAGACCGTCGCCGATCTCGAAGCGGCGCGTCTCGCGCCGCCCAATTCTGCACTTTCAGCCGTCGCCTCAAAATACGCCATCGGCATCACCCCTGCCGTGCTCGACCTGATCGACCCCGCCGATCCGACCGACCCCATCTCGCGCCAGTTCGTGCCCACTGCCGCCGAACTCGTCACGACGCCAGAAGAGCGTGAGGACCCGATTGGGGATCTCTCGCACTCCCCGGTCGAAGGGATCGTTCATCGCTATCCCGATCGCGTGCTGCTCAAGGCGGTGCATGTCTGCCCGGTCTATTGCCGGTTCTGTTTCCGGCGGGAAATGGTGGGGCCGCAGGGGCTGGGGACGCTGACGCCGACTGAGCTCGATGCGGCGATGGACTATATCGCCAGCCACACCGAAATCTGGGAAGTGATCCTCACCGGTGGTGATCCGCTAGTGCTGTCGCCGCGGCGGCTGGCCGGCCTGATGGAGCGGCTGGCAAAAATCGAGCATGTCAAGATCGTGCGCTTCCACACGCGCGTTCCGGTAGTCGAGCCCGAGCGGATCGACGCGGAGATGGTCGCCGCGCTTACCTCCAGCGGCAAGATCACCTATCTCGCCGTGCACGCCAATCATCCGCGCGAGTTTTCCGTGGCCGCAAAGCTCGCGTTTTCGCGGCTTATCGCGGGCGGCGTCGTGCTCATCAGCCAGTCTGTGCTGCTGCGGGGCGTCAATGATGACGTCGAGACGCTGGCAGCGCTGATGCGCGGCTTTGTCGAAAACCGCATAAAGCCCTATTACCTGCACCATCCCGACCTGGCGCCGGGCACCAGCCACTTCCGCATCGGCATCGAAGAGGGACAGCGTCTGGTAGCGGCGCTGCGGGGGCGCATTTCCGGCCTCTGCCAGCCCACCTATGTGCTCGATATTCCGGGTGGCCACGGCAAGGCCGATATCGGCGCGGCGACGGTTGCCGGGGGCGACGGCTGCTTTACCGTGCGCGACTGGCAAGGCGAGGAACACGCCTATCCGCCTGTTGGCTAGAGAGTTTTCCACAGAAGCCATGGCGCCATGACTGGTTCATACCAGCGTGATCCCGTCCAATCCGGGTCGAGTCGGGCCCCAAACTGACACCATCAGAGGTCATCCATGTCCCAGGTCACGCTTCCCCTGCCCAATCGATCCCTCGGGATCACGGGCCGGCCCTTTGCCATGCCTGCAGCTTTTCTGTTCACGGTGGTCATCCTTTCGGCAATGGAGATAGGGCTCGCAATCTGGCAGGGGCCGGGCCTGTGGCGGGATTGGCAGATCAGCCAGAACCCGCTGACGCTCGATGACTGGGAGATGGTTGACGGTGAGTGTTCGTCGCGTCGCGGGCTGACTGATTGCGAGGCGGATGTGACCTATAGCTATGGGGGCGCCAGCTTCGACAAGCATATCTCGCTGGCCTTTCTCGATTTTACGAGCAGCGATTATCTCGTTGATCTCGTGATCTCGGCCGATGATCCGGACCTGGCGACGATCAGCCTCGGGCTCGACATGCTTTGGAACCGGCTGGCGGTTTTTGCGGTCTTCACGCTGCTCTTCGGCGGGGGGGCGGTTGCCATTATCTGGGGTGCGATCAAAGCGAACCAGGCGAATGGCGCGGCCAAGGCTCCAGGGCGGATGGAGGTGGTGCCCGTCCAGGTTACCGGCATCGACGAAAAGCGGGCTGACAAATATGTCGCCTATGTCCGCATGGAAAATGGCAAGCGCAAGGGCAGCGTCATACGTACCCATTTCCGCGCTGGCGAAGAGCCGCTGATGGCCATCGGCGCCGATGGCGGCTGGTATGGCGTGGGGGTCAAATCCGAGCATCTTTCCATGCCCGTCCTGCTCGATCGCGGCCTCACGCGCCTCGACATTCCCGACACCGACCGCCAGCATGCTCTTGCCGCCTTCGACGCTGAGCAGGCAATGCGAGGGGTCGCACCAGGCGAGGCAGCAAAGCCCAGGAAGCAGGGGCCAAACTGGGTGCGGGGGCTCCTGGCCGGCGGCGCAGTCCTGGTGTTGGCGGTCGTCGCCTTCTTCGGCTTCTGGCTCTATTACGTGCTGGCCGCGCCCGACGCCTTCGACCCCATCGGCATCGAGATCAACAACATCATGCCCGAGCCGCTCAACACCTGGGGCTGCCAGCAGCTCTATGCCCGCTTTGGCGACAGCAACGCGCCCTATGGGTGCGTCGGCGATGATTTCGTGAGCTGGAAGGTGGCGGTGCCGAGGGTGAAGGTGAAGGGTTAGTGAGGCCAACATGGGCCCATGCTCTCCGGAACCTCCCCCTCATCCGGCGCTGCGCGCCACCTTCTCCCCGATGGGGAGAAGAATGGGCCGGCAATCGCCTCTTATTCCTCTCCCCATCGGGGAGTCGGTGAGGGGGATTCTATCCTCGCGCGCCGACCCTAGCTTTGACTCTTCCCCGGTCCCGCGGGAAAGATTCCCGACATAACCACAAAACCCGGCACGCGCCGGACGCGGTCGGTCCAGCGGCGGAGTGCGGGGTAATCCTGACGGGCAATGCCGCCTTCCTCACTGAGCATCACATAGGGAAAGCAGGCGATGTCGGCCGTGGTGGGATGGCTCGGGGCGCAGAGCCAGTCGCGGCCGGATTTTTCGCCGAACCAGAGGTGTTCATCCATCAGCCGGAAGATGCGGTGGGCGCCCTGCTGGGATTTTGCGATGTCGAAATTGTAGCCATAGCCGAGGGCGAGACGCGCGGCCGAGGAGGTCGCGGTGATATCGTCGGCGACCGAATGCCAGCGCAGCATTTCCGCGGTTACCGCCGGATCGTCGGGGAACCAGAGGCCGCTCGTGTCGTACTTTTTCGCCAGATAGGCGAGGATGGCGCCGGAGTCCGAAAGCGTCAGGTCGCCATCCTGCAGAACCGGCAATTGCCCGAAGGGATTGAGCCTGAGGAACCAGTCGGCCTTGTGTTGACGACCGGGGAAAAAATCAACGGCCTGAATCTCATAGGGCACGTTAAGAATGTTCATCAGCAACCGCAGCTTGTAGCAGTTGCCTGAGAGCTCGAAGTCGTAAAGTGTTATGTTCATTGCTAAATATCCAGCACCAGGCGACCGGACTTGGCGCGGCTGACGCAGGTCATCATGCAGGTGTTGGAGGCTTTCTCGCTTTTGTTGAGATAGACGTCCTGGTGGTCGATCTCGCCCTCCATGACGGTGGTGAGGCAGGTGCCGCAGGCGCCCTGTTCGCACGAGGAAGGAACGGTGAGGCCCGCCTCGCGCATGGTTTCGAGAATGGTCTTGCCGGCGGGGACGTGCAGCGTCATCGCCGAACGGGCCAGTTCGACGTCGAAGGCGCTCGAGCTATCGATCACCTTGTCATTCTGGAAGTATTCGAAGTGGATCGCCTCGTCGGGCCAGCCGAGACCGGTCGCGGTCTGCTGCACCATTTCGAGCATGGCGCCGGGGCCGCAGATATAAACGTGGTTGGCGAACTGATGCGGCCCTAGCGCCTCTGACACCGTCGCCTGGATGGCGTCGCGGGTGAGGCCGATATGGCGGTGGATCGAGCCATGGAGCGCATCGAGCTCGCCGCCAAAGGCGAGGTTTTCGCCGGTGCGCGCGAAATAGTGCAGCTCGTAGGGGAGGTTCGACTTGTCGAGGAAGCGGGCCATCGAGAGCAACGGCGTGATGCCGATGCCGGCGGCGATCAGCACTGTGCGGGTGGCGTCGCGGCGCAGCGGGAAATTGTTGCGTGGCTCGGAAATGGCGAGCACGTCGCCCTCGCGGACCGTTTCCACCAGGACCTTGGAGCCGCCCTTTGACGCGCTCTCCTGCTTGACGCCGATGACATAGGAATTGAGGTCGCCCGGGCCGTTGGTGAGCGAATATTGCCGCACGAGGCCATTGGGCAGATGCACGTCGATATGGGCGCCGGGCTGGAAGGTGGGCAGGTGCTTGCCGTCGCGGTCGGCGAGCTCGAAGCCGATGACGCCATCGGCGCTCTTCCACTTGCGCTTGACGACGACCGGAAAAGTGTTGCCGCGGGGCACTGCGATGTCGGGCATGGAGGCGAGTTCGGCCGAGACTTTTTCGAAGACTGGCTGCAGCGGTTCGGGCGCTGGCTTTTTTGCGGCGGCACGTTCGAGACGGTCGCGCAGCTTGGTCAGGGTCTCGTTATAGTGCCGCAAGGTCGCAACCTCATCGGCCGGCTTTTCGGGCAGAAGGCCACGAATGACGGCGCGGCCGGCATCCACGGGCTGGACAAAGAAGACGGCGACGCCGAGGCGTAGTGCGAGGCTGGGCAGGAGGTCGGCCGGTTGATCGTCCGGCGCGAGCCCGGCGAGGCCCGCCAGCACATCCTCGGGCGCGGCATTGACCGGAATCGGCCGCAGCGCGAACCAGTCATGGCCTTCGGCGCCCTCGAAGGGCGAAAACTTCTGGTCGTCATTGGCGGCCGACCAAATGAGGCCAAACGCCTCTTTCACCGGATACTTGCGGTTTTCGATGCGGCGGGCCGGAGCGTCGGCGGGGTGGGCCGGAATATAGGTGCAGCCGGCGGACTGATTGGCATAGCGCCAGCCGTGGTACTGGCATTTCAGTTCCTGGCCCTCGTTGATGCCGATGGAGAGGCGCACGCCGCGATGGAGGCAGCGGTTTTCCCAGACATTGACGTTGCCATCGTCGGCCCGCCAGACGGCGAGTTCGCGGCCGAGCAACTGGCCTTGATAGACATGGCGGAACGGCAGGTCCTCGCTCGAGGCAATGGGGTACCAGGCGGGGTCGGATAGACTGAGGGGCATGCGTTTCATCCGAGGTTTGATCGCGCCACGATCAAATTCATCGGTCAAGTCAACGGTCCTGGCGTACGGGACGCGATCTGTTCCCTCCCCTTGACGGGAAGGGTTAGGGTGGGGTGTGCCACGGGCGATAAGCTCGTTGGTCCCCCACCCAGCTATGCTACGGCGCGTGGGCCTAGCGTCGCTGCTCTCCCCGCAAGGGGGAGGGAGAGATGGAGCCGATGGCTTGGCTCCTCAAATTCCTAACCGGCTACCGGAATCACCCCGTAGGTAATCCCCTTCTGGCTCAGCCAGCGGCGGTAGGCGATGGCGGACTTGTCGGCGCGGATCGGGGTTTCCGAGCGCGGGTCGAGCGGCAGTCTCTTGGGGTACTGGTTTTCGAGGATGGGCTTGTCCTGGCCGAAGATCGTCTGCTGGAAGCGGCGGAGATCGGTCAGGGTCGAGTAGGAGTCGATCATCGATTGCAGGAGATGGGCCCGGCAGGTTTCTTCGGTCATGGGCTGGAGGAAGATGGCGATCACATCGCGGCGGCTCTCGTCCTCGGGGCAGGATTTATAGAGCACAGAGCAGAAGGGATGCGGCACGCGATAGACATATTCGACTTCCATCGCCGTGGTCGCGGATTTCGCGGCGCGCGGCTGCATGAACTTGCATTTGGTGGCGAGAACCTCGTCGCGCTCCTCGGAGACTTCGACGTCGTATTCCTTCACTTCCGTGTGTGGCTCGGCGCCGAGGATATCGGTGTGCACATAGGGAAAGTGGCCCATGTCGAGAAAATTTTCGACGGCGCGCGGAGCGGAGACATGAATGCCGATGGAGCCGCAGCTCATGTTCTTGCGGTCGGTCTCGGCAAATTCGGGAATCGGGAAGAGCTCGCCTGCAGGCGTGCCAAGGCACGTCCAGGTATAACCGTAAGCGGTCTTGACCGGGAGGCGATCGAGCACGGCTTCGGCGTCGATCTCGTCGCCGGTTTCCTCGTCGGTCGCAAGCCAGGCGACCGGCTCGCCATCGGGCCCGCGGGTCAGGGCAATGCGCCGATCCAAAAGGAGCGTCGTTTCGACGAGACCGATCGGCAGTTCGTCGGTGGCGGCCACGACGTGCCAAAGGTCGCGCGTTGTCGGATCGGGGGCTTGGGGCATGGGCATAGTCTCAACTTTGTCACAAGAATAACGACCCGGCGGTCCAGTGCCAACAAAAAGTGCGCAGGGGGGTGGTGCGGTGAAAGCATGGGCAGTACGCCGCCCCACCCCCCTCATCCGGCGCTGCGCGCCACCTTCTCCCCGAGAGGGAGAAGAATGGGCCGGCGTAACCTTCCTATTTCCTCTCCCTCTCGGGGAGAGGTGGCTCGGCGCAGCCGAGTCGGTGAGGGCGACTTACATTGACCTCAAGATGAGCTGCGAGGGAAAAGGCGGTTCCCGCTTTCCCGGAAATGACGCGGTGGGTACAACGGGGTGAGGAGACATTCATGGACATTGAAAACACACCGCTATTTCCCGAGGGCCTGGTGCGTGATCGCGTCGAGGCGCGTTTGGCGGAGGCTGGGGCGAGCGAGGGGTCGCGGGCGGCGGCGGTGCGGGCGATGATGCATGCTTCGCTCGTGGGCGTCGACAGCCATGGCGTGCGGCTGACCGGTCACTATTGCAGGATGCTGGCCGGTGGGCGGCTCAACAAAAATCCGAACGTGACCGTCGAGCAGCGCGGCGCGGGCAGTGCCATGGTGAACGGCGACGACGGTATGGGGCACTATGCGGCCTTCAGGGCTGTCGACGTGGGGATCGATCTCGCGCGCACGGCCGGTGTTGGCGCGGTGGGGATCAAGCATTCGTCGCATCTCGGCGCTGCAGGCGCCTATGCGCTGGCCGGAGCGGAACGGGGTTTCGTCACCTTTGCCACCACCAATACCGATTCCATGGTGGCGCTGTTTGACGGCGCGCAAAAGTTCCACGGGACCAATCCGCTCGCCTTTGCCGCGCCCGTGCCGAACGGCCGGCCATGGCTGCTCGACATGGCGACATCGTCCATTCCGCTCAACCGGGTGCTGCTGCACCGCTCGCTCGACAAGCCACTGCCGGAAGGCGTCGCTGCGACGCCCGAAGGCTTGCCGACGACCGATCCGCACGCGGCCGATATGCTGCTGCCGCTGGGCGGGGTCGACTATGGTTACAAGGGCGCCGCGCTGGCCGGCGTGGCGACGCTGTTCTCGGCGTTGCTCACCGGCACAACGCTCGACCCCGATTTCATCCCCATGTATGGCGGCGACGACATTTCGACCCCGCGCAATATGGGGCACTTCGTGCTGGTCATCGATCCCGACAAATTTGCGGGCCGCGAGGTGTTTGCCCTCGCTATTGGCCGGTATCTTGAGGCGCTGCGGGGCTCGCCCGTGCGGGCGGGGGCCGAGCGGGTGATGGCGCCGGGCGATCGGGAATGGGAGGTGATGGATCGTCGCCGGGCCGAAGGTGTCCCGGTCGATCCGGAAACGGTGGGGTTTTTGGGATTGTAAGGAGGGGCGTAAGCTCGAGTGGCCCTCGTCCTGAGGTGCGCAGCGAAGCGGAGCCTCGAAGGATGTCGGCGTGCTGCGGTGCCACGCCTCGTGGTTCGAGGCTCGGCTGCGCCTCCCACCTCACCGTGAGGCTACTGAGCGCTTCTTGCTGACCTAGGCCAGTCCCCGCCTGATCGCCTCTCGTGTCGCGTCGGCGCGGCGGGAGACGCAGAGTTTTTGGTAGATCACCTTCACATAGGAGGCGACAGTCTGGGTCTGGAGACCGAGGCTTTTCGCAGCTTCGGCGACAGTGAGACCGCGCGCCAAGAGGGTCAGCACTTCTACCTCCCGCGGGGAGAGGCCCGCGTCGTCCACGGGTTTGGGGGTGGGGTGAAAATGGGCCAGGATGCGCATGGCGATCGAGGGGGAGAGCGGCGGCTCGCCGCGCTCGATGCGTTGGAGATAACTCACCAGCAGGTCCGCCTCCTCGTCCTTGAGCACATAGCCGCGGGCGCCGGCGCGGATGGCGTCGAAGAGGTGGGCGTCATCGTCGTAGATCGTCGCGACGACAGGCAGCACGGCCGGGAATTCGGCATTGAGCCGCAGGACGAGGTCGATCCCCGAGCCATCGGGCAGGCCGAGATCCACCACGGCGAGCCAGAATTTGCCGCCGCTGTCGTCGAGCAGCGTCTGCGCACGCTTGAGTGTGCCGGCGCTGGTGATGGCGATGCTGGGAAAGGCGCGCGAAATGACGCTTTCCATCCAGTCGCGCGTGGTCGGCTGGTCCTCGACAAGCAGGCAATGGCGCGGCGCGGTGGGAGCGGTCATGAGGGCAAATCTAGCGCCGCGATTGAAGTCTGCACCCCCGGTTCCGGGGGAGTCTCGCTGATATGAAGCGGCAGGTCGAAGGTGACGACGGCGCCGCCTTCACTGGCAAAGTTCAGGGTGCCGCCGAGGTCGGCGATGCGCTGGCGCAGACTGCGCAGGCCATAGCCGCTGGTTTCGCCCGCCAAGGCCTCGACCGGCAGGCCGCTGCCGTTGTCGGAAAATTTCAGATGCAGGCGGCCGCCGACCTGGTGTTGTTCGACGGCGAGGCGGCTGGCGCCGGAATGGCGGATGACATTGGAAACGATTTCGCGCGCCGCCGAGGTCAGCGCCTTGTGGACGCGATAGTCGACCGGGGTGGCGCCGGATGTGCCGCTCGTCAGGGGCCAATAGAGCTCGATGCCGGCTGCCTCGAGCCGCCGTGCCGCCTCGTGGCGGATTTGCGCAAGGACCAGGTCGAGCTGCGCTTCGTCGCCAGCAAGGCCTGAAACGATGGCCCTGATGTCGCTGAGCGCCGCCTGCAACAACGGCCTTGTGCGCTCGTCGGCGGCGTGGAGGCCGGTGAGAAGGCGGGCGCCGACATCGTCGTGGAGATCGCGCGCCATGCGGCGGCGTTCTTCGCCCACGCCGCGGATATAGGCCTGCCGGCTTTCCTCGGCGCGTTCAGTTAGGCTCACCAGTGTTTCGGCGAGGGCAAGATGGGCAGGCTGGAACAGGCCGCGTCCGGCAAAGGGGAAACGCAGGCGCAAGGCTGGCGCACCGGCGACCGGGGGCAGGGTCATGGCCAGGCCATCGTCTTCGATAACCGGACGGAGTGGCGCGCTTGCATGGTCGGCCATGTCGAGCGGATCGTAGAGTTTTTTCAGGAGCAGCCGCCAGCGCTCGGCGCTGTCGCCGCGGCTCGGGGCAAAGGCGACGTCCATGGCGGCGGCGAAGACCTCGTGCTGCTCGGGACCCTTCCGCGCCAGGATGCGCCGCCAAATCCAGTCGCGCAGAGGCAGGTAAAGGAGGGCCACCACCAGCATGGAGATGGCCAGCGCCGAGGTGAAACCGAGATTGAGCCCGGCGATGAGGAGGGCATCGAGGCAGAGTAGGGCGAAGGCGCCGACCATGTAGAAGAGGATGCGATAGGCCCATTCGCCGAGTTCGAAGAGGCGATAGCGCCTCAGGCCCAAGGCGAGGCCGACATAGATGAGGACAATGGCACCGGCGCCGTAATGTTGCGAGAGTGGATTGTCGAGCCCGAGCAGGCCCGGCGCCAGCGCCAGGAACGAAAAACTGGCGATGGCAATGGCGACCGAAAGGCCCAGCCAGCCGAGTGCCGCCCGCTCATCGGGATGGCTGCGTGTCGCCCACCATTGCGCGACGATGAGCAGCAGGATGGCGACGGTCACCCCGACCACAATGACATAGTAATGCTCGGCCTCGATGCCGACATGCAGCGTGTCGAGAATGAGCAGCGGAATCAGCAGGGCGGGGAGCACGGGCAACCAGCGCCGCCGCAGCAGGGGGCGCGGATAGATCAAGAAGAGGCCGCAGAGCGATCCAGCAAAGAGGAAAATGCCGAGGTGGTTGACGGCAGTTAAGGCGGCAAAGACATCGCCTGATAGGGCAAGGCCGCGATGGGCATAATAGGCCGAGGTCAGGGTGACGATGAGCGTGCCGAGCCCCGATAGCGCGAAAAGCCCGGGCGCGAGTTGGCCGGGGCGGAGGGCCCAGACCCAACCGGAAATGAGGAGGCTCGCGACGCCGGTCAGCACCTGCACCCAGAAACTGCCGGGCATCGACCAGAGGGGGCGGTTGTCCGGCATGACCAGCGCCAGGGCCGTGGTGCCCGACGCATCGCGCAGATGCACCTCGAGCTCCGGCGCCGTGAGCAGGACCGCGAGCTGGCTTTGCCGATCGTAAAACTCCTGCATCGCGGCATAGGTGGGGAGCGAATCCGGTTCGGCAAGGATATCGAGCGCCACAATGGGACGCGGCGTTTCACCCGACAGTCCGATCGCCTCGACCACGGTTCCCATGGGGAAATCGAGATAGGATCGATCAAGCACCACGGCCTCGCCGCGCGGCGTCAGGTGCAGGCCGAGCCAGGGCGTCGTCGCTGTCACCAGCAGAACGAACACGCCCGCCGCCATGGCAATGGCGGCGATGGCGGTGATGAGCAGGCCGGGAACGGACGAGTTACGGAACATGGTTCAGTAGAACGCGAACAATCGGCCTGCCGCAAGGGCATACTGCCGCCTCAGGGCTCGCGATAGATATCGAAGGCGCCGATGGCCTGGGTTGTGGCCATGACCTCGATCTTGTTGACGTTGACATGGGCCGGCAGGCTGGTTGCCCAGAAGATGGTTTCGGCGATGTCCTCGGCCGTCATGGCCTTGGTCTTGGCATAGGGCGCAGCGGCTCTACCCTCGTCGCCCTTGAAGCGTACCAGCGAGAATTCGGTCTCGGTCAGGCCCGGTTCGATATCGGTGACGCGCACATTTTTGCCCTGCAGGTCCGAGCGCAGGTTGAGCGCAAAGTGCTGCACGAAGGCCTTGGTGGCGCCATAGACCGAGCCGCCGGGATAGGCATATTCGCCGGCCACCGAGCCTAGGGTCACCACATGGCCGCCGCCACGCGCGATCAGGCCGGGCAGGAGGAGGCGCACGGTGTAGACGAGGCCGGAGATATTGGGGTCGATCATAGTCTGCCAATCGTCGGTATTGGTCTCCTGCGCCGCCCCGAGACCAAGGGCGAGACCGGCATTGGCCAGGACGATGTTGATGGCGTTAAAGGGCGCAGGAATATCCGCGATCGCCTTTTCGAGCGCGGCGCGGTCGCGCACGTCGAGTTCGATGATGTGGCAGTTTTCCGGGCCGAGCTCAGCCTGCAGCTTTTCGAGGCGATCCCGACGGCGGCCCGTCGCGACCACCTTGCCGCCCGCACCCACATAACGCCGCGCCGCGGCCTCGCCGAAACCGGAGGTGGCTCCGGTGATGAACACGACGAAGCGGCTGGGGTCGAGCAGCGAGTACATTGGAGGTCCTGAAGCAAGTCTTGGAAGGATCGCACCGTGTACCGGGGCGGGGCTTGGCGTCAACGGGGGATGCAGATGGCTGTTGCCACGCTGCCCCTCACCGTAGCCCTTTCCTTGGAGGGGCGAGGGGATGTCATTGCGTTTGACGCGATTTTATCGGTAATCACCAGTCGGATCCCCTCGCCCCTTCGGGGAGAGGGCTAGGGTGAGGGGAGTTCCGGCGAAGAAACCAACCGTTGCCCATCGGTCACTATCCCGTCCCGCAGCCATCACTTTTGGCATCGGTGCTTGCCCCGGCCGTTCATCGCGCCCTAAAGTCGCCGCGATACGAACGCCATTTTGGCAAGGCGACGGGGAGGGTTAACTCAATCTTTCCGTCCGCGGAGCGACACTGGCTTTGGCCGTATCTGGTTGAAGCGTAACGGGCGGGAATAGTCCACTGCATAGAGCGCGCGTGGTTTTGAGTATTGGCGCCTTGTTCGTCGCGATGGCAGGTCCTGCCATGGTGACCTCGCCTGCGCATGCTTTCGAGCTTTTCGGCATGAAGTTCTTCGAGGACGAGACCGAAGACGTCACGATCGTCGATCCGCAGCCCTATGTCGTCACGTTCTCTTCGAGCGAGGGCGGGGCCGTCGAGAATGCGGCGCGCAATGCCTCTTCGCTGCTCGCGGACGAGGCGGAACCGGCTTCTGGCGCTGCCGGGCTCATCGCCAAGGCGCGGGGCGATTATCGCCGCATCATCGCAGCGCTCTATAATGAAGGCCATTATGGCGCGGCGGTCAGCATCCGCATCGGGGGCGTCGAGGCAGCCAATATCGCGCCCGACGTCAATCTGCCCGATCCGGTGGATGTGACCGTTGCCGTCACCGCCGGTCCGCTCTTTACCTTCAGCAATGTCGCCATCGCCAACCAGGCGCCGCCGACCAGCGATCCGCAGGATCAAGTCGAGCTGCCGGTTCTGCGTGGCTATGGCGCGGGACAGGTGGCGCGGTCATCTGTTATTCTGGTAGCCGAGCAGCTCGCCGTTCAGGCCTGGCTGCAACAGGGCCACGCCAAGGTCGAGATCGTGGGCCGTGACGTAGTCGCCGACCATGCCTCACGCACCGTCGATGTGACCATCACCGTCAATCCAGGCCCGCGCGCTGCCTTTGGGCCGGTGACGGTTTCCGGGACGACGGCGATGAACCCAGATTTCGTCGCCCAGCAGACCGGCCTTGCCGTCGGGCAGGAATATGATCCCGATGAGCTCGAACGGGCACAGAAGCGGCTCGATCGCCTGGAAGTCTTCAAGGCGGCGCGTTTCGAAGCGGCGCAGGATATCGGCGCCGATGGGCTATTGCCCTATAATCTCATCGTCGACGAATTGCCCGGTCGCCGCTTTGGCGTCGGTGCGTCGTTCTCGACCGTCGATGGCCTCGGGCTCGAGGGGTTCCATCTTTGGCGCAATCTCTTCGGCCAGGCCGAGCGACTGCGGCTCGATGCGCGGGTCGCCAGCATCGCCTTCCCGATCGATACGGCGCAGTTCGACTATTATTTCGGCGGCACTTTTACCAAGCCGGGCTTCCTGTCGCCCGATACCGATCTCGTCGCCGCCGTCTCCGCCGAACGCACGCTCTATCCCACCTATACGGAAACCTCGGCCGAGGGGCGGCTGGGGCTGACGCACTATTTCTCGGACGAACTCACCGTCAATGGTGGGGTGAGCTATGAGCGCGCCCGCTTCGACGACAGCTTTGGCACGCGCGATTTTTCGACCATCGGGCTTTATGCCGGCGCCATCTATGACGGGCGCGACAGCACGGTCGATCCCACCGAGGGGCTCTATTTGGCCGGCACGGTCGAGCCCTATTACGATTTCGGCTTCGACACGACGGGCGCGAAACTGACCGCCGAGGCGCGGACCTATTTCGGCTTTTCCGAGAACGACCAGTTCGTGCTCGCCGGGCGCATCAAGGCGGGCGCGCTTCTCGGGCCAGACCTCAGCCAGATTTCGCCCGACAAGCTGTTCTTTGCCGGTGGCGGCGGGTCGGTGCGCGGCTATGGCTTCAAGTCGATTGGCGTGGTCAACGCGGCCGGACAGGTCACAGGTGGCCGCTATCTCCTCGAAGCCTCGATCGAGGCAAGGGCCAAGGTGACCCAGGATATCGGCATCGTCGGTTTCCTCGATGGCGGTTATGTCGCCGCGGACACTTTTCCTGGGCTTGACGACCTCAGGCTCGGGGCCGGCGTCGGCCTTCGCTATTATACCGGTCTCGGTCCGCTGCGGCTCGATGTCGCCCTGCCGCTCAACAAGCGCGCGGGCGATCCGGACTACGCCATTTATGCCGGTATCGGGCAGGCGTTCTGATGGGTCGGCTCAGTCCAAAATACCGCCGTCTCGGTTACGCGGCGCTGGTCCTCGTGCCGCTTGTCGGCGTGCCGGCGGCACTCGTGGCACAGGACGTCTTGTCCATGCCCGAGGAGGCGCAGAAGGACTGGCTGACCAGTCTGGTTGAGGATCGGCTCTCGACGCCAGAGCGGCAGATCAGCCTCTCCAATATCGATGGCATCCTGGGCTCTGATGTCACGATCCGCGAGATCACCATTTCCGACCAGGAAGGGGTCTGGCTGCGGGTCAACAATGCCAGCCTCAACTGGAACCAGGCGGCGCTGTTCACCGGCCGGCTGGAAGTGCGCTCGCTGCGCGCCGACTCCATCGACTATATTCGCAATGCCATTCCGGCCGAGGGCGTCGATCTGCCGCCGCCGGAAGCGGGCAGCTTTGCCGTGCCCGAATTTCCCGTCGCCATCGATCTCGGCGAACTGGCCATTCCGCGCGTCACCTTCGGCGACGGCGTCTTTGGCCTCGGCTCCGAAATTTCGCTCGCCGGCGCGCTGAAGCTTGAAGGTGGCAATCTCGACACCACGCTCGATATCGTCCGCCTCGATGGTCCGGGTGGCACGCTCGATCTCGACGTGTCCTATCAGCGCGAGACCAATGCGATCGATCTCGGGGTGGCACTGAGCGAGCCGGAAAACGGCGTCCTCGCCAATCTCCTCAATATCGAGGGGCGCCCAGCCATGCAGCTGACGCTGGCGGGGCAGGGGCCGGTGGCCGATCTCCGCGCCGAGCTGTCCCTACTCGCCAATGGCCAGACGGCTCTCGCCGGCACGGCGACCATTGCGCAAAATGCCGATGGCTTCGTGGTCGACACCGACCTCGGCGGGCCGCTCTCGACCCTGATGGCCGAGACCTATCGGCCTTTCTTCGGCGCCAATACGCGGCTCTCCGCCAATGCCCTGGTGCGCAGCGCCGGTGGCGTCGACATCAACGAATTGACCCTGAGTGGCGGGCAGCTTGCCCTCACCGCAACCGCCGCGACGACGGCCGACAATTTCCTCTCCCGCCTCGATCTCACGGCCTCCATTGCCGACCCCGCGGGTGGCCCGGTGACCCTGCCGGCAGGCGGCGATCCGCAGGTGCGGGCGGCGCAGCTGGTGGTCGATTTCGGCGCCGATGGCTCCGAGAACTGGCGCGCCGATCTTGGCATCGAAGGGCTCGAAACCGTCGATTTCGCCGCCGAGCGCGTGGCGCTTGGTATTTCCGGTGTGGCCAGCAATCTCAGCGATCCCGCCACGCGTCTCGTCACCTTCAACGGCGATGGCAGCGTCTCCGGTATTTCGGGCGACGAGGCCGTCATGGCCGCCCTCGGCGATTCTGTCGG
>Ga0126314_10000462_pt1 | contig 19537 bp, 20 predicted proteins | sample Plot105B_FD_92535 | JGI IMG/M metagenome (GOLD analysis project Ga0126314, IMG submission 92535) | Serpentine soil microbial communities from UC McLaughlin Reserve, CA, USA - Plot105B | ecosystem: Environmental > Terrestrial > Soil > Grasslands | place: USA: UC McLaughlin Reserve, Lake County... | reverse complement strand
GGTCCCGCCGACGGTCGTGGCGCCGAGCTCGCCGGTCGCGACGCATGCCGCCAGGTCGCGCGGCCCCGCCTTGCGCGCCGCGACGCCGGCTTCGCCGAAGCGCGCCAGCTCGTCCGCGTCGAGGCCGACGACGATCGCACCGTCGAGCACCCCGACCGTCGCGGCCACGGCCGTTTCGGACGTGACCGCCGCCTCTGCCGCCTGGCCCACCTCCACCCCCACCCCGGGTGGGAAACCGTGTGCGACGAGCGTAGTCTCGAGCGCCACGACCGCGTGGTCCTCGTGGAGGGCTTGTTGCACTTCCGGCGCGATCCGGAGCAGTTCCGTCACGAAGGCACGGCTCCCAGGCGCCCGACGCAGCGCGCGGCCGCCTCGAGGCCGAGGTCGATGCCCCCGACGAGGAAGCCGGCCGCCAGCGCGTCGCCCGCACCGGTCGTGTCGACGACGTCGACGGCGAGCGCTGCGTGCTCCTCGACTCCGGCCGAGCTGCGCACCTCGACCCCGCGCGAGCCGCGCTTGACGACGGCCGCTTTCGCGAGCGCGTAGGCGCCGCCGACCATCTCCCACTCGGCCTCGTTCGCGAAGACGACGTCGGGCGCGAGCGCGTCGAGGTTCGCGCGGAACCGCCCGCCCCCGTACTCGCGGATGCTGCTCCACGACGAGAGGTCGACCGCCACCTGCGCCTCCCGCGCACGCGCGAGCCGTGCGGCGGCGAGCGCCGCCTCCGCGATCGGCTCGGCCAGGAGCGCGTACCCCGAGACGTGCAGCCACGTGGCGCCGTCGAGCCAGCTGTGCTCCAGGTCGCTTTCGCGCAGCTCCGTCGAGACGCCGCGGTCGGTCGCCATCGTCCGCTCGCCGTCGCCTGCGACGAGCGCCACCACCACGCCCGTCGGCCCCCCTGCGAGCGGCCCCACGAGCTCCACGCCGCGCGCCTCGAGGAGCGTCCGAGCCAGCTCGCCGGCGGCGTCGTCTGACCGGTTCGCGATGCAGCGCGCGCTGCCGCCGAGCTCCGCCACCCACGCGGCGACGTTCGCCGCCTGACCTCCGGTCGCGAGTCGCGTCTCGGCGGCGGTGTCGGCGCCGGCGGCGAGCGTCTCGGCCGTGCGGACTACCACGTCCAGCAGCACGTCGCCGATGGTGCAGATCACGAGGCCATCTCTACAATCGTGGCATGGACCGGGAGACGCAGTCGGGGCGCCTGCGCTCCTTCGTGATCGGCGGCCTGCTCGGCGCCTCCGCAGTCCTCGCGGCAGTGCGGCGGAAGCGGCCGCGAGCCCGGCCCACGCAGCCGGGCCTCGCCGCCTTCGAGGACGCGCCGTGCTACCGCGAGACGCTCGAGCGCGAACGGGCGTCGTAAACCCGCCCCGCTAAGCTTCGATTCATGCCGATCTACGAGTATCGCTGCCCGAATGGGCACCTCTTCGAGCTGTTCCAGCGCATCGACGACCCGCGGCCAGAGGCGTGCGAGGTCTGTGGCGAGGGGCCGCTCGAGCGCGTGCTCTACCCGGTTGCGGTGCATTTCAAGGGATCCGGCTTCTACACGACGGACTACGGCCGTGGCTCCGCCAAGAAGGAGACGTCGAAGGACGGCTCCGACGACGGCGGCCCGACCACGAAGAAGGAAGAGAAGAAGGAAGCGAAGAAGGCCGCCGAGGCCTAGCCAGCGTTGCGTCCGGTGAGGCAGCCCGGCGGGTAGGTGTCGCCGGTCGGCGCCGGCGGCTGCAGCGCCGACTTGCCGAGCACCATCAGGATCACCTTCGCGTTGTCCTCGCTGGGCGTGATGTCACCGCCGGTCGACGTGCCGCCGAGGCGACAGTGGATCGTGCGGCCTGCGCGGAACTTCGACCAGCCGAGCGCGGCGAACTCGTTCGCGGAGAGGTCGGTCGCGAGCGGCTTCATCAGGTCGCTCCCGATGAACGGCAGACGCATGAACGTGCCGAAGCTCGCCAGCTTGCTCAGCAACGCCTGCAGCACCTGCTGGTTGCGCTCGCCGCGCGTGATGTCGCTCTCGGCCGGGTCGAGCACGTTCTTGCGCACGCGCGAGTAGATCAGCGCGCGCCGGCCGTCCATGTGTTGCTTGCCGGCGTGGAAGCGCCAGCCGGGCCAACGCGCGCAGCGCGCCTCGGTGGCGTAGGGGCAGTCGAACTTCGACTGGATCGGCCCTCGGACGACGAGATCGAGTCCGCCGAGGGCGTCGATCAGATCCTTGAACTCGGCGAAGTTGACGACGACGAGGTGGTTGACCGGGATGTTCGTATAGCCGGCGACGGTTCTCGCGGCGAGGCGCGGGCCACCGACTTGGAAGGCGGTGTTGATCTTCGAGGCGCCGTATCCCGGAATCTCGACGCGCAGGTCGCGTGGGATCGACAGGTAATAGAGGCGGCCGTTGCCGGGATCGCTGCGCAGCAGCGTGATCGAGTCGGAGTGCCGGTCGCCTGCGCGGGCCGCCGCGGCCGAGTGATCGGTCCCGAGCAGCAGGATCGCGCTCGGATTCGAGAGCATGCTGCCCTTGTCGGGCGCGAGCGCGCTGCGCGCGCTCTGGGGGAGGCGCTTGTTCGCATCCGAGACGCCGCTGCGGAAGACGAAGTAGCCAAGGGCCGTCCAGGCGACGAAGAAGACGATGATCAGGACGAGCGCGATAGTGATCTCGCGGCTCCAGCGGATCTGCCGCGGCCGGCGCGCGGTCGGCTTCGGCCCGGGACCGCCGTAGCGCCTGCGCCCGTCCCGCTGTGCCCGCTCGCGTGGCGGACGCTTCTCCTTCTCCGGGCGGGTGCCGCCCGTCGGTACGCGTCCCTTGGTGCGCCCGCCGCGGTAGAGGCGGTAGGGCTTGTCTCCGCCTGGGGACGACATCCGGCGGCGTATGGTACTGGCCGGTTTGGAGCGGTCGCGGGTGATCGGCGTCGACGTCGGCGGGACGAAGATCCTCGCCGCGGTCGTCGCGGGCGACGGTCGCCTCGAGGCGCGCGTCGAGCGCGCGACCGACGTGTCTTCCGAGGAGGCGCTGCTATCGGAGCTCGACTCGATGGTCGAGGAGTTGCGCACCGAAACGTCAGACGTGGCCGCCCTCGGCTTCGGGATTCCGTCACGAATCGACCAGCGCAGGGGCCGCGCGGTGGCGTCGGTCAACATCCCGCTCGACGGCGTCGACTTCCGCGATCGAATGCGCGACCGTCACGGCGTTCCGGTCGGCATCGACAACGACGCGAGCGCGGCCGCCATCGGCGAGTGGCATGCGGGGGTCGCACGCGGGGCGGACAACGTCGTGATGCTGACGCTCGGCACCGGCGTCGGTGGCGGCGTGATCCTCGACGGTAAGCCTTTCCGAGGCGCGACCGGCAGCGGAGGCGAGCTCGGCCACATCGTGCTCGAATTCGACGGCCCGCCCTGCGGCTGCGGCGGTCGTGGCCACCTCGAGTCCTTCGCCACGGGCGCCGCTGCCGACCGTGCGGCGCGGGAGCTGTACGGCCCGACGGCCGGCGCTCCCGAGCTCGTGCGGCGCGGTGAGGCCGGCGAGGCCGCCGCGGTGGCGGCCCTGGCCAAGATCGGCCGCTACCTCGGAGCGGGGATCGCGACCTTCGTCAACGTGTTCGAGCCGGAGCTCGTCGTCGTCGGCGGCGGCTTCGGCGTCGCGGGCGAGCTGCTGCTCGGGCCGGCACGGGAAGTCGTCGCTCGTGACGGGCTCGAGCCCGGCCGGGACACCGTCCGCATCGTGCAGGCGGCGCTCGGCGGGGATGCCGGCGCGATCGGCGCGGGGATGATCGCGTTCGAGGCGCTCGGCGCGGGGGCCTAGTGCCACTCGCGGTCTGCGCGACGCCGATCGGCAATCTCGAGGACGTGACGCTGCGCGTCCTGCGCGAGCTGACAGAGGCCGACGTCGTGCTCGCCGAGGACACCCGCCACACGCGTCGGCTCCTCGAGCGCCACGGCATCGACGCGGCGCTCCTCTCCTACCACGAGCACAACGAGGCGAAGCGGTCGGCCGAGGTGCTCCCGCGGCTCGAGGCGGGCGAGCGACTCGCGCTCGTCAGCGATGCGGGCATGCCCGGGATCAACGACCCCGGCGGCCGCCTCGTTGCGGCCGCGCTCGCCGCCGGCGTCGACGTGACCGTCTTGCCGGGACCGTCTGCAGTCGAGACCGCGCTCGTCGGGAGCGGTCTCGTCGCCGAGCGGTACCAGTTCGTCGGCTACCTGCCACGCCGCGAGCGGGCGCTGGCCGATCTTGCGGAGCAGCTCGCGGCGTGGCCGTGGCCCGTCGTCGCGTTCGAGTCGCCACAGCGTCTTCCGCGTTCGCTTCCTGTGCTCGCGCGCGCGATGCCGGATCGTCCGGCTGCCGTCTGCCGGGAGCTGACGAAGCGGTTCGAGGAGGTCGCGCGTGGCTCGCTGGCGGAGCTCGCCGCACGGTTCGTCGAGCCGGTAAAGGGCGAGGTGACGCTCGTTCTGGGAGAGGGTGCGCGCGGGCGGGCCGATGAGGCGGCGGCGGTGGCGGCGGTGGCGGAGCTCGTGGCTACGGGCGTACCGCGCCGCCAGGCTGCCGACGTCGTTGCGCGGCTCACCGGAGCGGCCCGAAATCGGCTCTACCGCTCCTCCTTGTAATCCGATTTGACAACGACAGCCGACCCAGGTACCTTGACGTTCGGTTTGCAGAACAGACAACGAATCTCGCGCTTCCGCATCTGCTTCCTCCTCGGCGCAGCACTCGCAGCTCTCGCGGCGCCGACTGCCGCAGTCGCGTGGACGTGGCCGGTCGAGGGGCCGGTCGTGCGGGCGTTCGACTTCGACGATCCCGATCCACAAGCGCCCGGCCAGCATCGCGGCATCGACATCGCCGCCGCGTCGGGAACGCCGGTGCGGGCTCCCGTAGACGCGACCGTCACGTTCGCAGGGACCGTGCCCTACGGGGGCAAGACGCTGTCGTTGCTGACCTCCGACGGTCTCTCGGTAACGCTCCTTCACCTCGGCACGTTCGTTGTCGGCCGAGGTGCCACGGTCGCCGAGGGGGCCGTCGTCGGAACGGTCGGCCCGACCGGGGTCGTCGAGCTTCCGGGGCCGTTCGTCTATATGGGCGTCCGCCGGGTCGAGGACCCGCAGGGCTACCTCGATCCTCTGTTGTTCCTGCCGAAGATCGCGCCGCCTGCGCCGGTGCCGCCGCTGCCCGGACCGCAGCCCGCACCCGCTCCGGCGCCTGCTCCGCAGCCCACTGCTCCACCGCCGTCGGTCGAGCCACCCGCGCCGGCACCCCCGGCTGCCGAGCCGCAGCCGCCAACGCTCCGGATACCGCGGCCGCAGCCGACGCTCCCTGAGCCGCTCGCGCCGCATGCGGCGGCAACTCCAGCTCGCAGCGGCGACCACCTCCAGCGCCCGTTCCACCACGTCGAGCAAACTGCTGCACGCGACCTTCCGCGGGAGCAGGCGGCGACCCCCATAGCGTCCACGCCCTTTGACGTCCCTACTGCCGCCCGCGCGCGAGCCTTGCACGCAACCGCAGCCACGGTGTCCGCTGTGTCTCCGGCCTCGCCCGTGCGCGGGGCGGACGCGCCGTGGCTTCGCTCTGCATCTCCGCCGGCGGTCTCGCCGGCGCGGCGCCGGCCTGCGACGGCGGCCGCGCTGCTCGCGCTCGGCACCGCGCTGGCCGCGGCGATCTGGCTTCGCGTCCGTAGAGGCGGCGGCAGGCCCGCTCGTATCATTGAACGCGATGGACTACTACCTGACGACCCCGATCTACTACGTGAACTCGACGCCGCACATCGGGCACGCGTACACGACGATTGCCGCGGACACGCTCGTGCGTCATCACCGGCAGCGCGGCGACGACACGTTCTTCCTGACGGGCACCGACGAGAACGGGTCGAAGGTGTATCGCGTCGCCGAAGAGCAGGGGCTCGATCCGAAGGCGTACGTCGACGAGATGTCCGCGCACTGGCGTGATCTTCCGAGGCGCGTAGACGCCGACTACGACTTTTTTATTCGCACAACCGATCAAGGACACCACCGCGTCGTCCAGGAGTTCCTGCAGCGCATCTACGACAACGGCGACATCTACCGAGACGTCTACTCGGGCCTCTACTGCGTCGCCTGCGAGGAGTTCAAGAGCGAGGCCGATCTCGTAGATGGGCTGTGTCCGGATCACGGGATCCCGCCGGAGCGGATCGAAGAGACGAACTACTTCTTCCGCCTCTCGGCGTACCAGGACCGGCTGCTCGCGCTCTACGACGAGCGCCCCGACTTCGTCCTGCCGCGCTTCCGCTACAACGAGGCACGAAGTTTCATCGCCGGCGGTCTCGAGGACTTCAGCGTCAGTCGTGCGGGCCAGCCGTGGGGCGTGCCGATTCCTTGGGACACCGAGCAGGTCACCTATGTGTGGGTGGACGCGCTGATCAACTACGTCAGCGGGCTCGCGTACGCGCGCGACGGCGACGACCTGCGGGAGCGCTTCTGGCCCCACGTTCACCACCTGCTCGGGAAGGACATCCTTCGCTTCCACTGCGTCTACTGGCCCGCGCTGCTGCTGGCGGCGGACTACGAGGTGCCACAGCAGCTGTTCGTGCACGGCTTCCTGCTGCTCGACGACCGCAAGATCTCCAAGTCCGTCGGCAACGTGATCGACCCGCTCGACCTGCTCGACGTCTACGGCAGCGACGCCGTCCGCTTCTGGGCACTGCGGTCGGTCTCCTTCGGCCAGGACGGCAGCGCATCCGTCGAGGCGCTCCACGAGCGGTACGAGCGCGAGCTCGGGAACGACCTCGGCAACCTCGTCTCGCGGACAACCGCGATGATCGCACGCTACCGCGACGGCCGCATCGCTCCCGGACGACCGAACGACGAGCTTCGCATGGCGTTCGACCACCTGAGGGCGGGGCTGGTCGAGCGCTTCGACGCGTGGGACCTGACGGCCGCTCTCGAGGACATCTGGGAGCTCGTCCGCTGGCTCAATCGTTACGTCGAGTCGTCGGCGCCGTGGCAGCTGGCGAAGGATGAAGCACGCGCCGAGGAGCTCGATGCCGTGCTCTACGACCTCGCCGACGGTGTCCGCGCGGTCGCGGTTGCGCTCTCGCCGTACCTCTCGCAGACCGCGCCGCTGATCCTCGACGCGCTGCGGCAGCCAGTCGACCTCGCGCTCGAGCGCGTCGCTTACGGCCTGACTCCTGCGACCGAAGGCATTGCCGCCGCCGCACCGCTCTTCCCGCGGGTCGACCAGCCGACCGCCGCGGCGTGACCGACTCGCACGCGCACCTCGACGGGTGCGAGGAGCCGGCGGAGGAACTCGTAGTTCGGGCGCGCGCCGCGGGCGTGAGCCGCATCATCTCCGTGGGCTCGGGGCTCAAGTCCTGTCGCGAGACGCTCGCGATCGCGAACGGGCACGAGGGCGTGTTCGCGGCACTCGGCATTCACCCCCACCAGGCGGCCGAGGCGGACGCGACCGCGCTCGACGAGCTGCGCGACCTGCTCGGCGACGAGCGCGCCGTCGCGGTGGGCGAGACCGGCCTCGATTTCTACCGAGACTACGCGCCGCACGACCGGCAGCTCGATCTGTTCGAGCGGCAGCTCGACCTCGCCGCGGACCTCTCGAAGGCCGTCGTGGTGCACACGCGCGCCGCCTCGGCCGAGACGGCCGCTGCGCTGACGCGCTTTCCCGGCACGGTCGTCCTCCACTGCTTCTCTTCACCGGAGCTCCTGCCAATCGCTCTGGAGCGCGGCTACTACGTCTCCTTCGCCGGCAACGTCACCTACCCCAAGGCCGAGGAGCTGCGCGAGGCGGCGCGGGCGGTGGCTCGCGAGCGGCTCCTGGCGGAGACCGACAGCCCGTACCTCGCACCGCAGCCGCGGCGTGGACGGCCGAACGAGCCCGCGAACGTGATGCACACGGTTACAGCGCTCGCCGAGACGCGCGGCGATGACGCGGCTGAGCTCGCCGCTCAGCTCGACGCGAACGCGACAACTGCCTTCGCGCTCGGATGAACCGTCCCGCGGCGAAGAAGGAGCTTGGGCAGCACTTTCTCGTCGACGAAAACCTGCTCGGCGTGATCGGGCGTCTTGCGGAGCTCGAGCAGGGCGACGTCGTGCTCGAGGTCGGTCCTGGTCTCGGCGTCCTCACCGCCTACCTCGCCGAACGCGTCAGCTTCGTTCATGGGGTCGAGCTCGACCGCTCGCTCGAGTCGCGCCTCGAACAACCGCTCGGCGCGCGCGAGAACGTCGAGCTCCACTTCGGCGACGCGCTTCGGCTCGACCTCGCGCGTCTCGAGCCGCCGCCGACGAAGCTCGTGTCGAACCTGCCGTACAGCATCGCCACGCCGCTCGTCGTCGAGAGCCTCGACGGCCTTCCGAGTCTCGGGGTTTGGACGGTGATGGTGCAGCGAGAGGTGGCGGAGCGCTTCTTCGCACAGCCGTCGACGAAGGCGTACAGTGCGGTCTCCGTCCTCGTCCAGCTGGCGGCGGAGCGAACGGGCTTCCATCCGGTCTCTCGGACGGTCTTTCGCCCGCAGCCGCACGTCGATTCGGCGCTCGTCTCCTTCCGCCGTCGCGAGCTCCCGCAGGACTTCGCACGCGTGAAGGCGATCGTCGCCGGGGCCTTCGCCTACCGCCGTAAGCAGCTCGCGAACTCGCTCGAGCTCGCGGGCCTGACGACCCGGGACGAAGCCGCCGCCGCGCTCGAGGCGGTCGGCCGGGACGCTGCCGTCCGGGCCGAAGCCCTCGCGCCGGCCGAGTTCGTTGCGCTCGCGCGGCAGCTGCGGCCATGAGCCGGGCGCCCGCGACGGCGAAGCTCAACCTCGCCCTCGTCGTCGGCCGACCTCGCAGCAACGGGCTTCACGAGGTCGCGACCGTCCTCCAGCGGATCGACCTCGCCGACCGCATACAGGTCGAGGCGGCGGAGGGCCTGCGCGTCCAGGGCTTTGCCGGCGACACGCTCGTCCGCTCGGCGCTCGAGCAGCTCGCCGCTGCTGCGGGTCGCGAGCCCCGCTGGCGTGCGCGGATCTGGAAGCACGTGCCCGTCGCCGCGGGGCTCGGCGGTGGTAGCTCGGACGCCGCGACCGCGTTGCGCCTCGCGAACGAGGCGCTGCCGGAGCCCCTCGACGCCAAGCGCCTGCACGAGCTCGCCGCCGCTCTCGGCGCCGACGTCCCGTTCTTCCTCACCTCCGGGCCGCAGCTCGGCACCGGCACCGGCACCACGCTCGAGCCGCTCGACCTCCCGCAGGACTACTGGGTCGTCCTTTTGCTACCGCGCGGCGAGCAGAAGGCGTCCACCACGGCCGTCTACACGGCGTTCGACCGCTCCGAAGGCGGCGCCGGCTTCGAGGAGCGCCGTGCGGGGCTCGACGCAGCCCTCGGCGCGGCCCGCCGGCCGCGCGACCTGGCCGCGCTTCCTTCGAACGACCTCGCCCCCTCGCCGCACGCCGACCGAATGCGGGAGCTCGGCGCCTTCCGGGCAGACGTGAGCGGTGCCGGGCCGGTCGTCTACGGGCTCTTCCTGCACCGCGCCCAGGCCGTTGCCGCGGAGCGCGTGCTCCGCCGCCTCGGCCGCACGTGGGTCACGGTTCCCACTTGGTACGGTTGATCGCGATGAGCGCGAACGAGTCGCTCCACCAGCGTGGGACCGTCGAGCACGGCTCGACTCGCGCGGGCCGCTGGCTGCGCGTCCGTCGGATCCGCGCCGCCCTCTGGATCGCGGTGATCGAAGGTATCCTAGTCGCGTTCGCGCACGATGTCTCACGCTGGACGGTGGTTGCGATCGCCATCCCCGTGCTCGCGATCTACCTCGTCTGGGGCCGCAGCGCGCGCTCGGACACGATCCGCCAGCTGACGTGGATCGGCGGCGCCTCGCAGGCGCTGGCGGTCGTCGTCGTGATCCTGGCGTTCATCCTCAGCTGGTTGGCACTCGGTCTCGCCGCGATCTTCGCCGCGATCGCGCTCTTCTTCCTGTTCTCCGACCGAGGCTAAGCTCTGCCGCTGTTGGGGCGTAGCCAAGTGGTAAGGCAGCGGGTTTTGGTCCCGCGATCCCAGGTTCGAATCCTGGCGCCCCAGCCATCTACGTGACGAATTCGAAGCTCGCAGCCGTTGTGCTCGCCGCCGGGCTCGGGACGCGCATGCGCTCCGAGACGCCGAAGCACCTGCACCCGCTGCTCGGCCGCCGCCTTGCCGATTGGGTCGTGGAGGCCGTGCGCGAGCTCGGGCCAGAGCCGCTCGTAGTCGTGACGTCGCCCGACGCGCGCGATGCCTTCGACGGCGTCGCGGTGGCGGTGCAGGAGAAGCCGCGCGGGACCGGCGACGCGGCGGCGTCCGCGCGAGCCAGCCTCGATGGGTTCGACGGCGACGTACTCGTCGTCACCGGCGACGCCGCGACGATCACCGGAGAGCTGCTCGGCCGCCTGCTCGAGACGCACCGCGCGACTGCCGCCGTGGCGACGGTGCTGTCGTTCGAGCCGGCGGAGGCAGGCGCCTACGGCCGCATCGTCCGTGGCGAGGACGGGACGCTCCGAGCGATCGTCGAGGCGCGAGACGCAAGCGACGACGAGCTGGCGCTGCGCGAGGTCAACTCGTCGATCTACGTCTTCGCCGCGGCGAAGCTCTGGCCGGCGCTCGAGAACCTGACGCCCGAGAACGCGCAGGGCGAGCTCTACCTGACCGACACGGTGCGCGACCTCGCCGCCGGCGGCGAGCCCGTCGCGGTGCACAAGGCCGAGGACAGCGCCGAGGCAGAGGGTGTCAACACGCGTGCCGAGCTCGCCGCGGCGGCCGCGGTACTGCGCGACCGGATCAACCACGCGCACATGCTCGCCGGCGTGACGATCGTCGATCCAGCTTCGACGTGGATCGACCCGACCGTCCGGCTCGAAGCCGACTGCACGATCGAGCCGTTCACCGTCCTCAGAGGCTCGACCACTGTGGCCCGCGGCGCCGAGGTCGGGCCGCACGTGGTCGCGGCCGACGCGCGAATCGGCCCAGAGGCGTTGGTCGGGCCGTTCTGTTACCTTCGCCCGGGAACGGTGCTGGAGAGCGGCGCGAAGGCGGGCGCGTTCGTGGAGATCAAGAACTCACGGCTCGGCGCGGGCGTGAAGGCTTCACACCAGTCCTACATCGGCGATGCGGACATCGGCGAGGGCACGAATATCGGAGCCGGCAACATCACGGCGAACTTTCCTCACCAGGAGGGCCTGCCCAAGGGGCGGACGACGATCGGCAGGAACGTCAGGACCGGCGTCCACAATGCGTTCGTCGCGCCCGTGGAGATCGGAGACGACGCGTGGACGGGCGCGGGCTCGGTGATCACCAACGACGTCCCGCCGGAGTCGCTCGCAGTCGCTCGGGCGAGGCAGGAGAACAAGGAAGGGCACGTGCGCAGAAAGCGGGAGCAGGAGCATGAGTGAGGCGACGCTGCCGGGACTCGAGACGGTCGAGCCGGTGCTGCCGATGACCGACCGCGCTCCCTGGATCGAGCGCGGGCCGCAGAAGCGCCTGATGCTCTTCTCGGGTCGCTCCAACCCGGAGCTGGCCGAACAGATCGCCGACAAGCTGGGCGTCCAGCTCGGCGAGGTCAAGCTGAAGACCTTCGCGAACGGCGAGACCTATGTGCGCTACCTCGACTCGATCCGCGGCGCCGACGTCTTCATCGTGCAGTCCGGGAACCAGCCGGTGAACGACCATCTGGTCGAGCTGCTGATCATGATCCAGGCGGCGAAGCTCGCCTCGGCGAAGCGAATCACGGCCGTGGTGCCCTGGTACCCCTACTCGCGCCAGGACAAGAAGTCCGCACCGCGCGAGCCGATCACCGCCAAGCTCGTCGCCGACGCGCTCGAGAGTGCCGGCGCGGACCGCGTCGTGACGATGGACCTGCACGCGGGTCAGATCCAGGGTTTCTTCACGATTCCGGTCGACCATATGACCGCGCTCCAGCTGTTCGCCCAGTACTACCGCGACAAGGGCCTGCAGGGCGAGGGGATCGTGGCGGTCTCGCCCGACCCCGGCCGCGCGAAGATGGCGCGCCGCTTCGGCCAGATGCTCGAGGGCGACCTCGCGATCCTGAACAAGACGCGACCCGGCCACGACGAGGCGTCCGTGACGGAGGTGATCGGGCAGGTCTCCGGGAAAGTTGCGATCATGAGCGACGACATCGTCGTCACCGGCGGGACGCTGATCGCCGGCGCCGACGCACTGCTCGAGGCAGGCGCGACCGAGGTGTATGCGTGCGCGACGCACGGCCTCTTCCCCGGCAACGCTTTCGAGAAGGTGGCGTCGAGCAAGATCAAGCAGGTTGCGGTCACGAACACCGTTCCGATCGACCCGGTCAACCGCCCGGACAAGATCGACGTCCTGCCCGTTTCGAGCCTGCTCGCCGAGACGATCCTGAACGTCTTCGCCGACGACTCGGTCTCGGCGATCTTCGCGGGCGAGAACCAGCTCTTCTAGCCTCTCCGGTGGCCGGCGAGGACGAGCTCGGGCGCGAACTCGACCGCCTCTTCGAGGTTCCGCCGGGCGCGTTCACCGCCGCGCGCGACGACACCGCGAAACGCCTTTGCGCGGAGGGCCGGCGCGAGCTTGCCGACGAGATCAAGCGGTTGCGCAAGCCGTCGACGGTCGTCTGGCTGGCGAATCGGCTCGCCCACGAGCGAGCGCTCGACGTCAAGCGCCTGCTGAAAGCGGGAGAAGCACTGGCGCAGAGGCAGGCCGAGGCAGCGGGCGGCCCCTCGGCGGCGCGGTTCGCAGAGGCTCGGCGCGAGGAGCAGCACGCCCTCCAGCGGCTGGCCGAGGCGGCCCGCGAGCTCGCGCAGCGCGAGAGCGTCGGCACGGCCGCCCTCGACCGGGTGGTGCAGACCCTCAGAGCCGCGTCGCTCACTCCAGAGGGCCGTGAGCTGCTCACGCGGGGGCGCCTGACCGAGGAGCTGGAGCCGCCTGGGTTCGAGGCTCTGACCGGGGAGCCGCCGGTGCCGGCGAGGGGACGGAAGAACGCGAAGGCGTCCCGGGGCGAGCAGGCCGAGCGCCGCCGAGCGCTCGGCACCGCCCGGGCGAGGGTGAAGGAGCTCCGCGCCGAGGAGCGCGAGCTCGGCGTGGCCGCGCGGCGCGCGCACGAAGCTGCAGAGCGTGCCGAAGCCGAGGCCGCAAAGGCGCGCAAGCTCGCGCAGGAGTCTGCGGCGAGGGTCGAGGCCGCAGTCGAAACGCGTGCCGAGGCCGAGGCCGAGTTGCGCCGGCTCGAGTAGCCGGTTTGACGCGGCACGCCGCCCGAACGAGAGTATGTGCCGTATGAGCACCAGCACAACCGTCCCGCTCGACCGCGCCCGGATCGCGGAGCTGACCGAGCGCGAGCAGCGCACGCTCGACGAGCGCACGCCGCGCTCGCGCGAGATGTACGAGCGCGCGCGCGAGGCGCTCTCGGGCGGAGTCGCCTCGGCCTACCAGCGGCGCGACCCCTGGCCGATCTACCTCGAACGCGGCGTCGGCGCAAGAGTCTGGGACCTCGACGGCAGCGAGCGGCTCGACTTTCACAACGCCTTCGGCTCGATGCCGCAAGGGCACGCGCACCCGGCGATCACGCGCGCGGTCGAACGGCGGCTCGAGCTCGGCACGCACTTCGCGGCCCCGACGGAGGACGCCGTCGCCGTCGCCGAGGAGCTGAAGCGCCGCTGGGGCCTTCCGCGCTGGCGTTTCGTCAACTCCGGCTCCGAGGCGACGATGGACGCGATCCGCATCGCGCGAGCGCAGACCGGCCGCGAGACGATCGTGAAGATCTTCGGCTCCTATCACGGCCATCACGACTACGTGATGGTCTCGATCGGCGTCCCGTACGACCAGATCGGCGACCGCGAGAACTACGAGTCGCTGCCCTACGGCGCCGGGATCCCGCAATCGGTGGCCGACCTGACCATCGCGGTGCCCTTCAACGACGCCGGCGCGATGGAGCGGCGGATCGAGCGGCTGGTCGAGGAAGGCCGGCCGCCTGCCTGCGTGATCATGGAGCCGGCGATGATGAACCTCGGGGTGGTCCTCCCGGAGCCCGGTTATCTCGAGTCCGTGCGCGAGCTGACGCGGCGCCTCGGCGTGCTGCTGATCTTCGACGAGGTGAAGACGGGCCTTTGCATTGCCGCGGGCGGCGCGACCGAGCGCTACGGCGTCACGCCCGACATCGTGACTCTCGCGAAGGCGCTCGGGGGCGGGCTCTCCGCCGGCGCGATCGGCGGGACGGAGGAGGCGTTCGAGACGGTGGAGGCGGGCCACGTCTACCAGGTCGGGACGTTCAACGGCAACCCGCTCGCGATGGCCGCCGCGCGGGCGAGCCTGACGGAGGTGCTCACCCCGGACGCCTACGAGCTCATCGACGCGCGGGAGGAGCGGCTCGTGCGCGGCTGCCAGGACGTGATCGACCGCCACGGGCTGCCGGGATACGCGGTCGGCCTCGGCGCCAAGGGCTGCGTCACGTTCTCGCCGGAGCCGGTCGTCGACTACGAGTCGTTCAAGGCGAATCAGGACGGCGAGCTGGCCGACCTCGCCTGGCTCTACAACATGAACCGCGGGATCTACATGACGCCCGGCCGCGAGGAGGAGTGGACGCTGAGCGTCGCGCACTCCGAGGCCGACTGCGATGCGTTCGTCGCCGCCTTCGACGAGCTGGCGGCCGACCTGACGGCGTAGCGCACAACGCGAAAGCGCGCGCCATAGTTGTGGCTATCGCCAAGCTTCCCACCGGCACGGTCACGCTGCTCTTCACGGACATCGAGGGCTCCACGCGGCTGCTGCAGCGTGTCGGCGACGCCTACGTCGGGCTGCTTGACGACCACCGGCGGCTGCTCGGGGAGTCGTTCGGCCGGCACGGCGGGGCCATCGTCGACAGTGAAGGGGACGCGTTCTTCGTCGCGTTCGCGTCGGCGCACGATGCCGTTGCGGCCGCGGCGGACGCTCAGCGCGCGCTCGCCGGCCACGACTGGCACGCCGAGGACGAGATCCGCGTGCGGATCGGCCTCCACACCGGCGAGCCGCGCGTCGTCGAGGGCCGCTACGTCGGGCTCGACGTGCACCACGCGGCGCGGGTGATGGCGGCCGGGCACGGCGGCCAGGTGCTCGTCTCCGAGACTACGCGCGCGCTGCTCGACGACCGCACGCGCCTGCGCGACCTGGGTGAGCACCGGCTGAAGGATCTCTCGCGGCCGCAGCGGCTCTACCAGCTCGAGCTCGACGGCCTGCCGGGCGAGTTCCCGCCGCTGAAGACGCTGGACAACCGCCCCACCAACCTGCCCGTCCAGACGAGCGCGTTCATCGGCCGGGAGCGGGAGCTCGCCGCGACGCGCGCGCTGCTCGAGCGGGACGACGTCCGGCTGCTGACGCTGATCGGCCCGGGTGGAACGGGCAAGACTCGGCTCGCGCTCCAGCTCGCCGCCGACGTGGTCGAGCGGTTCGGCAACGGCGTCTTCTTCGTCTCGCTCGCGCCGATCCGCGATTGGGAGCTCGTCGTGCCGACGATCGCGCGCACGCTCGGCCTGCGGGAGCAGCCCGGCGCGACGGGGATCGAGACGCTGACCGACTACCTCGCCGAGAAGGAGCTGCTGCTGGTGCTCGACAACTTCGAGCACGTCTTCGCGGCCGCGCCCGCGGTCTCGGGCCTGCTTTCCTCGGCGCCGAACCTGCGGCTCCTGGTCACGAGCCGGATGCCGCTGCGGCTGCGGGGCGAGCGGGCGCACCGCGTGCCGCAGCTCGCGGTACCGGACCTGCGCCGGCCGGCCGTCGCTGCCGAGGTGGTCGGGTACGACTCGGTGCGGCTGTTCGTCGACCGCGCGCGTGCGGCGGCGGTCGATTTCGAGGTCACGGAGGTCAATGCCGAGGCGGTCGCCGAGATCTGCGTGCGCCTCGACGGGCTCCCGCTCGCGATCGAGCTCGCCGCGCCGCGCGTGCGTACGCTGACGCCGCCCGCCTTGCTGCGCCGGCTCGACCAGCGGCTCGCGCTGCTGACCGGTGGCGCGCAGGACGTGGATGCGCGCCAGCGCACGCTGCGTGGGACGATCGAGTGGAGCTACGAGCTGCTGCTCCACAAGGAGAAGACGCTCTTCGCCCGCCTCAGCGTCTTCGTCGGCGGCTGCCGGTTGGAGGCGGCCGAGGCGGTGTGCGACTTCGACGGCACGTTCGGGCCGGAGCTGCTCGACGGGCTCGACTCGCTCGTCGAGAAGAGCCTCCTGCGCCAGCGGGCGGACTCGGATGGCGACCCGCGGTTCTGGATGCTGGAGACGATCCGCGAGTTCGCGGTCGAGTTGCTCGCGTCTTCGGGCGAGCTCGAGGACGCGTGCACGCGGCACGCGGCGTGGACGGCCGACGCGGTCGAGCGGCTGGAGGCCGAGTCGCGCACCGGCGACCACTCGGCCTTCCTCGCGCGCATCGACGACTCGCTGCCGAACGTGCGCGAGGCGATCTCGTGGGCTCGGAAGCACCGCGACGGGGAGCTCCTGCTGCGCCTGGCGACGGCGTTGTGGATCTTCTGGTCGTCCCGCGGCCTCGGCCCCGAGGGCCGGCGTGCGCTCGAGGACGCGCTCGAGCTCAGCGGACGCCGGCCGGCGCGCGCGCTGCTCGGGCTCTGCACCCTGAGGCTCTTGAGCGGCAGCAGCGAGGATCTGCGCGCGGCGGCGCAGGAGGCGCTCGAGGCCTGCCAGGCGCTCGGCAACGACTACAGCCTTGCGCAGGCGTGGAACCTCGTCGGCCGTGTCGAAGGCAGCGTGATGGGCTCGCTCGCGAGCGCCGAGGAGGCGTGGCGGGAGGCGCTCCTGCACGCCCGTCGCGGCGACTACGCGGCGGAGAAGGCCGAGAGCATCTCGTGGCTGATGGTGAGCGCGGTCTTCGGCCCTTTGCCGGTCGAGGAGGGCATTGCCCGCTGCAAGGAGTTCGTCGCCGACCACGGCGCGGACGCGACGATTCGCGCCACCTGCTCGGTCGAGCGAGCGGTGCTCGAGGCGATGCGAGGCGATGTCGCCCTCGCGCGGGAGCTGCTTGGCGAGGGCAGGCGAACGATCGAGGAGGCCGGTCTCACGCTCTGGGCGGCGCTAAACGCGCAGGAGACCTACCTCGTCGAGTCGCTCGCCGGTACTCCAGCGGCCGCGATCGCCGCGCTGCGCGAGAGCTTCGCGACGCTCGATCAAGCTGGCGAGCGGGCCTACCTTTCGACGATTGCGGGCTTTCTCGCGCACGCCCTGATCGCGGCCGACGAGGACGACGAGGCGGAGCGATTCGCCCGGGAGAGCGAGGAGGCGGCGGCTGCAGCCGACGTGCTCTCACAGGTTCTCTGGCGCACGGCGAGGGCGAAGCTCCGCGCCCGGCAAGGCTTGCTCGGCGAGGCCGAGGCGCTGACGCGCGCGGCCGTTGAGCTCAGCGAGCGGACCGACCTGCTCGGCACGCGCGCTGCCGCGCTCGCCGACCTGGCCGACGTGCTGGAGCTGGCAGGCCGGAGAGCCGAGGCCCTGGCGGCGCTGCATGGAGCGGCACGCCTCTACGAGGACAAGGGGAACGTGAGGGCCCTTTTGCGGGTGACCGCGCACGCGGAGAAGCTCGCAGCAGCGAGTTGACAGCCCGAGGCGCACGCGCAATGGTCGTCGCGACGACAGCGGCAACGAAAGGCGGCCCGATGGCGAAGCAGCCGAAAGACTACGTCAAGAAGCACCTGAGCAAGAACGACGTCGATCCGGAGACGCTTCCGGACGGCGTGATCGACGCGCTGAACGCGTTCTCGGAGGAGGAGCTGAAGCGGGTCGACAACCTGGGCGAGCAGCTCGAGGAGGCCGGCGGCATGACGCCCGGGTCGAAGATCTCCGCGGTTCACTGACGCTCGAGACGCCGAGCGCCCGCCTGAGGGCGAAGCTCGAGCTGCTCGTGCCGCCGGTCGCGGATGCATACACGAGGCTCGTTGACCACCCGCGGCTGCGCGAGCTGTGGCCGGAGTACCTGATCCTCCAGCACCAGATCATCCGCGCGACCGTGCCGCTGACCGAGGCCGCGCGTCAGCGCTCGCTCGAGCTGCAGGCCGACCCGCTCGCGCCGCCGCTCGCCGACTACCTGGAGGAGCACGTCGACGAGGAGCTCGGGCATGACGAGACCCTGCTCGCCGACCTCGAGCTGCTCGGCGTCGGCAGAGAGGAGGTGGCCGGGCGCATGCCTCCACCCGCCGTCGCGGCCCTCGTCGGCGGCCAGTACTACTGGATCCGCCACCACCATCCCGTCGCCTTCCTCGGCTACGTCGCCCTGATGGAGGGCTACCCGCCGACACCGGACCTGATCGAGACGCTGATCGAGCGCACGGGCTACGCGAGCGAGGCGTTCCGGACGTATCGCGAGCATGCGGAGCTCGATCCCGGTCATCGCGACCGCCTCGACCGCACGCTCGATGCGCTGCCGCTGGAGGAACGGCATGAGGCCGTGCTCGGGATCTCCGCGATCGCCACCGCGGCGATGGCCGCCAAATCGCTGCAGGAGGTCGTCGCGCACGCGTAGGTACACTGCGCCGCCGGATGGCCGGAGAGCGAGTCAAGTTGACCGTCCAGGAGCGCGAGAGCCGTGGCTCCGCCGAATCGCGCCGTCTGCGCAAGCAGGGGCTGATCCCGGGCGTCCTCTACGGTCGGGGCAAGGATCCGCACACGATCTGCATTCCCGAGCGCGAGCTCCGGCGCGTCCTCACGGGCGGCCAGGGCCTGCACGCGATCCTCGACGTGACGCTCGAGGGCCAGAAGACGACGCACCCGTCGATCCTCAAGGATTATCAGCAGCATCCCGTCAGGGGCGGGATCATCCACGTCGACCTGCAGGAGGTCCGCCTCGACCAGCCGATCCAGGCGCGGGTCGTGATCGAGCTCGTCGGCGAGCCGGTCGGAGTGACCGAGGGCGGCGTCCTCTCGCAGGTCAACCGCGAGGTGACCGTCGAGGCGCTGCCGATGGAGATCCCCGAGCACCTCGAGCTCGACGTCAGCCAGATGGCGATCGGCGACACGCTGCGCCTCGTCGACCTGAAGGCGCAGGACGGCGTCGCGTACCTCGACGACCCGGAGGAGACGGTGCTCGCGACGGTGACCATGCCGACGCGGATCGTGGAGCCCGAGGAAGAGGAAGTCGAGGGCGAGGAGGGCGAGCTGCCCGAGGGCGTCGAGGTTCCCGAGGGCGAGGAGGCCCCCGAGGGCGCAGCCGAGGCCGCGCCGGAGACCGCGGCCGACGCGGGCGAGGGCTCCGAGGGCGAGCCCGGCACCGCCGAAGGGTAAGTGCGCCTCTTCCGTCGGGGCGACAGCGCCTCGACGCTGGATCTGCTCGTCGTCGGCCTCGGCAATCCCGGGCGCGAGTACGAGCGCACACGCCACAATGCGGGCTGGCTGGTGCTTGACGAGGCCGCGCGGCGGCACGGCGGCTCCTGGCGCTCGAAGTTCTCCGGCTCCCTCGCGCAGGTGCGGGTGCGCGATGCGCGCGCAGCGCTGCTGAAGCCCGAGACGTACATGAACGAGTCCGGCCGCTCCGCCGCAGCCGCGGCCCGGTTCTTCAAGGTCGAGCCCGAGCAGGTGCTGGTCGTCCACGACGACGTCGACCTCGAGCCCGGCCG
>Ga0126314_10000459_pt1 | contig 19583 bp, 16 predicted proteins | sample Plot105B_FD_92535 | JGI IMG/M metagenome (GOLD analysis project Ga0126314, IMG submission 92535) | Serpentine soil microbial communities from UC McLaughlin Reserve, CA, USA - Plot105B | ecosystem: Environmental > Terrestrial > Soil > Grasslands | place: USA: UC McLaughlin Reserve, Lake County... | reverse complement strand
CTGGAATAGAACTTCAGCGCCCTACCTCCCGGTGTCGTCTCCGGGGAGCCGAACATCACTCCTATCTTCTCCCTCAACTGGTTGATGAAGACCGCCGTGGTCCCCGAGCGGTACAGCGATCCCGAGAGCTTCCTTAGGGCCTGGCTCATAAGACGAGCTTGAAGTCCCACATGAGAGTCGCCCATCTCTCCCTCGATCTCAGCCCTGGGTACGAGGGCTGCCACCGAGTCTATGACGACTATGTCGAGGGCGCCGCTTCTGACGAGCGTATCCGCTATCTCCAGGGCCTGTTCGCCGTTGTCCGGCTGGGAGAAGTAGAGATTCTCGAGGTCGACGCCGATGGCCTGGGCGTAGCTCGGGTCGATGGCGTGCTCGGCGTCGACGAAAGCGGCGAGGCCCCCTGCCTTCTGCGCTTCGGCGATGATGTGCAGGGCGAGGGTCGTCTTGCCGCTGGACTCGGGGCCGAAGATCTCGACGATGCGGCCTCTGGGTACGCCGCCGACGCCGAGGGCGAGGTCGAGTGCCAGGGCGCCGGTCGGGATGGAGGCGACCTTCGGACGGTCCTCGTCGCCCATGCGCATGATCGAACCCTTCCCGAACTGCCGCTCTATTTGGGAGACGGCGGCGTCTATAGCCTTGCTCTTATCCAATGCATCCTCCAAAAGGCGCGTGTGCCTACAGATCCTTTAATCGGCATTTCCTGCGCCTGATTATACTGTAGGGGTCTGTGGCTCCCAAGGGGTTTGTCGTCTCCCTGGCTGTGCCCTTCAGCTCGCGTTCTTCAGGGTATAGTTCCTGGCGACGATCTCATAGGCTGGCCCTAGCGCGCCGACGTCCTGGCCGTTGATCTCTACCTTTACGGCCCCTGCATCACCACTCTTGATGTACAGTTCCCTCTCGGCCTCGAAGGTTTGCGAGAAACCAGGCTGGGCTATCTGCTCGTAGGCGGTGGTTCCGTCGGCCCGGATCAGGATCCAGGAGGGACGCTCCTTTACGTCGATGGCGACTTGCAGTGTGTCGGGCAGGACACTCTGTCCTGCGCCCGCAGGTTTCTCCTTATCGTCCGCATTCTCTTCGACCCCGCCGTCATCTTCTGTGGCCCGTCTGTTCTCAGCGGCTTTTTCCCTGTCGGCGACGTTCTGTTGCTCCTGGCGGGGCGGGGCCGCCGGAGTGTCATCCTTCGAAGCCTGTACGCCGCGTCCCACAAAGTAGAGCGCCCCGATAACGGCGGCGAGGACGAGCACGGCGACGAGCAGGGTCACTATGGCCGAGGTAGAGACCTTGCGCTTCCGCGTCCCTGCCAGACCGCTGGCTGACATCAGGGGCTGCTCGAAGTCGGTCTCCGGCCTGCTGTTGTAGTCGATCCCGCGCTCGCGCCGCGGCTTTCTGGTGCTCTTGAGCTCCCGGGCAAACGCTTCGCCGTCGAGGCCGAGATAGTTGGCGTAGGTCTTGAGAAAGCCCCTGGCATAGACGGCGTCGGGCAGAACCGCGTAGTCGTCGTGCTCGAGGCCAGTGAGGTAGCGTTTGCGGATCTTGGTCGCCTGCTCGACCTCTTCGAGGGAGAGGCCCTGTTCCTTGCGCTTGTGCTCAAGGAGACGCCCGATCCCGGTCTCCTCGCTCGCTTCTTCGCCCCGCGCAGGGTTGTGCCGCCCTTCTTCCATCGCGCCTAAGAGCCTACCATAAAAGCTACCAGCCCTCGGCCCGTTCGGGCTTCTCCTCATCGCCCGAGAACATGGACTCGAGGTCCATCGCCGAGGCGACTACGGCGCGGCTCTTGGAGCCCTCGTAGGGGCCGACTACGCCCTTGCGCTCGAGCGCGTCGATAATCCTGCCGGCCCGCGAGTAGCCTACCCTGAAGCGCCGCTGTACCGCGCTAACGGAAGCCTGCTGCGTGGAGACGACGAAGCTCGCCGCATCGGGAAGGAGCTCGTCGTCTGGCTCGTCGTCCTCCTTCTTGACGCTCCTCGGCTCGGTCACCTCCTCCACGAAGCGCGCCTCAGCACGCCCTGAAGCCGCCTCGACCGCGGCCGAGACAACCCTGTCGACCTCCGCCTCGGAGATAAAGGCACCCTGGACCCGCGACGGCCTCGCTGCCGAGACTGGTTTGTAAAGCATGTCGCCCATCCCGAGCAGAGCCTCCGCGCCAGGGGAGTCGAGGATCACCCTGCTGTCCACCTGGCTGGAGACGGCGAAGGCGACACGGCTGGGGACGTTGGCTTTGATCATGCCCGTTATAACGTCCACGCTCGGCCGCTGGGTCGCGACCACGATGTGGATGCCCACAGCGCGAGCTTTCTGGGCTAGCCTGATGATGGCGTCCTCAACCTTGGCCCCGGCCTGCATCATGAGGTCGGCGAGCTCGTCTATGACGACGACGACGTAGGGCATCTGGGTCTCGGCCCTGCCGTTGTATCCTTCGACAGATCTCACCCCGATCTTCTCGAGCACCTCGTAGCGGCGCTCCATCTCGACCACAGCCCACCCCAGCGCGTTCGCGGCCTTCTTGACGTCGGTCACGACCGGTGTGATCAGGTGCGGCACCCGCCCGAACTGGGAGAGCTCGACCCTCTTCGGGTCTATGAGGACCATCTTGACCTGCCGCGGGTCGGTGGTCAAAAGTAGCGAGGTCAAAAGCCCGTTGAGCATGACGCTCTTGCCGCTGCCCGTGGTCCCCGCGACGAGCAGGTGCGGCATCTCGGCGAGGTCGAAAAAGACGGCCCGCCCCGAGATGTCTTTGCCCAAACCCACGGGAAGGGTCCAGTCGTTGGCGTCGGGGTAGGATTGGAACACGTCCCCAAGCGTCACCTTCGCCGGCCTGGTATTGGGCACTTCGACCCCGACCGCGCTCTTGCCGGGGATCGGGGCGAGTATCCTGACCTCGGTCGCTGCGAGGGCGTAAGCGATGTCCTGCTGCAGGTTCCTGACCTTCCCCACCTTGACCCCGCTCCCGAGACGCAGCTCGTAGCGCGTGACCCGCGGACCGACCACCGCCCGCACCACGTGGGCCTCGACCCCGAGATCGGAGAGCGCCAGGGTCAGCCGCTGGCTCGTACTCTCGGCGTCGTGCTCGGGATCCCCATGCCCGAGACTCAACATCGAGAAGGGGGGCGGCGTGTACTCACCAGGCTCGAGCTCGCGCTCCGCGCCGAAAGGCTCGGGGACTGGCCCCCGCTCGGGCAAGACGACCTCGAACTCCCTGGTCGGCGCGCTCCCGACCTCACTCTGCTCGACCTGAGAAGGCACCTCGTCACGCACCTCCCGCAAGTTCGTGTCAGCGTCGGCACGCCTGTTCACCTTGCTCTTCCTGGCAGCGCCGCGCTTGGGCGACGGTGCTTGCCGCTTCTCTTTTCTCTCCCACAGCCCTCGGGACAGGCCTACTACCTTCTCGCCGAGGGTCTCGAGCGCGGCGAGGGCGGAAGCGAAGCTCACGCCGGTGAGCAGGGAAAGGCCGAGAGCGTAAAGCAGCCCGATCGCGAGCCCGGCCCCGACGGCGCCGGCTCCCCACTGCACGGCCGCGTAGAATCCACTGCCGAGAAGACCCCCTGCCTCGGGGTAATGCCTGGCGGAGAACAACTGCCTGTGTGGTAGGAAGGCAGCGAAAGTAGGAGCACCGGCGAGCAGGAGCAGCACAGCGCCAGCGACGAACTTGCCACCCAACCGATCTAGCAAGAGCAACAGCCCACAGACACCCGCCAGCGGGGCGAGCGCCAAGCCTGCCATCCCGAGCAAATGGGTGCTCACAAAGGTTCCCACGTCCCCGAGAAAGGCCCCGCGTTCACTCACGAAAGCGACAGTAAAAAACAGACCGAGGGCAAGAAGCAAGACCCCCAGGGCCTCCCGCGTCACCGCCCCGGCTAGTGCCTCCCGAACCCGACTCAGCGGCGAGACGCCCTTGCGCGTCGTCCTACCGCGGCTCCTGCCCGAGGAGCCCTTTTTCTTCGAAGACTTTTTCGGCGCACGCCTGCTCTTAGTCACACCCTAAGTCTAGCCTATAAACCTCAAGTCCACCGTCAACCGCAAGGTGTGGTACAAGGTTAGATCTAAACCTCAACTATTAGCGGCAGGATGATCGGGCGTTTACCCGTACGGTCGGAGAGGAAGCCTGAGAGGTCTCTACGAACGGCGTTTTTGAGTTCGCCCCAGTCCGTTACGCGTTGGCGCGCGGTTCGCTGCAGGGTCTGGCTGACCACCTCTATGGACTGGTCGACGAGGCCGTTGGCATCCTGCGGGCTGACGAAGCCGCGGGAGATAACGTCGGGGGGGCCGAGAAGCTGGCCGTTCTGGGCGTTTATGCGGGCTACCACGATAAACATACCGTCTTCGGAGAGTTGCTGGCGCTCGCGCATCACGCCCGAGGAGCTCTCGGCAATGGCGCCGGCGTCGACGAGGAACATACCTGCTGCGACGTTCTCGGCGAGGTGGGCTCCGTTGGCGTCGAACTCCAGGCAGTCGCCGTTCTCCAGGATAAAGACATGATCCTCGGGGATGCCGAGGCTGATCGCGGTGTTCGCGTGGTGGCGCAGGTGCCTGAACTCGCCGTGCACGGGGACCAAATAGCGCGGCTTGAGGAGCGAGAGCACGATCTTCTGTTCCTCCTGGGCCGCGTGGCCCGAGACGTGGACGGGCATCAGGGGGCTATAGAAGACGCCGGCGCCCCGTTTCATCAGGTTGTTGATCGTGCGCGAGACCCCGCGCTCGTTGCCGGGGATAGGATGCGCCGCGATGACCACCGTGTCATCGGGTCCGACCTCGATGGTGCGGTGTGTCCCGTTGGCGATGCGGCTTAGGGCCGCCAGGGGCTCGCCCTGCGAGCCTGTGGTAAGGACCACGATATCCGAGTCGGGGATCTTGTTGACGTCCCTCTGGTCGACCATCATCTCCCGGGGAAGATCCAGGTATCCCAGCTCGCGTGCGATCTGAACGTTGCGGATCATCGAGCGGCCCGTGACCCCGACGAGCCGGTCGTGCTTTTTGGCCGCCTCGACCACCTGGCTGACACGGTGGATGTGCGAGGCGAAAGAGGCCACGATGATGCGGCCCTTGGACCTCTCGAAGACCTCGTTCAGCGTATCCCCGACAATCCTCTCGGAGGGCACATAGCCGGGTCGTTCCGAGTTCGTGGAGTCACCGAAGTACGCGAGCACCCCTTCCTTGCCGAGCTCGGCCAGTCGGCCCAGGTCCATCGGCGAGCCCTCTATGGGGGTAAGGTCGATCTTGTAGTCACCGGAGAAAACGATCACGCCAGCGTTGGTACGGATCGTTATGGCTACGGCTCCGGGTATGGAGTGGTTGACCTGAATGAACTCGAGGCCGAAGCCGCCGAGGTTCTGCCGGTCGCCGGCAGCTATCTCGCGCAGGTCGCCCTTCTTGATCCCAAACTCCTGCAACTTGCTGCGCACGAGCCCGAGCGTAAGCTTGGTGGCATAGACAGGCACGTTGAACTCGCGCAGGAGGTAGGGCAGCGCGCCCACATGGTCCTCGTGGCCGTGAGTGAGCACTATCCCCTTCAATTCGCCCGCGTGTTCGCGAAGGTAGGTAAAGTCGGGAAGCACGAGATCGATTCCCGGCATCTCCTCATCCGGGAACGACATACCGGCATCGACCAGGATCATGCCACTGTCCTGGCGCACGGCCGTCATGTTCTTACCAATCTCACCCAACCCTCCGAGGGGAACGACCTGCAAGGTCTCTTTGTCTAACTCCATTTCCTCCCTTCGGTCGGAAAGCTGGTCAGCACGCTACGCCCTTCGGGCTCCGCTTGTCAGCACGGCGGCTGCGCCGCCTTGTCAGCATTTCAGCCTTTTGTCTTTGCTGAATTACTGACAAGCGAAGGCGTTAGCCTGAGCGTGCTGACATGCTGACTAGCTTCCGTTCAGATACCTTCCCAGGTCGAGCTCCTTGGGCCCGACGGCGGAGAGGTACAACTTGTCTGTTCTGAGGTGTTCTCTGGCGAGGCGTGTGATGTCTTCCGGGGTAACGGCCTCGATGCGGGCGGAGATCTCCTCCGGCGTAAGGAGTTCGGCACCGGTTATGATGCTGCGGCCGATGCGATTCATCCTCGCCGAGGTGCTCTCCAGGGCGAGAAGCGTCGAGCTCTTGAGCTGCTGCTTGGTTCGCTCCAGCTCCTCATCCTCGACGGCCTCATTCATTACCCTGCCGAGTTGCTCGACGATCACGCCGACCGCTTCCTCCACGTTACCCGTGGTAGAGCCGACGTAGGTTTTGATCGCGCCGGCGTCGGAATAGCCCTGGTGGTAGGAGAACACGGCGTAGGCGAGCCCGCGCTTCTCCCGCACCTCCTGGAACAGGCGGCTGCTCATGCCGCCGCCGAGGACGTTGTTGAGGGCGGCCATCGCGTAACGGTCCTCGCTCTTGGCGGGGATGCCGAGAGAGCCCAGGGAGACGTGATACTGTTCCGTCTCCTTGAACTTGAAGAAGATCCGGCTCTCCGGCGGCGTCGGACTCGCCTCACGCACGAATGGTTCTCCCTCTGGCAGCCCGGAGAGTTTCTCCTCGACCATCCGCTCGACTTCCTCGGGGTCGAGCTTGCCGGCGGCGACCACGAAGATGTTGGGGGCCGTGTAGGTGTTGGTGTGGAAGTTCTCGAGGGTGTCGTGGTCGACCCCACGCACGGTCTCCGCCGACCCGATGATCGGGCGTCCGAGGGGATCCTCGTGGAAGATCAAAGAAGACAGGTATTCGTCGGCGAGCTGATCCGGCCTATCCTCGTACATCTTGATCTCTTCGACGATGACTTCCCGCTCGCGTTCGAGGTCGGCGAGGGTCGGCCTTAGGACCATGTCGCTCATGATGTCGAGGGCGCGTCCCAGATGTTCGGGCAGAAAGCGGGCGTAGAGCAGAGTGTACTCCTCGCCGGTCGCGGCGTTCTCCTGGGCCCCAATGCCCTCGAAGGCCTGGGCGATGCCCAGGGCGTCCATGTCGGGGGTCCCCTTGAAGAGCATGTGCTCCATGAGGTGGCTTATGCCGGCCACCTCAACTTTCTCGTCGCGGGAGCCGGCCCGGATCCAGAGCCCCAGAGCGACGCTCGTCGCCTCCGCGAGGGGCTCGGAGAAGACCCTGAGCCCCCCCGGAAGGTCCTTCCGCCTTATGTTCTGGTCGGCCACTATCCCTCCAGCTTCTCGAGGCTGATGCGGTTCTGCTTGTCGATCTCGAGAACACGAACCTTGATGCGGTCGCCCTCGCTGACGACGTCCTCGACCCGCTCGACCCGCTGCTTTCCCGGCGCGAGACGCGAGATGTGCACGAGCCCGTCGCGTCCCGGCGTGAGCTCGACGAACGCCCCGAAGTTGGTGGTCTTTACGACCTTGCCAGTATAGATCTCACCAGCCTCGACGTCCTTCATCATGCCGTTTATTGCGGAGGCTGCATCCCTGGAGATGCTTCCTTCCCCGGCGACGAAGACCGTCCCGTCGTCCTCGACGGAGATATTCACGCCGAACTGCTCCTGCAACGCGTTGATGGTCTTCCCGCCTGGCCCTATCAGCATCCCGATCTTGTCCTTCGGGATCTTCAAGACCTCGACTCTCGGGGCGTAATCGGAGACCTCGGTCCTCGGCTCGGATATGGCGCCGCGCAGGATCTCGAGTATCTGCAACCTTCCGGCCTTGGCCTGCTCCAGCGCTTCCTGCAACAGCCCGGCCGAGACGCCGGTTATCTTCATGTCCATCTGCAGCGCGGTTATGCCATCGGCCGTGCCGGCGACCTTGAAGTCCATGTCGCCCATGTGGTCCTCGAGGCCCTGTATGTCGCTCAGGATGACGTAATCGTCACCCTCTTTGACCAGTCCCATCGCCACGCCGGCCACAGGGGCTTTGATCGGCACGCCGCCGTCCATCAGCGCCAGCGTCGAGCCGCAAACGCTCGCCATCGAGGAGGACCCGTTCGACTCGAGCACCTCGGAGATAATGCGCAGGGCATAAGGGAACTCGTCCTCAGAGGGGACCACGGGAACGAGCGCCCGTTCCGCGAGGGCTCCGTGCCCGATCTCACGCCGCCGCGGGCTCCCGAGTCGTCCCGTCTCTCCCGTGGAGTAGGGCGGGAAGTTGTAGTGGTGCATGTAGCGCTTGCCCGTCTGCGGCTCGATGGTGTCGAGCCTCTGGGCGAGGCCGAGGTCAGCCAGGGCCAGAGAGCTCAAGACCTGTGTCTCCCCCCTCGTGAACAGCCCCGTGCCGTGCACCCGCGGGATCACTTGCACCTCGGCTGAGGTCGGCCTTATCTCTTCGAGTCCGCGCAGGTCCGTGCGCTTGCGGTCCCGCAGGTAGAGCTCGCGGAAAGCCTCCTTCTCGAGCGTCGAGAGGGCGGCCTTGATGTGGGGGACTTCCTCCTCCTCGCGGCCCTCGGTCAGCTCCTCGCTGAGCTCCTCCAGCGCATCATGCCGCGCCCTGCGATCGGTCTGAACTATGCCGTCTTTCATCCGCCCGAAGTACTTTTCGCGGAAGTCGGCCAGGAAGGGGTTCTCCTCGGTCTCCTCTATCTGTTGCTTCTCCTTGCCATGCTCGCCAGCCCACTCTTCTATGGCCTCGGCCTGGGCTTGGACGGCCTCCTGGGCGAGTTGCAGGGCCTCGACCATGACACCCTCAGGGACCTCGTTCGCCCCCGCCTCGACCATGGTGATGGCATCTTTGGTCCCTGCGACCACGAGGTCGAGGTCGCTCTCCGCGATCTGGTCGTAAGTGGGGTTCAGAATGAACTCGCCGTCGAGCGAACGCCCCACGCGTACGGCCCCGATCGGGCCGTCGAAAGGCAGGTCCGAGAGGGCGAGCGCCACGGAAGCCCCTACCATGCTAACGGTGTCGTAAGGGGTGTCCTGGTCGGCTACCAGAACGGTTCCTATGACCTGTATCTCGTAGTGATAGTTCTTCGGGAAGAGCGGCCGGAGGGGCCTGTCGGTGAGGCGCGATGTAAGGATCGCCCGCTCGGAGGGCCTCCCCTCGCGCTTGATAAAGCCGCCGGGGATCTTGCCAGCCGAAGACATGCGCTCCTCGATGTCTACGCTCAAGGGCAAGAAAGTCGCGCCCGGGCGCGGGGCCTGCGAACGCGTCGCTGTGGAAAGGATGGTGGTGTCACCGAGCCTCGCCGTTACGGCGCCGCCGGCTTGCTTGGCCAACTTCCCGGTTTCGAGCACGATCGAGCGCTCACCTACTGGTATGTCTAGACGCATATTTGTTTCTCCTCTTGCTTCTCTTGTTACCCGGACTACCGGCGTAGGCCGAGTTTGGCGATGAGCGCCCGGTAGCGCTCGACGTCCTTCTTCTGCAAATACTTGAGTAGTCTGCGACGCCTGCCGACCATCTTCAGCAGTCCCCGCCGCGAATGGTAGTCGTGCTTGTGCTCGCGCAAGTGCTCCGTGAGGTGCGCTATGCGCCGCGTGAGCACCGCAACCTGCACCTCGGGCGACCCCGTGTCACCCTCGTGCGTCCGGTGCTCCCGAATGATCTCCTCTTTTTGCTCAACTACAGCCAACTTCTTCTTTCTCCTCTTTGTCTTCTTCTCTCTTGTTTAACCCGTTCGACCCCCTATGCTACCACATGCATTACATAGTATCGTGCCTTGTAACAGACTCGAATTAGGCGCTGTAGCGGTGCTCCGCGCCAAGAAAGCTGAGCCGGAAGGGACAGGTCTACTAACCAAGTCCCCCGGTAATGAGCCTGGCTTCCTCTACGTCGCGCTGGATCTGCGCTTTGAGCTCGTCGATGCCAGAGAAGCGACGCTCTTCCCTAATGCGTCTTACGAAGCTGACATCGACCACGCGCCCGTAGAGATCTCCTTCAAAGTCGAGGAGATGGGCCTCGACACGGCTCTCGGCGCGTCCGAAGGTGGGAGCCACCCCGACGTTCGTACACGCGGCATACTCCTCTTCGCCGACGCGGACGAACCCGGCGTAGACGCCCCTGGCTGGTATCACCGCGTCCGCATCAGGCAGCACGTTGGCGGTCGGAAACCCGATCGTCCTGCCACGCTTGTCTCCGACCACGACCTCACCCCTGAGCACGTAAGGACGTCCGAGTAAGCCCGCCGCCTCGGCCACTTCTCCCTCAGAGATTATGGCCCGGATGCGGGTGGAGCTGATCCCACCCTCATCGCTGCTACCGCGTACCCTTACTGCAACGGCCGTCCCACCAGCCTCCCCCATAAGGCGCTGGAGATCGTCGAAGTCGCCGGCAGCCTTGTGCCCGAAACGAAAGTTCTCCCCCACGACTACGAGCCCGGCCCCACCCTCGTCAACCAGGATGTCCGTCACGAATTGTTCGGGAGTCTTCCTGGAAAGTTCATGGTCGAAGGGGATCACCCACACTCTATCGGCCCCGTAACCGAGAAGTATCTCCGTCCGCAACCCCAACGGTGTTAGCAGCTTGGGAGGATCCCCATCCCCCAATACGGCCCGGGGATGGGGATGGAAGGTGGCGGCTACAACTCTCTTGTCCCTGCGCCGCCCTTCTTCCACGGCCCGCCTCAATACCTCCTGGTGGCCGAGGTGCACGCCGTCGAAGTTGCCGAGAGCCAAGATTACCCCGCGCAAAGCACCACCTCGGCCCGACCCTCATCCTCGCCATCCCTGTAGACGGCCAACAACTCGCCCCCGCACATCACCCTGTAACTGCCGTCGACCCGAGAACTCGCCAGCCGCCCGCCGTGACACACCACCCTGCAGCCCACCTCCGCAGAGACCTCCACCCCAGGCAAGTGCGCAATCACTTCGCGTGGAGGTATTATGTGGTTATATAAGGTTTCTGGGAGAAGATTTTGGGGGACCTTGGCATCTTTTACGGTGAGGTGTCCGACGGACGTACGGCGCAGGGCGGTAAGGTAGGCTCCCGTATTCAGGGATGCGGCGAGGTCGTCTATCAGGGTTCTGACGTAGGTGCCGCTGCTGCAGGAGATCTCGAACGTCGCCGACTTTTCGGCGGGGTCGAGGTTTGTGAGCACAAACCGGTGGACTTTCACGGGACGGGACTCGCGTTCGACGCTGATGCCGCGGCGGTGCAACTCGTAGAGGCGTACGCCCTCTCGTTTGAGGGCCGAGGCCATCGGCGGCACCTGCAGCAGGTCGCCGGTGAAAGAGGGGAGCGCGTCGCGGAGAGCGTCATCAGGAGGGAGGGGAGCGTCCAGTTCCGTGATGTGGCCTTCTGCGTCAAGCGTGTCCGAAACCGCGCCGAAACGGGCGGTTGCCGAGTAGGATTTGTCCAGGCTCGTCACGTAGCGCGAGAGGCGGGTCGCGCGCCCGAACAGGAGCACGAGGAGGCCCGAGGCCAGAGGATCCAGGGTCCCTGTGTGCCCGATTCTTGTCTTTTTCGGAAGCAGGCGCTTGACCCTGGAGACCGCCCTGGCGCTAGTTATACCGGGCGGCTTGTCCAGTAGAAGGCCGCCCGATAGGGACTGCTGCGTTATCGTTCGCCCCCGAGGTCGAGTACACCTTTCAGCTCTCCGAGAAGCTCTTCCCTGGCCTCCTCGGGCCGGCGCTGCGTGGTATAGCCGGCGGCGAGCTTGTGGCCGCCACCCCCGAAGCGGCGGGCTATCTCACCCACGTCGACCGTCTCCGAACGTAAAGAGCCCTTGGTGCCCCCTGGCACCTCGCGCAGGTGGGCCACGACGTCGACGCCGGCGACGGTACGCAGTTGGTCGATGGACTCCTTGGACTCGACCTCCGTCGCCCCCGTCCGCTCGTAGTCGGAATTTTCCACGGTGGAGATCAGAGCTTCCCCGTACTGCACGGCGTTCGCCAGGGAGATGCCGACGATCCTGAGCTGCTCGATCCTGCCCCTGCGGTTGATACGCTCGTTGACCTCAGCAGGCACGACGCCGGCCCTCAGGAGGTCGGCGACCAGTTCGTGAGCCCGGGGGGAGATGTTACGGAAGGTGAAGCCGCCCGTGTCGGTCCTGAGGCCTACGTAGAGAGCCTCGGCGGCCGGCCTGTCGATAGGTACGTCGAGTTCGGCGTAGAGGTCGGCGACGATCTCGGCCGTCGCAGCGGCCCGCGGGCTCACCAGGTTGTACTCGGCGTAGAGGGGGTTGTCCTCGTGATGATCGACGTTGAGGCGGGCCCCGGATTCCGGTATGGGTACCCCTGTCCGGTCTGCCCTGGACGTGTCGGCCACGAGCAAGTCGTAACCCGACGGCAGCTCGCGTTTGGCCTCGTCGGGCAAGAGCCAGTTCAAATATGCGGGCACAGGCTCAGCGTGGCAGAACACGGCCTCGGCCCCCAGCCGGTGCATCAGACGCACCAGCGCGGCCGAGGCGCCGATGGCGTCGCCGTCAGCCCCCACGTGCGTTGTGACGGCGCCCCTGTCGAGGGTCTTCAAGAACTCCGCTATCTCCGCAAGCGTATTATTCTTCGTGCGTGTCGTCATCCGTCCTTACCTCCCTGAGAGCGGCCTCGATCCTCGTCGCACGCTCCACGACAGGGTCGGGCTCGAAGTGCAGTTTGGGCGTGCGCTTGAGTCGTGTCTGGGCCCCTACCGCCGCCTGAATACGGCCGGCCGCGCTCTGCAGGCCCTCCCTTGCGGCCGCCTCGTCCTCGCCGGCGAGGACGCTGTAGAAGATCGTCGCGTGGGCGAGGTCGGGGCTGACCCTGACGCCCGTAACCGTAACAAGGCCCTGGATGCGCGGGTCCGAAAGCGCGGCGACCTCCTCGCCCGCGATCTCCTTGAGTTGCGACTCCACCTTGCGCGTGCGACCGCTCAAAGCTTCACGAACTCCTCGCGCCAGTCCAGAATCGAGAGGTCTTCGTAGTTCAGGAGTGTCCGGCGAAGCTCCTCCCGCTTCTCCTCGGCCGCGCCCCGGGAGACCGCGGCGAGTGCGATCTCCACCGTAGCCCGCTGCCACAGGTCCTGGTGATCCGACTCCACCACGCTGACGTTCTTGCGACGCAGCCGGTCCTTGAGGGAGCGCAGCGTCTGGCGCTTATCCTTCAAACTAGAAGAGAATGGCAGCTCCAGTTCAAGCCTTACCGTGCAGAACAAAAGCCGTCTCTACCTCGGGACCTCGACGGTCTCGAAGAACTCGAGCACGTCGCCCTCTTTGACGTCGTTGAAGTTCTCGACGCCGACGCCGCACTCGTATCCGTCGCGTACCGAGCGGACGTCGTCCCTGAAGCGCTTGAGGGAGGCTATGTTGCCCTGGTAGACCACGGTACCGTCACGCACCACCCGCACGCGGTTGTTGCGGAAGATCTCCCCGCTCGTGACGTAGCAGCCTGCGACCACACCGACGTTGGGAACCCTGAAGGTCTGGCGTACCTCGGCGGTGCCAGTCTCCCGCTCCTGTATCTCCGGGGCCAGCATACCGCGCATGGCGGCCTCGATCTCCTCCAGGGCCTTGTAGATCACGTCGTAGGTCCTGATCTCGACGCCCTCGCGCTCGGCGACCTGCTTGGCCGTGTTCGTCGGCCTGACGTTGAATCCGAGCAGGATGCCGTCGCTCGCCGAACCGAGCATAACGTCAGAATCCGTGAGGGCCCCTACGCCGCTGCGCACGATGTTGACTCTTACTTCGTCCGTGGATAGCCTCGCGAGCGCCTCCTTGAGAGCCTCCACAGAACCGGCGACATCGGCCTTGATGACGAGGTTGAGGTCCTGGGTTCCACCCTCGCCGAGCAGCTCCTCGAGCGTGCGGCGCGAACCGCCCTCCGCGAGCTCCTGCCTGCGCAGCCTCTCCTCGGCCTGCTGGGCCCGGTCGCGCGCGATCCGCTCGTGGTCGACGACCTCGAAGCGGGTCCCCGCCTCGGGTACGCCGGAGAGACCGAGGATCTCGACCGGTGTGCCTGGTCCTGCCTCCTGGACGCGCTGGCCCGTGAAGTCCAACATCGCCCTGACCCTGCCGTAGGCCGTCCCTGCGAGCACGGCGTTGCCCTTGCCCAGTGTACCGCGGGTCAAGAGCAGCGTGGCCACAGGACCGCGGCCCGGGTCGCGCTCCCCCTCGATGACGTACCCGCTCGCGGGAGCCTTGGGGTTCGCCTTCAGGTCTTCGAGCTCGGCGACGACCAGTATGTTCTCCAGGAGTTCATCGATACCCTCGCCGGTCTTCGCCGACACTGGCACCGTTACGGTGTCGCCACCGTAGACTTCGGGTACGAGCTCCCGCTCGGAGAGCTCTCCGAGAACCCGGTCCTGGTTCGCGTTGGGAACGTCGATCTTGTTTAGCGCTACGACCATGGGGACGCCTGCTGCCCTGGCGTGCTCTATGGCTTCCGCCGTCTGGGGCATGATCCCGTCGTCGGCGGCAACCACGAGGACGACCACGTCGGTGACCCTGGCCCCGCGGGCCCGCATCTCCGTGAAAGCCTCGTGGCCGGGAGTGTCTATAAAGGTGACCTTCCTGCCGTCGGACTCGACCTGGTAGGCCCCGATGTGCTGCGTGATGCCGCCAGCCTCCCCGGACTGCACGTTCGCCCTGCGTATGCGGTCAAGGAGGCTCGTCTTGCCGTGGTCGACGTGGCCCATCACGGTAACCACAGGCGGCTTCTCGACCAGGTCGGCGGGGTCATCATCGGGTGTAACCTCGACCGGCTCGGGCTCTTCGACCGCGCCGATCTCGACCTCCACGCCGAGCTCCTCGGCGATCAACTCTATCTCCTCCGTCGATAGAGTCTGCGTCAGCGTCTTCATCTCCCCGAGGCCCATAAGAACCTTGATGATCTGGGTCGGAGGCACCCCCAGGGTATCGCCCATGTCCTTGACGGTCGCCCCTGGCTCGATGCGTACCCCGCTGCTCTCGGGCTCTTCCTCCGGCGCGGGGGCGGGCTCGGGCTCCCTCTGGGCAGGGGCGGTGGACGCTGTCGGACGCGCACCACGGTTTCGCGCGCTCGCGTCGATCACAACCCTGCGGCGCTTCTTCTGGGGACGGCCCTGCTGCGGGACCGAGACCGGCTCTTCGGCTGGCGCCTCCGCCATGGTGGCCCCGTGACCGGAGCGCTCCGCCTCGGCCCTGGCCTCCTGCGCCTCGGCCTCCTGGGCTGCGGTGCGACCGTTCGGCGTCTCACCGTCGCCGAAGACCCTTTCGTAGACGTTCTCCTCCACGGAGGAGGAGTGGCTCTTTACCTCCACCCCCGCCTCCCTGAGGCGCTGTATTACTTCTTTGCTCTCCAGCGATTGCTCGCGGGCAATCTCGTATACACGTATGCTCATGCGATCCCCTACCCTCTACCTACCATGCCCTCGAACTCTGCGGCCTGCGCCTGGTGTGAAGGTATGCCACAGAACAACGAGCCGGGCAGCGCCATGTTGGCGCACCTGCGACCGTTGGAGAGCACCGCCCTGCAGCGGTGCATCGTCGAGTCCTCGTCCGGCTCCCAGTCCTCTTCCTCTTCCTCGTATTCCGTAGCCTGGCTCTCGGGCTTTATGTCTATCTTCCAGTCGGTCAACTTCACTGCGAGGCGGGCGTTCTGGCCCTCGCGTCCGATGGCCAGCGAGAGCTGGTCGTCGGGTACGATCACCTCAGCCTGCTTCTCGTCTTCGTCCAGGTAGACCTCGCGAACGCGGGCCGGGCTCAGGGCCTTGGCTATAAAGCGCGCCGGCTCGGGATCCCACTGGATGATGTCTATCTTCTCGTTCCTGAGCTCGGAGACGACGGCCCTCACGCGACTCCCGCGCGGCCCCACACAGGCCCCGACGGGATCCACCCCAGCCTCCTTGGACCACACGGCCACCTTCGAGCGTAGCCCAGCCTCGCGGGCGACAGCCCTTATCTCGACGAGGCCGTCGTAGATCTCGGGCACCTCCAGCTCGAAGAGGTTTCTGAGTAGACCTTCGTGGCGCCGGCTTACGGTCAGGCTCGGGCCGCGGCCTCCCTCTCTGATCTCCAGCAGGTACACCTTCAGCCGCTGTCCGTTCTCATAGCGCTCGTTGGGCACCTGCTCGCTGGCCGGCAAGATCGCCTCGACCCTACCGAGGTCGACGAGCGTCATCCGCCTGTGGGCTTGCTGCACTATTCCGGTCACGACGTCGCCCATGCGCTCGCCGTACTCATCGAGCAACTGCTCGTTGTGCACCTCGTTCAGGCGCTGGTAGAACGTCTGGCGCATGACCTGGGCAGCTATGCGCGTGAAGTCGTGCGGGGTTATGTCCTCGCCGTCTTTCATGACCCTGAGGTCGCCGGTCTCCTCGTCGAGTACGACCCTTGCCTCCTCGTCCGCCCCCTCGCGGCCCTGGTAGGCGGCGAGCAGCGACTCCTCGAGAACGCCCTTCACCGTCTCGAAAGGAATGCCCTTGTCCGTCTCTATCTCGCGCAGCGCGGATAACAATGCCGTATTCACTTGTATATGTCCTCCTTGAGGTTCGCGCGGGTCACGGAACCGAACGGCAGCTCCACCTCCGCTCCCTCGGAGAGTTTCAGTACGAAGGCGTCTTGGCCCGTCCTGTCTATGACGCCCGTAAAGTTCCTGCGCCCATCCAGCGGCTCACCGATTCTGACCTTCGCCTCATGACCGACGAAGCGCCGGAAGTGCTCCGGTCTCGTCAGCGGGCGCTCGATGCCTGGCGACGAGACCTCGATGGGACCGTCGTAGCCCTCCGCCTCGACCGCCGGGGCGACGACGGAGGCGACCCGCGAGCAGAACTCGTGATCGACCGGTCCGTCCTCCCTGTCGAGCAACAGAGAAAGCAAGGGTCCACCCGAGAATCTGGCCTCCACCAGTTCGGTACCCTCGGGGAGCACGCCCTCGACTACCTCCGTCAGCCGCTCTAACGTTGCCGTCTCTCTCACCTTCTCCGAACGATAAAAAAAGCAACGGGCCCGAAGACCCCTTGCTCACTTGCAGCACGCCAGATTATATCTCAGAGTATCTAGGTTACAAGGCTCGCAGGCCCGCCGGAGGGCATCCCAAGACCCCGGCTCGCGCCAGGTCGACAGACTCCGCGAGATCTGGAATCAGGATCCGGACTGGATGAAGATGGCGGCGGGTAATCCACTGTTCGCCGGAGCGCGAAGCTACACAGCATGCGAATGCAGGTTGGCGAGCCTGGTTTCCGGAAGTCGGGTAGACGAAGTCCTGCACCCAAGGCTCCGACCCGCTCGCAGCAAGGAGTTTTTCGGAAGGTCAACTCGAGGAACGTCGAACCGTAAGAATGGTGATATCGTCCTCCTGCTCCCAGTCTTCTCCGACGAAGGAGTAGAGGTCCTCCAGGAGTAGGTCCCCCAGCGATCGTTTCTTGCCGTGCTCGGCGACCAGGTCCCGCAAGCGTGGGAAGCCGAACATCTCACCTTGGGGGCTGTGTGCCTCCACCAGCCCGTCGCTGTAGAGGAGGGCTACCTCTCCAGTGTCGAGCACGGTCTCTTTCTCCTCGTAGCTCATACCGGGCATGAGGCCGAGGGGCATCCCCCTGGCCATGAGCCCCTCGCAGCTGCTACCACGCCGCACGTAGGGCTGGTCGTGACCGGCGTTGGCGTAGCTCAAGGTGCCGCTACCAGGGTCGAGGATGGCGTAGAAGCAGGTGACGAACATGTTAGGAGGGATGCGAGCGAGCAGCGTCTCGTTGACCTGCTCGAGCACCTCCCCAGGAGATGAGGACTCCGAGGCTCGAGCGGCGAGCTGCAACATTCCGCAGGTAGTCGACATCACGAGCGCTGCGGGAATGCCCTTGCCTGTGGCGTCGCCGGTGACCAGTCCTAAACGACCGTCTGCGAGGGGATGGAAATCGTAGAAGTCTCCTCCCACCTCTCGGGCAGGCCGATAGAGTGGGGAGATCTCCCAGCCCTCCAGTTTGGGCACCTCCTTGGGGAGTGAGGCCTCTTGGATGCTTCGGGCTACCCTAAGCTCTTGCTCAACCCGCTCGCGCTCGCGTACCTCCCGCGCAAGGTCCTCCCAGATCGGAACAATATTAAGCGTGGCCCACTCCTCGGTGATCTTGCCTCCGGTTACGCGGTGGATGAAGACTCCTTCCCGGGTTACCTCCCTCTCGGATTGAGATAAGCCGAACAGTTCGCCCCGAGGGAAGCCGCTCTGGGTGTACTTGGTGAGGACCGTCTCACCTTCGGCGATCTGCTCCTCGATGGTGAAGCTGGTTGTAGAGAAGGCATTTTGGATCTGCGCCACCGCCAACTTGTGGCCCTCGCGGGTCGGACTTTGTCCGGGAGGCGGGTTGCGGTCGACGAAGCCTTCGGCCAGCAGCTCGTCCATAACATCGAGGTTCCCTCTGGCCAGCTCCTCCAAAAAGCGGCTGACGACGGCCCTGTTATGTTCTGTCGACGACACGACGGCTTCCTCCTCGCCGACCAACATTCTACCTCTGGGTCGGCACCATCTATGATGCCACCCGACGGAGTCCGGCGCACTGACCACAGGTTCACTTCCCGGATTGCGGGAACGAAGCTATTCGCAAGGCCTCACGAGCGTGCCAATGACTACCTACTTGGGGTGAGAGACTACGTGTCCGGGCGTACAATGCCCGTGAGGATTAGTCATCACGACTACGGCAGACAGAGGGAGGGCCTATGACCGACGCCAACGCGGAGTTCACGACCGAGGAGCTCTTGTCCGGAGCCAGGGGCAACGCCACGGCCTTTGTCCTCGCCACGATCGCCTACTTGAGGGAGCGTGGGCTGGAAGTAGAAGACTTCGTAGCGTTCTTCGGACGCCAGTTCGCGCCAGGCTGGGACGAGTTGCGCACCGAGCCGGTCGCGGCCGTCGCGCAGACCGTCGCCAGGAACGCGCTTTCGGTAGGCTGCACGTTGGGTTCGATCTCGGGAGAAGAAACCCACGCCGAGATAATCGTCACGGGATGGCCGGACGCCGAAGAGCTCTCCAGCGTTCTCGGCCTAGAGCCGAACGCCGGAGACGCCATGTGGGACAGCTTCTACCCCATCATGGAGCGACTCGGCATCCGCTACGCCTGGCATCGTGAGGACGCGACAGTCAGACTGACCTACGAGCGCGAGACCACATAGCAGAGGGGATTGTCGTATCCTACAGCACTCTCCGAATAGGCAACGGTTCAGGGACCGGAGCTGTGGCTCCGGTCCCTGAAATTTGCTCGAACCGTAGTCGCTAAGGAGTCACTCTGTTCGGCAGACGGTCGCACAGGGCTGCGAGGCTGCTGTAGGGACCGTACGGCCTGGGTGAAGAGGTAATGAACGCCTCGCGCACGGTCTCGCAGATCCTCCTCGGCGCCACAGGGTCGTCGAAGGCGGAGGGGAAAGGCACGGAACGGTTGAGCAGGTTGAGGTAGGAGACGTGGCGTGCCTCGACCGTGGCTATCGTGGCCCCCGCCGTCAGAAGCGCCGCCCGCTCCAGGTGGACGATCGCGCCGTCGTAGGCCTTGACACCCGTGTTCTCGAGTAACTTCGCCGTACGTACCGCGCTCCCGACACCCTTTATGCCGAAGTCGTAGTTGCTGGCGGGCACAGGCTGGCCGCCGAGGCTCTTGATCACGTCGACGAGTGTCTGGACGTGGGTGTTTTCGTGACGGCTGATGCGCTGGAAGTTCTCGTAGGCGCGATTGCGCAGGTAGGAACCCAGGCCGTCGAAGATGCTCGCGTTCTCGAACTCCCTCTCGCCAAACTTGTCGAGCACGCGCCTGTAGAAGGCGGCCTCGAGCCTCTCCAGCGTGAGCGCGTAATTGAGGATGTCG
>Ga0126314_10000458_pt1 | contig 19594 bp, 22 predicted proteins | sample Plot105B_FD_92535 | JGI IMG/M metagenome (GOLD analysis project Ga0126314, IMG submission 92535) | Serpentine soil microbial communities from UC McLaughlin Reserve, CA, USA - Plot105B | ecosystem: Environmental > Terrestrial > Soil > Grasslands | place: USA: UC McLaughlin Reserve, Lake County... | reverse complement strand
GCCGCGGCCCGCGAGCTGGCGGCGCTCAACGGACGCCGGCCTCCTGCGGCCAGATGTAGGCGGCGCCCTGACGGTTCGCAAGGCTCGGCAGGTTGTCGCGGACCTCAGCCTGGCGGTTGAAGTCCAGCTCGGCAGTGCAATAGCCCGGGCTGGCCTCGGTCACGCGTGCCAGCACCTCGCCCCACGGGTCGACGATCATCGAGTCGCCATAGCTCTGCTTGTTCTCGGGGTGGACGCCGACCTGCCCGGCAGCAACGATGAAGACTTGGTTCTCGATTGCGCGAGCGCGGATCAGCACCTCCCAGTGCGCCTCGCCTGTGATCTTCGTGAAGGCCGCGGGGAGGCTGATGACGGTCGCGCCCTTGATCGCGAGTATCCGGAAGAGCTCTGGGAAGCGCAGGTCGTAACAGACGGTCAGCCCGAGGGGCTCGCCATCACCGAGCTCCGACAGCACGATCTCCTCGCCCGGTTCCTCTGAGGCCGACTCCTTGTACTCGATGTCGCCGACTACGACGTCGAACATGTGGATCTTGCGGTAGACCGCGCGGATGTCGCCCTCCGGCGAGACATGGACGCAGGTATTCGAGAGCTTCTCCCGTCCTTCGCGCCGCTCGACGATCGAGCCGGCGACAAGGTCGATGCCCAGCGCAGCGGCTGTCTCCCGCGCCCAGGTGATCGTCGGACCGTCGAGGGTCTCGGCGCCCTCGAGGTAGTGCGCGTGGGTTCCGAGGACGTTGAACTTCTCCGGGAGCACGACGAGCTCGGCGCCGTCGGCAGCCGCCGCCCGCGTCAGCTCCTCGGCCGACGCGAGGTTCCGCTCTTTGTCCTCATTCGAGTTGAGCTGGATCGCTGCAGCGCGCATCCCGCAACTCCCCTCCCCGGGCAGAATTGATTGACCAGTCAATCGTAACCAGGTACCCCGGCCGGCACGACTGTTGAATGACGCCGGTGAAGCCACGACGGGGACCGTCCGTCCGTTCCGCCGGGGTCCCGGTGCCACCGGTGCCGATGCGGATGTTCCGGGAACGCCGGCCACTGAAACGCTGGCGCTACGTCGGAGCGTACGGGCCCGACCTGATGCTGTGCGCAGGCGACGCGCACATCGGCCCGCTCCGACAGCGCTTCTGGGCGCTGGCCACGCCGGATGGCCGGATCCGCGAGAACACCGCCTTGGTCGGGTCTGGAGGCGTCGTGCTGGACGGCTCGGAGCTTGCGATCGACGGCGACGGTGTGCGGGCGCGGCTGAAGGTCGACGAAACCGACGGCGTCGAGACCTCGTCGCCGCACGGCGATTCGTATATCTGGACGCGCAAGCAGGGCGGCGCGCGCGTGGCCGGGCTGATCGAGCTCGACGGCGAGCCGATCCAGTTCGAGGCGCGGGGGATCGTCGACGAGAGCGCGGGCTACCACGCTCGCCACACGCTGTGGTCGTGGTCGGCCGGGGTCGGGCTGTCGGTCGACGGCGGCGCGGTCGCGTGGAACCTGGTGGACGGCCTCCACGACGCGGCCGAGGCCAGCGAGCGGACAGTGTGGGTCGACGGCGCCCCGCGCGAGGTCGGGGCAGTCGAGTTCGCGGCGGACTTGTCGCGGGTCGGCGACCTCCGCTTCAGCGAATGGTCGGCGCGCGAGGACAACACGAATGCGCTCCTGTTGAAGAGCAAGTACCGACAGCCGTTCGGGACTTTCATGGGAACGCTGCCCGATGGAACCGAGCTACGCCGGGGCTATGGCGTCATGGAGTCGCACGACGTGCTCTGGTAGCGCGCCCGGGAACCGGCAGCGCCCGAGCGGTGTACTGATGCATGAGCACGAAAGCCGTCGTTGCCGCTGCGGTCGCAATCGTTGCCGCCGGGCTGCCGAGCGCCTCAGCTGGATCGCCGGGCGCCGGAAGCCTCACCACCGGGGACGGCTCGGCGACCTTCATGGTCGCGCCGACCGGCGGCACGACGACGGTCACGAAGATCCGCGGCAGTGACCGGACTGCGCAGGTCACGCGGCGGCTGCCTGGATCGTTCACGGTGCCGGTGGTCGCCGGGATCAAGGAGGGGCTTACCGGCAACGGCCGCACGCTCGTGCTGGAGAGTCACCCGGCGGCGTATCAAGCGAAGTTCGTCCTGCTCGACACCAGGACCCTGCGCGTCGTCAGGACGTTGTCGCTTGCGGGCATCTACAGCTTCGACGCGATCTCACCGGATGGGTCGAAGCTCTACGTGCTGCGGTTCCTCTCGCGTGACGGAACGCACTATGCGGTGCAGGCGCTCGACACGAGAAGCTCGCGTCCGGTTGCAACGACCGTTGTCGAGAAGGGCGAGCCGGGCGAGGCCATGAGCGGACGGGCGCTCACGAGGAAGAGCAGCCCCGACGGCAGCTGGGTCTACACGCTCTACGACGGAGCCGGCGAGACTCCGTTCGTGCACGCCCTGTCGACGGTCGACACGTACACCGTCTGCATCGATCTGGACAGCCTTGAAGGCCGAAGCGATCTGTCCGTACTGGAGCTGGCACTGAATCCGCGGACCAACATCCTTGCCGTCAAGCGAGCGGGTGCTGTGGTCGCCACGATCAACACCGACGGCTTCGAGGTCACAGCCGTGCGAGCGGCACCAGCTTCCCGCGTGGCTGCGGCGACCGACGCCCCACGCGACATCCCATGGCTGATCGTCGGACTGGTAGCCGTCGGCCTCGTGGCGACAACCACTCTGCTCCTCAGCGGCGCGCGTCGCGCGCGCGCGTGAGCTCGGCCACCAGGAGCTTCGTGTGCAGCGCGGCGATCAGCTCGCGCAGCGGCTCGACGCCGGCTTCCAGCAGCTCGACCACTTCTTCGGGCGACTTTTCGCCGGCGAGGCGCTCCGTCAGGACCCTCACCTCTTCCTTCACGAGCTCTTCTAGCGCACGCTTGTAGCGGACCGTGTCGTAGACCGTGAAGCCGATCTTCTCGCTGTAGCCGCCGGCGCGGAAGCGCGAGATCGCCTCGATGATCCGTACGTCCGATGCCGAGTAGCGGCGCGAGGCCGGCGTCAGGACACCCAGCTCGGCGAGCCGGTCGAGCACCTCCTGCGGGATCTCGTAGCGCCGACGCAGCTCCGCCGCCGACACGCGCGTCTGCTCCTCGTCCTTCAGCGCGTGCTCGAGGATGCGATCCTCGAGCTCGATCAGCGCATGCGCACGTGCGGGCTCCTCGTCGAGCATCGCCTTGATCACCCGCAGGGGCATGAAACGCTCTTCCTGCAGCTGCTTGATCAGCCGGATCCGCTCGACGAACTCCTCGGGGTAGTAAGCCATGTTGCGCGAGGTCTTCACAGGCTCGGGTAGGAGGCCCTCGCGCAGGTAGTGCTTGATCGTGCCGACGGACACGTCGCTGCGATCGGCGAGCTCGGAGATCTTGAGCAACCCGTTCTCGCCGTTCGAGCTCACGCCCGGAACGTCCCTTGCGCGCCGACGGCCGGGCCCGCGATCGCCCCCTGGTCTTCGAGCCGACGTAGCTCGTCGTCCGTATAGCCGACGGATCGCAGCACCGCATGGGTGTCGGCCCCGAGCGCCGGCGCGGCGCCCTGCGGCGCACCCGGCGTCCGCGACAGCTTGAGCGGGACTCCGATCTGCCGGACCGGCTCGGACACACCCGGCTGCTCGATCGCAACGACCATCTCGCGGGAGGCGACAAGCTCCGACTCAAGCGCCTCATCGAGGCCGAGCACCGGCTCGAGGCAACAATCGTGCTGCGATGCGAACTGCTGCCACTCCTCGCGCGTGCGCTCCAGGAAGACGCGCTCAACCTCCGCGTGCGCGTCCGACCCCGGCGGCTCGAACTGCTTCTCGATCAAGTCCTCGCGTCCCACACCGCGACACCACGCCTGCCAGAACTTCGACTCGAGCGCGCCGAGCGTGACCCAGCCGTCCTTGCACGCGTATGGCCGGTAGCAGATCAGGCGACCTGCGAGCTCCAGCTCGCCGCGGCGGGGCACGACGCCGTCGGCGAAGTAGCGGCCCGCAAGCAGCCCGAGCCACGACAGCGCGCCGTCTGCCATCGAGACGTCCACGAACTGGCCGCGATCCGAGCGCTCGCGCTCGCGCAGCGCCGCCATGATCCCGAACGCCGCCATCAGCGCACCACCGCCGATGTCGGCGATCTGTCCCGCCGCCTGCACGGGCGGCCCGTCCTTGTCACCGGTCAGCCCAAGCAAGCCCACCAAGCCGAGGTAGTTCATGTCGTGGCCGGAGCGGTCGCGGTAGGGGCCGTCCTGGCCGTACCCGGTGATCGCGCAGTAGACGAGGCCGTGGTTCTCCTGCGCCAGCCGCTCGTAGCCGACGCCGAGCCGGTCCATGACGCCCGGGCGGTTGCCGTCGACCAGCACGTCGTAGTCGCGCACGAGCCGCAGCAGCGCCTCGCGCCCGCCCGCGTCCTTGAGGTTCAGCCGGACCGAGTGCTTGCCGCGATTCAGCGCCAGATACAGCGCCGACTTCGCGCTGTCGTCGGCGCCCTCGTAGTACGGCGGCGACCAGCGGATGTAGTCGCCAATGCCGGCGTCCTCAACCTTGACAACCTCCGCGCCGAAGTCGGCCAGCAGCAAGGTGCAGAACCCGCCGGGCAGCAGGCGTGTCAGATCGAGGACGCGCAGTCCGCTAAGCGGTAGCGACACGCGGCTTGACTCCAAGCAGCCGGCGGGCTTCTTCGACGCTGGCCGGGCGGCGGCCGGCGTCCTCGGTCATCTGGCGCGCCTTCGCGACGAGCTCGCCGTTCGAGCGGGCCATGTCACCGTTCGGGAGGTAGAAGTTGTCCTCGAGCCCTACGCGGATCGAGCCACCGAGCGTCAACGCCGCCGCCACCAGCATCCACTGCTCGCGCGAGATCCCGATCACGCCCCAGTGCGAGCCCTCCGGCACCTCGGCGGCCATCGCGGCGAGGTTGCGCGCCGTTGGCCGGACCCCCCCGACCACCCCCATGACGCAGTCGACGTGCAGTGGCGGCTCGAGCACGCCCATGTCCATCAGCGGGTAGACCGAGCCGACGTGGCCAAGATCGAAGCACTCGTGCTCCGGCTTGATCCCGAGCTCCTTCATCGCCGCGAGGAACTCGATGATCTCGTCGAACGGATTCGCGAAGACCGCCTTGAAGACGAAGTCGCGCCGCCGCCTGGAGTACTTCGCGTAGTTCATCGAGCCCATGTTCAGCGCCGCCACCTCGGGCAGGCACTCGCGCAGGTATTCGAGGCGCTTCTCGATCGAGATGCCCATCGCGCCGGTCGAAAAGTTGACGATCACGTCGTCGCCGCATTCGCGCCGGATCGCATCCGAGATCGCGCGGAAGTCCTCGACGTCGTACGACGGCGTCCCGTCCGGCTTGCGCGCGTGGATATGGATCATCGTGCCGCCCTCGTCGACGATGCGGCGCGCCTCGGCGGCGTACTCCTCGGGCGTGTAAGGGATTGCCGGGCACTGGTCGCGGTTGGCCAGCGACCCGGAGATCGAGCAGGTGATGACCACTGGGTCGTCGACGGCTATACCGGCACCACTCCCTGCTTCTTCCAGGGACGGCCGATCCTCTTGTCGGCCGCCATCTCCAGCGCCTTGATGACGACCGGCCGCGTCTCGCGCGGGTCGATCACGTCGTCGATCATGAAGTTCGACGCTGCCCCGTAGACGTCGATGATCTTGCGGTACGCCTCGATCAGCTCGACCTTCATCGCGACCGGGTCGTCGGCCGCCTCGAGTTGGCGGCGCATCACGATCTCGACGGCCCCCTCCGCGCCCATGACGCTGATCTCGGCCGACGGCCAGGCCACGATCAGGTCGGGCTCGTACGCCCGCCCGTTCATCACGTAGTAGCCGGCGCCGTATGCCTTCCGCAGCACGACCGTGACCTTCGGAACCGTCGCGTTCGCGACCGCGTGCAGCATCTTGGCGCCGTGGCGGATGATGCCGGCGGCCTCGACCTTCGTGCCGACCATGAAGCCAGGCACGTCCTGCAGGAACACGAGCGGGATGCCGAAGGCGTCGCACAAGTTCACGAAGCGCGCCGCCTTGTCGGCGGAGTCGTTGTCGAGGATGCCGCCCAGCTGCTTGGGCTGGTTGGCGACGATCCCAACCGGACGGCCGCCCATCCGCGCCAGCACCGTGATGATCGTCTTCGCGAACTGCCGCTTGATGTCAAGGTACTTGCCGTCGTCGACGATCCGGCGGATCACCTCGTACATGTCGTAGGGCTTACGGTTGGACTCGGGCAGGACGTCCAGCAGCTCCTCGGCCATCCGGTCAACGGGATCGGCTGTCGGCACGACTGGAGGCCTCTCCTGGTTGTGCGACGGGAAGTACGACAGGTACTCCTTGATCGCGGCGATGCACGCCTCGTCGCTGTCCACCTCCAGGTCGCCGACGCCGGAGACGCGGCAATGAACCCGCGAGCCGCCCAGCTCTTCCTGGCTGACGTCCTCGCCGACAGCTGCGCGCACGAGATGCGGCCCTGCGAGGGCCATCGATCCGCGGCCCTTGACCATCGGGACGAAATCCGCCAGGCCGGGGATGTACGCCGTGCCCGCCGCACACGGCCCGAGCAGCGCGGCCACCTGCGGGATCACGCCCGACGCGACCACCTCCTCGCGGAACAGGTGACCCGAGCCGGCGAACAGCGACCCGACGGCCTCCTGAATCCGCGCACCGGCCGAGTCGAGCAGCCAGACCATCGGCATGCGCTTGCTCAGCGCGAGCTCGCGCAAGCGCGTGACCTTGAGCTCGCCGGTCATCCCCATCGACCCGGCCATGACCGTGAAGTCGTAGGCGCAGACGGCGACGATCCGCCCATCGACCTTCCCGTATCCCGTGATCACGCCGTCCGCCGGCGCCGCGCGACCGGCCATCGCCGCCTGCGAGAAGTGCGGCTGGGCGTGGATGCCGAACTCGCAGAAGGTGCCCTGGTCGATCAACAGGTCGAGCCGCTCCCGTGCCGTCAGCTTCCCGGCCTGATGCTGCTTCGCGATCTTCTCCTCGCCGCCGCCGAGCACGGCACGCGCACGCCGCTCGGCCAGGTCCTCGACCAGCGGCCGCAGCAGGCTCGCCGGCCGCTCAGTGGTGGACATGCGCCTCCTTGAGGACCGGCTCCAGGACGCTGACCACGGTGTCGGCGTGATCCGCAGCGACGAAAGCAGTCACCTCCACGCCGACGATCTCGCACTCGTCGGCGACCGCCTCGAGCAGGTCGTAGAGCTTGTCGGGCCGCAGGCCCCCCGCCACCGGGAACTGCGCCGGCATGTGCTCGGGGTCAAGGACGTCGACGTCGAGATGGACGTAGACGGGCGACCGATCGACTGCGTTCTGGACGGCGACCAGCGTGTCGAGACCGGCGCCGACCACGGTCGCGCCGCTGCGCTCGAGCAGCTCGCGCTCCTTCGCATCGAGGTCGCGGACGCCCGCCATCACGACCCGGTCGGCAGGGAAGGGCTCCGCCCCGAGGCCGGCATCCCAGAGTCCGACCGCTCCAGCCAGCGACATACCGCCGAGGAAGCCGCTCTCGGTCGTGTCTGGAGTGTTGAAGTCGCCGTGCGCATCGAGCCAGAGCACGCGCGCGTCGGGCCGGTGCCGGCGAACGGCGGCGAGCGTGGTCAGCGCGATCGCGCAATCACCGGCGGCGAGCAACGGGAAAGAGTTGGCTGCCAGCGCGTCGTCGACCTGTCCACCGGCCTCGAGCAGGCAACCGCGCGCGTCGCGCAGGTCGTCCTGCCAATCCGCGGTGCGCGGTGCTTCTTCGGACCCGATCATGCGCGGATCCTCCGCAAGCGCCTGAGCAAGCTCCCGGGTGGCGTGCTGCGCGCGCTCGGAGATCCGGCAGAGCATTGCGACTGGAGTCAACGCCCTTTCCACTGAGGCTCCCGCTTCTCGAAGAACGCCGTTACACCCTCCACGATGTCCTCGGTCGACAGCGCGAGGGACAGCTGCGCGCGCAGGTACTCGAGCGCGTCGATGAACGCCATGTCCTGCTGGCGGAAGATCGCATCCTTGCCGAGGCGCATGGCCACGGGCGACTTGGCGGCAAGTTTGGTGGCCCAGTCGTCCACGGCCGCCTGGAACTCGTCCGGCGCAACCACCTTGTTGACGATCCCCGCCTCTTTGGCCTCGTGCGCCGTGATGCGCTCACCAAGCAGCAGCAGCTCGTTCGTGCGCTTGCGCGGAACGTTGCGGTAGATCAACGCCATGATCATGAAGGGGAACGCCCCGACGTTGATCTCCGGGGTCCCGAACTCGGCGCCGTCCTTGGCGATCGTCAGGTCGCACGCCAGCGCAATCCCCAGCGAGCCCGCGAGCACGTGCCCGTTGGCGGCGCAGATCGACGGCTTGCCGAGCTCGCCAATCAGCCGGAACAGCTTCACAAAGCGATCCGAGCCGAAGTGCTTGTGGATCAGCGGCACGTCACCCGCGAAGCCGCCGAGGTTGGCACCTGACGAGAACACGCGGTCGTGGGAGGACGTGAGGACGACGCAGCGAACCTTGTCGTCATCGCGCGCCGCCTCGAACGCCGCGATCAACTCACCGAGCACGTCGTTCGACAGCGCGTTGCGCGTGTCGGGCTGGTTCAGCGTGATTGTGGCGACGCCGTTTCCGGCGACGTCGTAGAGCAGGGTTTCGTAGGCCACAGCAGGAAGTAGGAAGTTCCACTGTCCACTGTAAACAGTTCTTCGATCCGTTTTCGCGCGCTTGCGGCGGCTGCGCTCGCGGCCACAACGATCAGCCTCGGCCCAGCTCCGGCCCAGGCGAATGCGGGCGAGCAGATGGTCCGCAAGATCAACGAGGTCCGCAGCTCGAGCGACCGCCGTCCGCTCAGCTTCTCGCGCCGACTCTCCAGCGGAGCCGCGTCGTGGGCTCGCCACCTCGTGCGCCGCAACCTGTTGGAGCACAGCTACGCGGCGATCAGCCGTGGCGAGGGCGAGATCATCGAGTGGCACACCGGGGGCCGTGCCCTCGTAACCCGGACGGTGATCGAGTGGTGGCAGTCGGTCGCGCACCGCCGCGTCATGCTCGGCCGCGGCTACCGCCGCGCAGGCGCCGGCCGCGCCGTCGGCTACATGGGTGGCCGCCTCTGCACGATCTGGGTCGTGCGCTTCGCCGGCTGAGCCGCTGCAGGGGGTTGGGGCCGCCGCGTCAGCCGCCGGTTGCTCGCCGAAAGTAGAAAGCGTTACTGTCTACTTATGGCCACCGCTGACCACGTCCTCAAACCCAATTTCACCGCCGGGCGGCGGCATTTCGCGTTCACCGACGAGCACGAGCAGCTGCGCGAATCGATCGCGAGCTTCTGCGTCAAGGAGCTGGCGCCGCACGCGGAGGAGTTCGAGGAGAACACGTTCGCCGACTGGGTCTTCCCGCGCATGGGCGAGCTCGGCTTCCTCGGCCTCTCCTACCCCGAGGAGTACGGCGGCCAGGGCGGCGACTACTTCGCCAGCATCGTGCTGGCGGAGGAGATGCCGAAGGGCAACTGCGGCGGCCTGTCGATGGGGGTCGCGGTGCAGACGGACATGGCCACCCCGCCGGTCCACCTGTTCGGCACCGAGGAGCAGAAGCAGAGGTATCTGGTGCCGGCCATCAAGGGCGAGAAGGTCGCCTGCCTCGGCATCACCGAGCCGGACGCCGGCTCCGACGTGGCCGGCATCAAGACGACCGCTGTCCGAGACGGCGACGAGTGGGTCATCAACGGCTCGAAGATCTTCATCACGAACGGCCACCGCGCCGACTACATCGTGCTGGTCACGAAGACCGACAAGGAGGCCGGCCACGACGGCTTCACGCTGTTCCTGGTCGACATGGACCTGCCCGGTGTGGTCCGCGAGAAGCGGCTGCAGAAGCTCGGCATGCACGCCTCCGACACTGCGCTGCTCGCCTTCGACGACGTGCGCGTGCCGCACGACGCGGTGCTCGGCGAGGTCGGCAAGGGCTTCTACCACATCATGTGGGAGCTCCAGGGCGAGCGGATGATCGGGGCGGCGGGCTGCGTGTCGGGCGCGCAACACCTGTTCGACAAGACGCTCAGGTACGTGCAGGAGCGCAACGTGTTCGGGCGTCCGCTGGCGAAGTTCCAGGTCACGCGCCACAAGTTCGCGGAGATGGCGACGAAGATCGAGACGGCGCGGCAGATGGTCTACAGCGCGGCCTGGCGCGTCCAGAACGGCGACTACCCGGTGCGCGAGATCTCGATCGCCAAGCTCTACGCCTCACGCATCGCGTTCGAGGTGGCCGACGAGTGCCTGCAGCTGCACGGCGGCAACGGCTACATGAAGGAGTACGACATCGAGCGCGCGTGGCGCGACCTCCGCCTCAACCGCATCGGCGCTGGCACCGACGAGATCATGCTCGAGGTGATCGGCCGCTCGTACGGGCTCTAGGCGCGCGCCGTTTCGTCGCGTCGGACGTCGCACCGCCGATGACGTCGTGCAGCTGCTCAGTGGCAACGGCTACATGCGTGAGTACGGGTTGATTGGGCGCTCGGCGATGCGCGTCTCGACCCGATCGGCGGCGGCTCCGACGAGATCGTGAAACAGATCATTCGCCGCCCGCTCGGACTCTGATACAACCCCGAAGTAGGGGACGCGTAGTGCTCGTTGGAGGTGCGGGCGCGCAGCGGATCGACAGCACACGTTGGGTATCCGGCTGCGAGCCGCATGTACGCCTCAAACGATCTCCAGACCGAATCCGAAACCGTCCTCTTCGATCGCTGGCGCCGCCGCGGCGACGAACGCGCGCACGAAGAGCTCGTTAACCGTCACCTGCCGCTCGTGCGTCAGCTCGCGCGCCGCTACTCGTACACGAGTGAGCCGCTCGACGACCTCGTCCAAGTCGGATCCGTGGGCCTACTCCAAGCACTGGCGCGCTACGACCCGCGCGTCGGCTCGTCGTTCAAGGCGTACGCGATTCCAACGATCCTCGGTGAGCTGCGCCGGCACTTCCGCGACACCGCGTGGTCGGTGCACCTGCCGCGTTCGCTGCAGGAGCGAACGCGCAGCGTGCAGAACGCGATCAGCACGCTGCAGGCCTCGCTCGGCCGTTCCCCGACCATCACTGAGATCGGCGAGCGCATCGGCGCGAGCTCCGAGCAGGTGATCGAGGCGATGGAGGCGCGGCTGGCCTACCGCGTCGAGTCTCTCGACGCGCCGTCCGAGCCCGGCGACGAGCGCGACCAGTGGCGGCTGGCCGGTGAGCTCGACTCCGGGTTCGACACCGCTGAGCAGTCGGCCTTCCTGAGCCGCGCGCTGAAGGCGCTGCCCGCCCGGGAGCGCACGCTGGTGCGGCTGCGCTTCGAGGAGGACCTGAGCCAATCCGAGATCGGCCGCCGGCTCGGCCTGTCGCAGATGCACGTGTCGCGGCTCCTCCGGCGCGCGCTCGCTCGCATGGAGGCGATCGCAGCGGGCAACGAGTAGTCACCCGCTGTACGACCACGGACATCGCCTTGGGCGGTGGCCCGTGCAAGGATTCCGCGACGCCGTAGGCGGAGACAAGTCACAGTGATGACAGAGACCGCATCCCGTGGACAACTGGCAGCGGCGATCTCGAACGCGATCGTCCGCATTCACTCGAAGCACTACGGCAAAGGCCCGACGAAGGCAAAGACTTACCTGATCGACGACTCGGTCGTGTGCGTGATGCAGGACGTCTTCACCACCGTCGAGCGCACGCTGATCGACCAGGGGAAGGGCGACCTGGTGCGCGAGGTTCGGACGACGTTCCAGTACACGATGCGCCACGAGTTCATTGAGGCGATCGAGACGATCGTCGGGCGGCCGACTCGCGCCTTCATGAGCCAGATCGACTGCGGCGCCGACATCGCGATCGAGTTCTTCCTGCTCGCGAACGGCGACGTAACCGACCTCACGCGCGACAACGGCAGCGCGCCCGCGCGGTCGGCCGTTGAAGGCGGGCTGGATTAGCAGCGACTGACACACTCCCGCGCTCCAAACATCGACAAGGAGAGCAACGTGGGAGTACTGGACGGCAAATCCGCCATCGTCACGGGATCGGCGCGCGGAATTGGCCGCGCGGTCGCCGAGCTCCTGTCCGAGCATGGCGCCCGGGTCCTGGTCAACGACCTTGACGGGGACGTTGCCGAGCACGCGGCCGCCGAGATCAAGGGTCAGACGAGCGTGTTCGCCGGCGACCTGACGAAGGAGAACGTCCCCGACCGGCTCGTTCAGAAGGCGATCGACGACTTCGGGACGATCGACATCATCGTCAACAACGCCGGTTACACCTGGGACGGGCCGATCCACAAGATGGAGGACCGCCAGTTCCAGGCGATGCTCGACATCCACACGGTGGTGCCGTTCCGGGTGCTGCGCGCGGCTGCGCCGCACCTGCGTGAGCCCGCGAAGAAGGAGCGCGACGCCGGTGAGGAGGTCTTCCGCAAGATCGTGAACGTGTCGTCGATCTCGGGCACCTTCGGGAACGCCGGACAGGCCAACTATTCGGCCGCGAAGGCCGGCCTCGTGGGTCTCACGAAGACGGTGGCCAAGGAGTGGGGCCAGTTCAAGATCAATGTCAACGCCGTTGCCTTCGGGTTCGTCGAGACGCGGCTGACGGCCGCCAAGGAAGAGGCGCCCACGTTCAAGAAGGACGGTGAGGAGATCAAGCTCGGGATCCCCAAGCAGCTCCGTCAGATGGCGGCCATGATCATCCCGCTCGGGCGCCCCGCCGCGCCCGACGAGGCAGCCGGCCCTGTCTTCTTCCTCTGCTCGCCGTGGGCCAACTACATCCACGGCCAGGTGCTGAACGTGACCGGCGGCCAGTTCGGAGGGATGACGACGTAACAAAGTGCTCTGACCGCGTTTGTTACGCGCTCCCGAGCCCCGAACCGCGGCCGGTGACGACGATCACCTGGCCCTGCAAGAGTGCTGGCGGGAATATGCGTGACGGCATGGCGGCGCGAGACTAGCCGGGATGGCCGCAGCGACCGACCCTAAACCGGCGTCGCTACCGCTCCCGGGCGGCCGCGAAAAAGCAGTCGTGCGCGTGCATCCGATCACCACCGGCACCGCGATGTACGCCGAGGACGCGCTCTTCAAGCGTGGCGGCCGGCTGGCGGCGCTGCACGCGCTGGGGGTCGGCAGCAAGCGGGTCGAGATCCCGATCCCGGCATACGCGGTCGAGCATCCGGGCGCGGGTGTCATCCTGATCGACACCGGCTTCCACGCCTCGCTGGCGGTCGAGCCGAAGGCGAACATGGGGCCGGTCCTCGGCCGTGTCTTCAATCCCAGGATGGGACCCGACGACGCGATGCCCGACCAGCTCCGCGGACGCGGCCTCGACCCCAAGAAGGTGGGCGTTGTCGTGATGACCCACCTGCACGTCGACCACGCGAGCGGCGTCTCGCAGTTCCCGGACGCGACGTTCATCGTGAGCGCGCGCGAGTGGCACGCAGCGACCGAGGAGAAGGGCCTGACCGGCGGCTACGTCCGCCGCCAGTTCGATCACGCTTTCGACTGGCGCACGGTCGACTTCGACGGCGACGACGTCAACTCGTTCGCGAGCTTCGCCCGGACGCTCGACCTGTTTGGCGACGGCAGCGTCCGCCTGGCGTACACGCCCGGCCACACGCTGGGGCACATGTCCGTCGTGCTGCGCACGCGCGAGCGTGAGTTTTTGGTCGCAGCCGACGCTGCTTACACGATGCGTACGCTGCGCGAGTCCGTGATGCCGTACGGCCCACACGATGAGCACGAGTTCAAGCGCTCGCTGCGCGAGGTTCAGCGCTACATCGAGCAGACGCCGACGGCGGTGGTCTCGGTGGGTCACGACCTCGAGGCGTTTCGGGCGCTGAAACCCGTCTACTGAGGCTCAGCCGGAATGGCGAACCTCGAGATCTTCATCGCGGGGTTGTTCGTGATCGTGGCAGGGCTGAATGTCGTCGCCCACCGGCTGTCGATCCCCTACCCGATCGTGCTGGTGCTCGGCGGCCTCGTCGTCGGGGCGGTGCCCGGGATCCCGGACATCGCGCTCGACCCGGAGCTCGTGCTGGTGATCTTCCTGCCCCCGCTCCTCTACTCGGCGTCGATCTTTGCCGATCTGCAGGCGCTCCGGACGAATCTGCGCCCGATCCTGCTGCTGGCGATCGGGCTCGTGCTGGCAACGATGTTGTCGGTCGCGGCGATTGGGCATGCGGTGATCGGCCTCACGTGGCCGATGGCGTTCGCGCTGGGGGCGATCTGCGCGCCGACCGATCCCATCGCGGCGACGACGATCATGCGCAACCTGGGGGTGCCGCGGACGCTCGTCAACGTCACCGAGGGTGAGAGCCTGGTAAACGACGCGACCGCCCTCGTCGCATATCGGGTTGCTGTCGCCGCGGCGGTCGGCGGCAGCTTCTCGACCGTCCACGCCGGGCTCGAGCTGGTGGGCGCTGCAGTCGGCGGGATCGCCATCGGTGCCGTCGTCGGCTACGTCATTGCCGCGGTCCGCCGTCGCGTCGACGACACAACGACCGCGCTGACGATCTCGCTGCTGACCGGCTACGCGGCCTTCATTCCCGCCGACGAACTGGGGCTGTCGGGCGTGTTGGCGGTGGTCACCGCGGGACTCTGGATCGGCTGGCAGGCGCCGATCCTCATCACGCCGCAGACGCGGCTCGAGTCGAACGCCATGTGGCGCATCCTGGTGTTCCTGCTCAACGCGACGCTGTTCATGCTCATCGGCTTGCAGATGCCCCTGATCCTCGACGGCGTGGCGAGCCGCACCGCCGGGGAGCTGATCGGATACGCGGCGCTCGTGAGCGCCACCGTGATCGGGGCGCGCTTCCTGTGGGTGTTCACGGTTCCGTACGTGATTCGCCTGCTCGACCGTCGTCCGGCGCAGCGCTCGCGCCGCGTCGGCTGGCGCCTGCGCGTTGTCGGAGCGTGGTCGGGAATGCGCGGAGCGGTGTCACTCGCGGCTGCCCTTGCGCTTCCGCTCGAGACGCATGCAGGCGCCCCGCTTCCGGACCGCGACCTCGTCCTGTTCGTGACCTTCGCGCTGATCCTCGTGACGATCGTCGGCCAGGGACTGACGCTGCCCGTACTCATCCGCGTGCTGCGAGTTCAGGAGGACGGCACCGAGGAGGGACGCGAGGAGCTGCGAGCGCGGCTGGTAGCTGCGCAGGCGGCGCTCGACGCCATCGACGGGATCGAGGAAGAGGGCTGGGCTCGCGAGGACACGCTCGAGCGGATGCGCGGGCTCTATCGCTTCCGGCAGCGGCGCTTCAAGACGCGCGCCGGGAAGATCGAGGACGAGGATGGAATCGAGGAGCGGTCGCTCACATATCAGCGTCTGATGCATCTGCTGTACACAGCGCAGCGGGAAGCCGTCGTCGACCTGCGCAACCGCGGCGAGATCTCAAGCGACGTGATGCATGTGATCGAGCGCGAGCTCGACCTCGAGGAGTCGCGCCTCGAGATCTAGTGCTTCTAGGCGCAGATGGTTGCCGCGTCGCCGGGATCGAGGCCGCCAAGCCGCACGACCGTGTCACGACGCGACTCGCCACGGACGATCTCGACGCTGCTCGGCGCGATGCCGCAGGTCTCCGCGAGCAGCTTGCACGCCGCCTTGTTCGCCTTGCCGTCGGCCGGGGGGGCAGTCACGCGCACGATCACTACGCCGTCGCGCTTGCCCACGATCTCGTTGCGCGACGCGCCCGGCTGGACCCGGACCTTCAGCAGCGTCTCGGGCACCGCCGGCCGCTACTCCGGGACCGTGCGCCGCGGCGCGGCTGCATCGGCAGCCTGCGACGCGGCGCGGCCTGCTTCGCGGGCGCGCTGGATTGCCGTCGTGCGGCCGCCCTCGCGCAAGCCGTCGTAGAGCGCCTTGACATGCTCGAAGACGAGCTCGGCGGCCGCCTGCTGCTGCTCGCGCGTGGGGTTTTCGATCTTCTCGAATCGGACTGGGTCGCCGTAGAGCACGGTCACCTTGGGGAAGGTCAGGCGCTTCCAGTTGCGCACCTTCTGCGTCCCGACGATCGCCGTAGGCACGACCGGCGCACCGGATTCGAGAGCGAGCCGGCCGAGGCCGCGCTTCGGCTCGCCGAGCTCACCCGAGCGCGAGCGTCCGCCCTCCGGGTACATCAGGACGACGTCGCCGCGGTTCAGCACCGCGTGCGCTGTCTTGAACGCCTCTTCGTCGCGATAGCCGCGGCGGACGGGGAAGACGCCACCATGCGTATAGACGAACTGCATCGGGCGCTTGAAGAGCTGCGACTTCGCCATGAAGTGGATCTTGCGCCGCAGGTAGACGCCGATGAAGAAGTGGTCCAGGAAGGAGAAGTGGTTCGGCGCGATGATCGCCGGTCCACCCTCCGGCACCTGGCTCGTGGCGAGTGCGCGTGCACGGTGCACGATCATCAGGTACGGCGTGAGCAACATTCGCACGACCGTGTAGACCCAGTCGGGACGGCGCGTGCGCACGCGCTCGTGGAAGCGCGTGAAGTACGACGGATCCCGAGGATCCTTGTAGACCTGGTGCTTCAAGGGTTAGTGAGCCCTACCCGGGTCAACGGGAATGGTTACGGGTTCTCTCGAGCACGCCTGGAGGCGTACGCGCGCAGCGCGTCGAGTGCCTGCCTGCCGCGGTGACCGAAGCCGCTCACGCTCTTGCCGGTGGCGCGGTGCTCGAGGTCGACCTCGACCTCGACGACGCGCAGGCCGGCGCGAAGGGCGTCGATCGTGATGCCGGTCTCGATACCGAAGCCGCGCGCGAATGGCAGTAGCCGGTGAAGGACGCTGGGGCGCATGGCGCGCTGGCCTGACAGCGGCGCAGCCATCGTGCGGCCGGTCGCCTGCCGGATCGACCAACGCGCTGCGCCAACCGCGATGCCGAAGCCGCCGCCGACGCGCGAAGCGAACATTGCGATGGCGAGGTCGGCCGCGCTGGACGCATCCCCCGCGTCCGAAACTGCATCGACCAAGCGGCCCAGCTTCCCGGCCGACTCACCCAGATCCGCGTCCGCCAGCAACACGGCCGGGTCGCGTTCGCGCAGCAACGCCTCCGCCGCCAGCGTCGCCGCGCCGCCCTTCCCGACCCGGCGTGGCGCCTGCACCAGGCGCGCGCCCTCCTGCAGGGCGACGTGTGCGGTCGCGTCCTCTGAGCCATCGTCGGCGACCCACAGCTCGGCTTCCGGGAAGCTCCTCCGCAGCGCGCGGAGGGTGGCGGCGAGGCGGGCGGCCTCGTTGCGTGCCGTCACGATCACAGCGAGGTCCGCCCCCATCGGCGGTTATCGTGCCAGCCCATGCCCGACGTGGAAGCGCACATCACAGGGACGGTCTGGAAGATCGAGTGCGAGGTCGGCCAATCGGTCGACGAAGGCGACACCCTGGTCATCCTCGAGTCGATGAAGATGGAGATGCCCGTGGAGGCAGAGGACGCGGGCGTAGTGAAGGAGATCCGCTGCCAGGAGGGTCAGGCGGTCTCAGAGGGCGAGACGCTCGTCGTTCTGGAGTAGTTGGCGGAAGCACCGATCGAGCTCGCGTCGGGAAAGCTCCTCCTCGACGAACCGGCCGCGCACGTGGCGCGGCTGCGGATTGCCAACCCGGCCAAGCGCGGCGCGCTGGATCACGAGATCCTCGATGCGCTCGCGGCGACTGTTAAGGGGCTTGATGCTCGCTGCCTCGTCATCACCGGCGACGACAAGATGTTCTCGGCCGGCTACGACATCGGCAACCTCGGCGAGCAGCAGTTCGCGGAGCGCTCCGAGAGGCTGGTGGCGCACCCGTTCAACGCGGCGCTCGAGGTGCTCGACGCCTACGAGTTTCCGGTGATCGCCTCGCTCAACGGGCACGCCATCGGCGGCGGCCTCGAGCTCGCGCTCACGGCTGACATTCGCATCGCCGCACGCGGGGTCAAGCTCGGCATGCCACCAGCCAAGCTCGGCCTCATCTACTCGCACACCGGCGTCAGGAAGTTCCTCGACGTCATCGGACTAGCGCACACGAACGAGTTCTTCTTGTCCGGCCGGAACGTCGACGCGGATCGAGCGGCCGCGATCGGACTCGTCAACCACGTCGTCGAGCGCGAGGAGCTCGAGCCGTTCGTTCGCACGCTTGCCGGCGAAATCGCCGGCAACGCTCCGATTTCGCTGCGCGGCAACAAGCGGATCATCCGGGCGCTGCGTGGAGCCGATTACGCTCTCCCGCAAGACCTCGAACGGGTGCTGGTCGAGCTTCGCGAGTCGTGCTTCTACACCGAGGACTTTCGCGAGGGCGTGCGCGCGTTCGGGGAGAAGCGCCCGCCCGAGTGGAAAGACCGCTAGTCGCTCAAGACCCGGAAGCCGAAGCGCCCGACGCGCTTGTCGACCGAGCCGGGATGTCTGGTTGCCGTCCGATTGCGTGCCTACGGTGGCCGCAGTCAAGAGGTTCCCAGCCGCCTTGCCCTCCCTCATCACCCGCGAAGAAGCTCTCGCCCTTGGCGAGCTAGAGGATCACGACGAGATCCTCGCCCTGGTCGACCTTGCATGGGAAGCGCGGCGCGACCGCTTCGGCGACTCGACCGACATGTGCTCGCTCGTGAACGCGAAGTCCGGTGGGTGCGCCGAGGACTGCGGCTTCTGCGCGCAGTCGAAGTACGCCGAAGCGCCAACGCCGATGCACGGGATGCTGAGCCCGGAGCAGATCCTCGAGCACGCAAAGGCCGCCGAGCTGGCTGGAGCGCACCGGTTCTGCATGGTCACGCAGGGCCAAGGGCTGTCGAAGCGAGACTTCGAGACAATCCTTGCGGGGGCGCGCCTGGTCGCCGAGCAAACGAACTTGAAGCGCTGCGCCTCGATCGGGCACATGTCCGTCGCGCGCGCCAAGCAGCTGAAGGAAGCAGGAATCCAGCGCGTTCACCACAACGTCGAGACCGCGGAGTCGTACTACGACGAGGTCTCGACGACGGTGCGCTACGAGGGCCGCGTGCGCACGATCGACGCCGTCGTCGAGGCTGGGCTCGAGACGTGCGTCGGCGGCATCCTCAACCTGGGCGAGACCCGCGGGCAGCGAGTCGAGATGGCGTTCCAGCTGGCGAGGATCGACCCGACGTCGGTCCCGATCAACCTGCTCAACCCGCGGCCTGGCACGAAGTTCGGCGACCGCGACTACATGGATCCGTGGGAAGCGGTCAAGTGGATCGCGATCTTCCGCCTGATCCTGCCGGCCGCGCTGTTCCGCCTCTGTGGCGGCCGGGTGGAGAACCTCGGCGAGCTTCAGCCGCTGGCCGTCAAGGCAGGCCTGAACGGGGTGATGATGGGCAACTTCCTGACGACCCTGGGATCGGAGCCCGAGGAGGACCGGGCGATGTTCGAGGGGCTTGGGTTGAACACGGTCCGCTTCGACGACAACGGCTCGAACCCGCGGCCCGACAACCGCTCGGGCTGGCTGGAGGGCGAGACGCCGCCGGAGACACCGATCGACGCGCTCGTCAATCGCTTCGACGAGGCGAGCTTCTGGGACCCGTCGAAGCAGCTCCGACTTCGGAAGAAGAGCTCCGTGCCGCCGCGGCCGGACGGTGCCGTGAATCGGGCGCGGCTCGATCGTGCCGGCGGCGGCCAGGTGACGGTCGTCGAATTGCCTCGCGAGGCGGCTTGACGTGGACGAGCTACAGGCCAGGCTCGACGACCTTCGCGACCGCG